>Ga0066829_10000213_pt1 | contig 21126 bp, 17 predicted proteins | sample ETNtaG_22_FD_65498 | JGI IMG/M metagenome (GOLD analysis project Ga0066829, IMG submission 65498) | Marine microbial and viral communities from oxygen minimum zone, Eastern Pacific Ocean - ETNP201306SV43 | ecosystem: Environmental > Aquatic > Marine > Oceanic | place: Pacific Ocean: Eastern...
GTTCTAGACGATGGTAATCAGCGCATCCAGCACATCATTGGGCCGTTCCATCATCAGGGAGTGGCCCGTACCCTCAAGCAACTCGACGCGTGCGCCCGTTATGACCTCGGCCAATTCTTTGCCAGCTCTGGCAGGTGTCATGATGTCACGGTTTCCCAGAATAAACAGAGTTGGACACTGTACGGCCTCGGCGTGCACCACCCCGGTGTCATAGGAATTACAGGCTGCAAGGCCGGTATGAATGACATCGTTGTCTGAATGCTCAAGCAGCCGCAGGGTGCCGCCGACCATCCACATTCCGGGATTCTCATTGCCACCAAGTTGAGCAGCTTTGCTGTAACCCCAATAGGTCAGCATGTCGATTGCAGCGTGGTCGTTTTGTGCAGCACTGCTCAGAAGGGACTTGTGGACCGCCATCGGTACAGCGGTACCGATAAGTGCCAACGATCGTGTACGTTCCGGGTAGCGAGCAGCAAGGGCAAGCGTCACCAGCGACCCCATGCTGTGGCCGACCAAGGCAGCTTTTTCGATTTTCGCCGCATCCATTGCAGCGACGACTTCATCAGACATGTGTTCGATAGTATCCGGCGGAGGTCCTTCGGAACGACCATGGCCGGGCAGGTCAGTCGCCAACACGTTGTACTGATGCCGGGCAAAAAAACGCGCGGGGAGGACCCAGACAGTGTGATCCATCCCGGTCCCGTGTACAAAGACGACCGATTCCTGTTCAGACTGATGGTCCCTAGCACCTGTATAGGCGAAAATATTTTTCTTGTTAGCATTGATATACATGGTCGATCAGACTCCGGCGCTCAGGCTTTTTGCGCAGCGCCTAAAGCGGTTTCTAGATCCTGCAGCAGGTCCTGTGGATCTTCCAGTCCCACAGACAGGCGAATCAGTCCTTCCGAGATGCCGGCCGCTTGAAGCGCCTGGGCATCCATCCGGTGGTGGGTCGTGCTGGCGGGGTGAATCACGAGTGATTTGGCATCACCCACATTGGCAAGGTGTGATAGCAGCTCGACTTTTTCGATGAATCGCTGCCCTGCAGTTCGCCCGCCCTTGATACTGAAGCTGAAAACGGCACCGCAACCACGCGGCAACATCTCTTTAGCCAACCCGTGATCCGGATGGTCGGGCAACTCCGGATAACTGACCCACTCCACAGCATCGTGCTGTGACAGATACTTGACGATCTGCCGCGTGTTTTCAACATGTCGCTGCATACGAAGCGGCAGAGTCTCCATCCCTTGAAGCACCTGGAATGCCGTGGTCGGGCTCATACAGGCACCGAAGTCTCGCGCACCTTCTTTACGGGCACGGGTGATGAACGCTGCGGGGCCAAATTCAACTGCGAAATTCATGTTGTGAAAGCCGGCATAAGGTTCGGTCATCGTTGGGAACTTGCCCGAGGTCTCCCAGTCGAAAGTGCCACTGTCTACCAGCAGACCACCAATGACCACACCGTGCCCACTTAGGAATTTGGTGGCCGAGTGAAAAATAATGTCAGCGCCGAGATCAAATGGACGGCACAAATACGGCGTGGTGAAGGTTGAATCAATCATGAGTGGCAGGCCATGCTGGTGTGCAACCTCGGCCAGGACAGGAATATTCAGCACTTCCAGTCCAGGGTTGCCGAGCGTCTCGCCAAATAAGAGGCGGGTTTCGGGCCGTATAGCAGCTGCAAACGCATCCGGGTCGCGAGGATCGACAAAAGTGGTTTCGATACCGAATCTGCGCAAGGTGTAGTCCAGCAGGTTGTGGGTGCCGCCATAAATTGAACCTGAGGATACGATGTGTGAGCCCGCACTCATCAGAGTAGCAATAGCCAGATGGCATGCTGCTTGGCCGCTAGCCGTGGCGATCGCACCGACGCCACCCTCTAAAGCCGCTATCCTTTCTTCCAGCACTGCAGTGGTCGGATTGGTGATTCTGGAATACACGTGTCCAGCACGTTCGACGTTAAAAAGTGCTGCTGCATGATCGGCACTTTTGAAAACATAAGATGCTGTTTGGTAGATCGGTGTAGCACGAGCACCCGTTGTCGGGTCGGGTTGTTGTCCCGCGTGCAGGGTCAGGGTGTCGAAACCGAACGTTTTCGGTGTAGTCATCTCGTTCTCCGAAACGGGTATCTATGTAACATGGTTTAACTTTAACTGTTCACATAAGAATAGGCATCGTTTTAAATATCCATGTTTGCAACGTAGTGATCTAGTCGATTCAATTAAACAGCAGATGGAGCGATCCGTCGAACAGTTCTCTACCCCAAGGTGTTTATTGATTTTGAGACTCTAGGCAGTCTCCCAGCCGCGGACTGACACAGGATCCGCAGACGCATAGCTAGGGCAGGGGTTTAAGTAGTAATAGTACTAGCGCTGAAAATGGTTGTTCGAGGCTCAATCAGAACTTAGCTCGCATTGAACTGCGCTCAGTGGTGTTGCGGAAAACCGTTCAACCACATTTAGAGTCGCCGCAGTTGAGACAGGTCATGCAGCCATCGAGAAGAACGACAGCCTTGGTCTGGCATTTGCTGCACAGTCTGGCTTCGGCGGGAAAACCAGTGGTCGAACTGTCCTCAGAATCAGGCTGATTTCTAGTTTCATATTCCTGGCGTTTGTCATCGACCAGTTTTTGTTGATGATCGTCGAGATCATCTTCCTGGATCATGCCGATCATTTTCATGTGTGCTTCGATCGCATCTCCTATCTCAGCAACCAGTGATGGTGTGTACTTTCCACCCCGTTTGAAATATCCGCCTTGAGGATCGAATACACTGCGTAGTTCTTCGACTAGAAAAGTGGCATCGCCGCCCTTGCGAAAAACAGCCGAGATGATTCGAGTCAGAGCAACGATCCACTGAAAATGATCCATGTTCTTAGAGTTGATAAAGATCTCGAATGGGCGGCGTTTCTCGTAAGGTGTTTCAGGATTTAGTACGATGTCATTGATGGTGACGTAAAGTGCATGCTCTGACAGTGGAGTCTTGATTTTGTAGGTGCTTCCGATCAGCATTTCTGGCCGTTCGAGCTTTTCATGCATCTGAATGACGTTGGAAGCAGAACCCTCAGCGCCCGCAATCACCTCGTTTTCCGGCGCCATCCCAGCGGTCTTCGGCGGGTCACCCTCGGCTTTGATTACCTCGAAGTCGGTGATGGGGTTGTCGATCTTAATAACCATATTCCACCCTAAAATTTGCCGTAGTAACCTTCTTTTAGGGCATCAAACAGGTTGGCGGCCGTATGGGTTTCGCCATCATATTCGATTTCTTCGTTGCCCTTGGCTTCGACCATCTCCCCGTTTTCCAAGGTGAAGCGATAGGTGGTGTTTTCCAGGTCTTCTTCTTTGACCAGTACTCCCTGGAAGGCATCCGGGTTAAACCGGAAAGTCGTGCAGCCTTTGAGGCCTTTTTCGTAGGCGTACATGTAGATATCTTCGAAATCCTCAAACGGGTAGTCCGTGGGCACGTTGGCAGTTTTGGAAATCGACGAATCAATCCATCTTTGTGCAGCAGCCTGTACGTCGACATGCTGTTTGGGGGTTATGGAGTCGGCGCTGACGAAATAATCCGGTAGCACGTTGTTATCGTCGTTTGGCGTCGAAGCAGGGTTGACCAAGCGGCGATATTCCAATAACTCAAACGACAGGACATCGATTTTTTCCTTGGTTTTCCGACCTTCGCGTATGACGTTTCGGCTGTACAAATGGGCAAAAGACGGCTCAATACCGTTGCTCGCGTTATTCGCCAGGGACAAACTAATGGTGCCAGTAGGCGCGATAGAAGTATGGTGACTGTAGCGTGCGCCGTGTTCAGCAATCTTATCGGTGAGTTCATCGGGAAACTGTTGCATATAACGACTGTATTTTGCCATCAAGATAGACCCTCTAACACGGTCGCCACTTTGATAACCATCAGTTACCATTTCGGGTCGTTTGGCCAGCATTTCTTTATCGACCGTAAACTCGTCCTGCATAATCGGTGCGGGCCCCTTTTCTATAGCGAGTTCAACACCGGTCTGCCAACCGACCTCAGCCATTTCACGTGAAACGCGTTCAGTGAAAGCCAGTGAATCTTTACTGCCATACTTCATCTGCATCATCGCCAATACAGAGCCCAGTCCCAGAAAGCCCATTCCGTGACGCCGTTTATATTCGATCTCGTGTCCTTGCTGACCAAGAGGCAACCCGTGAATATCAACCACGTTGTCTAGCATGCGGGAGAATATACTGACGACGCGACGGAACTGTTCCCAATTAAAACGCACACTCGCTGAAAACGGTTGTTCCACAAAGCGGGTTAGATTGATCGAGCCCAGCAAACAACTGCCATAAGGCGGCAAAGGTTGCTCGCCACACGGATTGGTCGCTCGGATCTCTTCACAGAACCAGTTATTGTTCATCTCGTTGATTCGATCAATCAGAATAAATCCCGGTTCAGCGTAGTCGTAGGTTGAGGACATAATCAGGTTCCACAACCGGCGAGCTGGCAACGTGCGAAATACTTTGCAGGCGACCTCGCCTTTATCGTTGGTGACGTAGCCCTCACGACAGGGCCAGTGGCGCCAAGTGATCTGGCTCTTACCATCATCAATTTCCGTTGCCAGAGCAGGAAATAGCAGTTCCCAGTCCGCATCGTTTCGTACAGCCTGCATGAACTCATCGGTGACTAAACAGGATAGATTGAACTGCCGGAGTCGGCCGTTTTCCCGCTTAGACTGAATAAAATCAACGATATCTGGGTGGGCAATGTCAAAAGTGCCCATTTGTGCACCTCGACGACCACCGGCAGAAGAGACCGTGAAACACATGGCGTCAAAAATATCCATAAAAGATAACGGTCCGGAGGTGTAAGCACCTGCGCCGCTCACAAAAGCGCCCTTTGGCCGCAACGTCGAGAACTCATAACCAATGCCACAACCGGCTTTCAGTGTCAGGCCGGCATCATGAACTTCAGTCAGTATGCCTTTCATTGAATCAGGGATTGTGCCGGACACGGTACAGTTGATCGTACTGGTTGCTGGTTTGTGTTCTCGAGCACCCGCATTAGAAATGATCCGACCCGCCGGGATGGCGCCGTTTCTAAGCGCCCACAAAAATTCTGTATACCAGTGATCTTGTTTTTCGCTGGTCTGTTCAACCGCGGCCAACGCGCTTGCGACCCGCTTGAAGGTGTCATCGATGGTGTGGTCAATTACTTGGCCCGACTTTGCTTTGAGCCGGTACTTCTTGTCCCAGATATCAATGGACGCAGGTTGTAACTCAACACCCGAGGCGTCGGTCTTGTGCTGTTCCAGTGATGCCTTTGTCATTTGTTGTTATTCCTAGTGGGGTAAAAGACCCCGCAGGCTGCACCCTCAAAATTCAAAGGGGGAGCCCGTTAATCACCAGCTGCTATTTACGAATCTGAAAACGCCACTTTGTTTGGGCAGGTCTGGACAATAACACTATATGTTGTGGCATTGAACAGAGCATACGCCCAACATATTGGGTCGGTCAACTTTTTTCATGGGGGCACAAAAAATACCCTATAAAAGGGCTTCGGACTATAGGCTGTCAGGTGGTCAGGCGCCGGTAAATCTCTGACACCTTGACCGGCAGCTGGTGTACATCGTCGACCAGTGTGTAGTTGACTGCTCCGTACATGTGTGGCAGGTAGTCTCGTGCTTCGCGGTCGATGGTGATACAGAACGGGTGTATGCCCGCACGCTTGGCTTCAACAAGTGCTTGCCGAGTATCTTCGATCCCATACTCACCGCGGTAGCCGTCATAGTCATCTGGTTTACCATCTGACAACGTGATTAAGAGTCGTGTCCGCGCATCAATATTTTTGAACAGGTGAGTAAGATGGCGGATTGTTACGCCCATGCGCGTGTAGTCCTGCGGTTGGATGCCGGCGATACGCGCTTTGACTTCTTGGCCGTAGGTTTCATCAATCCGCTTGATGCGATAAAGCTCACAGCGTTTCCGAGTCATGCCGGAAAAGCCATAAATAGCATAACGATCACCTAAAATTTCTAGGGCTTCGCACAGCAGCACCAAGCTTTCTCTTTCTGCGTCGTTGATCCAGCCCTTCGTCGATCCACTGACGTCAACCATAAATATCACAGCAATATCGCGTTCGAGTCGTTGCGGACAGGTGAAAAGGTTTTCCGGCATCTCTCGGCCAGAAATGGCTTCGATTCGGGCTTCAATTGCGGCATCCAGGTCGATATCGTCCCCATAAGGCTGTCGTTTCAGACGTCGTTCACCACCCCGAAGCGCTTCAAAACTTCGACGGATTTCAGTGACTAGGCCATGGTATTTTTCAAGCGTTTCTGCCACAAAAGGCTTGTCCACCGATCTCATGTCGATTTCTCTTAGCACACACCATCCTTTACGATAGTGACGCCGTCGGAAATCCCATTCATCGTAGTGTAGTGCGCCTTCCTCGCGGTGGGATCCTTTCCACACGTCTTTGGCACTTCTGTCTTCGTTAGGACCTGGGTCGTAATCTCCTGCCCCAGCAGCTACGAGATATTCCGGTGGGATTTCATCCAGATCCAGCAGCATCGACTGCAGAATCTGTTTAATGTCGGGCGGAGTCGCCACAGGGTTGCCGTCTATCTCCAGCATCAACTCCATCTCCCCGGTTGTGTTTTCCGGCGTCAACAATTCAATTTGTCGTATTGCTGAATCATCCAAGGTTTGATCATCGTGTAGCAGTTTGCTTAGGCGGACCTTGAGTTCTTCGCGATCCTGTTCCATTCGTATGGCGAGTACCTGTTCAGCGAGTTCGAGTTGAAGAGTTCCATGCCAGGGTTGGGGAGCGGGTGCAGTGACGGACTGTGGATAAATCAGCTTAAGCTGCTCAAGTGTTGTCTCGATCGTCGAGGTCGGTTCTTTGAGTTCAGATAGTGCATTTTGCCACTCGATTGCTGCAGGTTTATCGCTGGTAATTTCTAGTAGAGTGTTCATCTGGCGCCACAATCCGGGCAACTCTCGTTTAATGCAAGCTTCAAGTCGCATTGATTCGAGTGCAAAAAATATCGATAGCGCTCGTTGAGGCTCTGAGTATTCAGCCAGGCGTGCTGACAGTGGTGGATCGTCTTGGGTTTGTTTTCGAAATGTGCCAAAGCGCGTTTGTGCCCAAAGATAGGTTGTCATGAGTTTGTACAGCGTGAAGTTATTCTGTTTATCACCATAACGGTTGAGCAGAGCTGGCAGGAAGAGCACTTCTGTATCTGTAAAAACTTCATCACTGGACTCAATGCGTAAGGACCTACCTGCCAGACCACGGATGTAATGATTAAGCACACCGACGGTCTCGTCGAGGCGGACCGTAACCGGGCGCAGACTTTCTTCACGAGCAAAAGTATCAACGGCAGCGAAGGCTTCACTTCCGGGATAAAGACCCTGGCGGTCGTAAACATCCATGGCGTTAATGATCCAGTCCTCAACCTGCCTCAAATCCATAAACTCAAAAGCTCGGGCTGCGTGACGGACGAACTGAAAACCCATCTCGGAGTTGGTGCGGATGATGACCTCTAGCCAGTGGAGCGTGAACTCCTGTTGTGTTCTGGTGCAGACCGATAGGGCCAGCGCGGGTTCTCGGGCCGTTCGCCTCGATGACAGGACCGCGTCGAGCATTTCGTCGAAACGTTCTTCAAGTGCTTCAAAAGAAAAGGATTTTGCTTCAGGCATCAACGCGATCGGTTCTGTTGTACAGCTTTTTGAGTCAAGTAAGTATACCGAGCGGCCACGGTTTGGCTTCAGTCGGACCTGTTTGCTGGAATCAACCGGCTCAGGCTACAGTGTGTGCTCAGCAGATTAGGGGTAGAAATGGGTAGATTAAGTACTGTACTACTGTGGGCGCAGACACACCCGTTGGTGGTCACGGGTATGCTGGTCGTGTCGTTGCTCTTGGCCGGGGTTTACGCCATCGTGATCTTTATGGCCATCGCTCGTATGGATGCGGATTATTTTATGCGGTCTGAAGCGGACCGAGACAGCTGGCGTTATCGGTACACTGGCCTATGGCTGGTCATTCGCGTCACCAAGAATTTGGTCGGGGTGCTTCTGGTATTGCTTGGTTTGGCTATGCTGGTATTGCCAGGACAGGGCATTCTGACCATTCTGATTGGGATAAGCCTGCTCGAATTTCCAGGAAAACGCAGACTCGAGTTGGCCATCGTGAAGCGGCCGTCGATACGCAGGGCGATCGACCGAATTCGGCAGCGCTCCGGAACAAAGCCACTCAATCTGCCTTGATCTCAGTCGCCCTCGAAGGCGATCAAGGTGCGTGTGGGAACATCCATCGCTTCGAGTTTTTCTTTCCCCCCAAGGTCAGGTAGATCGATCACGAAGCTCGCACCGATCACGAGTGCACCAGCGTCACGAAGCAAGGCAACGGTTGCGCATGCCGTCCCACCGGTGGCAATCAGGTCATCAACTACCAGGACTCGGTCTCCCGACTGCACGCTGTCGGTATGAATTTCAACTACATCCGTGCCATATTCGAGGTCATAGTGCTTGCTGATTGTTTGCCACGGCAGCTTTCCTTTTTTGCGCACGGCGATAAAACCAACCGATAGTTGATGCGCAACTGCTCCACCCAGAATAAATCCGCGTGCCTCAATCCCGGCTACAGCATCGATCTGATTCCCGGCGAATGGTTGAACTAAATCGTCGATGGTCTTCCGAAAACCAGCGGGGTGCTGCAACAATGTGGTGATGTCGCGGAAAATAACACCGGCTTTTGGATAGTCCGGTATAGACCGGATAAGTGTTTCGATGTCCATAGTGGGTTTGCCGTCAGATAAATAATCGGCCGGCAACCGCGTCGAGCATTTTTACGATGGCCGGGTCTCGGGCATCATGTGCTGTAATGAGCGCTGACTCCAGTGCCCGGTCATCTCCTGAAGGACACAGTGCCGGTCGAGTTCGCATTCGAGGAGCGACCGTTTTGATCAGTGAACGGGCCCGGGCAGCATTATCCAGAAGGACACCGATGATTGTCTCGACATCAACGTTGTTGTGGCCAGGGTGCCAGCAGTCGTAATCGGTCACCATCGCGACCGTACAGTAGGGTATTTCTGCCTCACGGGCGAGTTTAGCCTCCGGCATATTGGTCATACCGATCACATCACAGCCCCATTGGCGATAGAGATTTGATTCGGCCAGAGTCGAAAACTGTGGGCCCTCCATGGCAAGGTATGTTCCGCCGCGTTGAACTGGGATATCACAATCCCGGCAGGCGGCCTCGCACCAGTCACCCAGCCGGGTGTTGACCGGGTGTGCCATCGACACATGGGCGACCAAACCGGTGCCGAAAAAACTTTTGTCTCGCGCAAACGTCCGATCTATGAACTGATCGACAATCACAAAGGTCCCTGGCGCCAGATCGTCACGAAAAGAACCAACGGCTGACAGGGAGATAATGTCAGTCACACCAACTCGTTTGAGTGCATCGATGTTGGCTCGGTAATTAATACTGCTCGGGCTGAGTCTATGTCCCCGACCATGCCGGGGCAGAAAAATCATCTGTACACCGTCGAGTCGACCACGAAGTAACTCGTCCGATGGATCTCCCCAGGGACTTTTAACCTGTTGCCAGTGGATATCCTCCAGTCCCTCAAGGTCGTACAGACCGCTGCCACCAATGATGCCAAGCACCGGTGCTGGATGAACATCTGTCATGATCATTTATCTCGCGGTGAGCTAAAACAAGGTTGTGCCCAGTTCGTTGACTGCCGCCTGCATGTCGGGCTCATCTGTGAGTGATGCTGCAATGGCACCCCGGCAGGCTGTGCGGGGTTCGACCCCGCTATGCATGAGTTTGGCTGCATGGACGAGCAACCGCGTACTGGCGCCTTCTTCCAGTCCGTTGCCTTTTAGATTACGGGTCATTGCAGCATACCGAACGAGCAGTTGTGCCATCTGGTTATCAATGCCTGATTCATGGGCAACGATACTTGCTTCGAGTTCAGCTTCGGGGTAGTCAAAATCTATGGCCACAAATCGCTGTCGGGTGCTTTGTTTCAGGTCCTTAAGGACACTCTGATAGCCAGGGTTGTAGGAAATCGCAAGGCAGAATTCCCCCGGGGCTTTGACTGTTTCACCTGTCTTTTCAATTGGCAGTACTCGCCGGTCATCTGCCAGCGGATGGATGACCACGGTCGTATCCTTTCTGGCTTCAACGATCTCGTCAAGGTAACACAGCGCACCCGTTCGTACAGCGTGTGTCAACGGACCATCAATCCAGCGTGTTTCACCGCCGACTATCAGATAACGGCCGACGAGGTCTGAGGCGGTTAGATCATCATGGCACGACACTGTGACCAGGGGGCGTTTCAGCCTCCAGGCCATATGTTCCATAAAGCGGGTCTTGCCACAACCGGTGGGCCCCTTGAGCAGTACCGGGATACAGTTGTTGTAAGCCGCTTCAAAGACCTGAATTTCTTCCCCTTGAGTCGCGTAGAACGGCTCCTGCGTAATATATTCTGTCTGTGCGGTCGGTTGATTCATGATGGTTTGGTGCGGTTCTTTGTTCCCTGTTCTGTCTACCGTTGAATCCCGGTGTTCCGAGAACATAGTCTAGCTGGGGTGGCTGACAAGTCCACCAGGATCCTCGACAGCGGTCGAATACAGTAATGTCATGCAGATGTTAGCGGTCCAATCAAAGGTTGAAAGTGTTTGCCAGTTTCCTTTTAACCGGTGTGTTCTTCAATCGCGCATATTGCGGTAAGCCCTGACGGTATGGCGGATAGTCTTCCCCAGCGATTAGAGGCATCAGGTACTGTCGGCATCTGGCCGTAATGCCAAAACCGTTGCGACTGATGAAACTGCGGGGCATCATTTTTTCCCGGTTTGCAACTCGGTTTAGGTCTGCCTCGCCAATCGTCCAGCGATAGGGAGAGTTTGATATCCGTACTATAGCTGGCATAACGGCGTTCTTTCCGGCTAGAGCGAACTCAACTGCCGCACGGCCGGTGGCATAGGCCTGGTCGACGTCGGTTTTGGATGCGATATGGCGGGCAGAACGCTGAAGATAGTCAGCAACCGCCCAATGGTACTTCAGCCCGAGGTCATCACGGATCATTCCGGCGACGACTGGTGCTACACCACCGAGTTGCGTGTGGCCAAACGCATCTGTGAGGCCCTGGTCGGCTAGGAAACGGCCAGTCGCGTCGCGTGCACCTTCTGAGACAACGATTGAACAGTAGCCAAAACGCTTAATCTTGCGGGTGACTGCAGCAGCAAAGCTTTTGCGTTCAAAAGGAATTTCCGGAAACAAGATGAGTATTGGAATTTCGGTTTTTCGGTCCGACGCCATCCCGCCTGCTGCAGCAATCCAGCCAGCGTGTCGACCCATGACTTCAACGATAAAAACTTTGGTTGACGTTTTGGCCATGGAGGCCACGTCAAAACTGGCTTCACGCGTGGAGACGGCGACGTACTTGGCAACGGACCCGAATCCTGGGCAATTGTCGGTAATCGGTAGATCGTTATCCACAGTCTTGGGAATGTGTATGGCCTGTATCGGATAGCCTTTTGTTCTGGCAAGTTGAGAGATCTTAAGGCAGGTATCGGCAGAATCGCCCCCGCCGTTGTAGAAGAAATAACCGATGTTGTGCGCCTTGAAGACTTCGATGAGTCGTTCATATTCGGCTGCACTCTCAGCAAGGCTCTTGAGTTTGTAGCGGCAGGAACCGAATGCGCCAGCGGGGGTGTGGCGCAGTGCTGTGATAGTGGTCTTTGATTCAAGACTGGTGTCAATGAGATCCTCGTTTAATGCACCGATGATACCGTTGCGACCGGCGTAGACCTTACCGATCTGTTGTCGATTACTCCGTGCGGTCTCTATCACACCACAGGCTGAAGCGTTGATTACAGCGGTAACACCGCCGGACTGTGCATAAAACGCATTTTTGCCTTGGGCCATGGTCTTTTCCTTAAGATGAAATTTATTGGGTTATCAAGTACGACCGCTGAAAAATCAAGTATAGCCATACACCTAAGGTTGCCGTGCTGGCAACCGATTTTTTGCCCTGCTGGAACGCAATCCGATCGCCGGTCGCGCTAGGCATTCAACATTATATTGTCAGCGGAAACCAACGGAATCTGCGAATACATTGACAGATGGAGAAACGGAACTATAGTAGGCGCCCCGATTTTTCATCGAGCGGAGAGATTGGATAGTTAGGGCTGCTGAGATTTCGGCTTGTATTCGCTGATAAAACACCAGTAAAACAAGGACTCTGGAATGAGAATAGTGCTGTTGGGTGCACCAGGCTGTGGAAAGGGGACCCAAGCCAAATTAATGGCTGGGAAATATCGAGTGCCGCAGATCTCCAGTGGAGAACTTCTTCGACAGGCGGTGTCAGAGAAAACGGAACTGGGTAAACGGGTTGAATCGATCATGGCGTCTGGCGAACTGGTATCGGACGACATCGCAACCGACGCAGTAACGGAACGGCTTCGTAGCAATGAAAGCAAACGAGGATTTGTCTTGGATGGCTTTCCCCGCACGATCCCCCAGGCCCAGCAACTTGATACACGCTTGGGCTGGATGAACCGGCCGCTACAGTTAGCTTTGTATTTTTTGCTTGACCCAGCAGTGGTTGTAAAACGAACCCTTGGACGCCTGGAATGTGCGAAATGCGGCGCATCATACAACCGATATTTCTCGCCACCAGCCAAACGTGGAATCTGTGAACACTGTGGTTCAAAAGAGCTTGTTCAACGACCGGATGATCGTCAGCAAGCAGTGCGCGCTCGCTTGGATGCGTACGAGCGGGACACAGCACCACTGATTACCTATTTTAGGGCCCAGCATAAATTACGTACTGTCGAGGGAGAGGGCGATATTCAGGATATTTTTGGACGAATATGTGAGATCGTAGATACTGAGATTCGGCCTCTCGAGACGAAAGTTATCGCGATAGAAACCGGTCGTGAATACCGGTCCGATGCGCTAACGTTGATCAGTGGCGGTAAGGTGGAGCGACGCGGATTCGCTGGGGACTCCCAAAAAGCTGCTGGGAAGAAGGTCGCCAAGAAGAAAGTTGTCAAGAAAAAAGCTGCTGGGAAGAAGGTCGCCAAGAAGAAAGTTGTTAAGAAAAAAGCTGCTGGGAAGAAGGTCGCCAAGAAGAAAGTTGTTAAGAAAAAAATCGTGGTACGAAAATCTGCGAGCAAAAAACGCACACGCAAGGGCTGATGAGCCGTGAATCAATACCCCAACGTTCGAATGCGACGTAACAGGCGGGATACTTTCAACCGAAATCTGGTGCGTGAAGTCAATTTAAGCTGTGAGGATCTAATTCAACCCCTTTTTGTGTGCGAGGGGCAAAATTACCGTGAAGCGATCCCGACTATGCCAGGTATTGAACGCTTGAGCCTGGATCTGATTCTCAACAAAGCTGAGAACTTGGTAGCATTAGGAATTCCAGCTATTGCACTGTTTCCGGTCATACGAGCAGAAGCCAAAACGCCGGATGCTGAAGAGTCTTTCAATCCGGAAGGACTCATCCCCCGCGTTGTGCGTGCGTTGCGTGAGCACCTGCCCGAGTTGGGTGTGATTACCGATGTTGCGCTTGATTGTTACACCAGTCATGGACAGGACGGACTGCTGGATGACAGTGGCTACGTCGTCAACGACGCCACTGTAGCAGTGCTTGTTCGGCAGGCACTTTCTCACGCTGAGGCTGGTGCACAGATCGTGGCACCGTCTGACATGATGGACGGCAGAATCGGGGCGATACGAGAGGCTTTTGAAGGGCAGGGCTATGTGAATACGCGGATTCTTGCTTATTCAGCCAAGTACGCTTCAGCTTTTTATGGGCCTTTTCGTGATGCTGTGGGATCTGCAGAAAACCTCGGTGGTGGTGATAAATACAGCTATCAGGTCGATCCCGGGAATTCGGACGAGGCTATTCGGGAAGTCGAATTGGACCTCGCCGAGGGTGCTGACATGGTTATGGTCAAACCCGGAATGCCTTATTTAGACATAGTCTTCAGGGTCAAACACGAACTCGGTGTGCCCACGTTCGTGTACCAAGTCAGTGGGGAGTACGCAATGTTGAGTGCAGCGACTCAGAACGGTTGGCTAACGCGTCGCGCAGTTGTCAGCGAAGCCTTGTTGGGCTTTAAGCGCGCTGGCGCTGATGCCATTCTGACCTATTTTGCTGAAGAGGTAGCCGGCTGGCTTCAAGCAGACTAGACGATCACTGTTCGTAACGGGTGTATCGTCTCCTGCCGCCAACACGAGTGTATTGACCGTGGGAACGCAAGGTACTGATACCCAGATCACACACTTCGGTTTCCGTCAGGTCGACGAAGATGAGAAAGATACGCTGGTTGCGAGTGTCTTTCGTTCCGTAGCAGGTCAATACGATTTAATGAACGACCTGATGTCTCTGGGTGGTCACCGCTTGTGGAAAGATTTCGTGATCAGCAGGAGTAGTGTACGTTCCGGTCACAAAGTTCTTGATGTGGCCACTGGCACAGCTGATCTCGTTCGCCGATTTGCAGAGCGTGTAGGCCCCGACGGTCAGGTTGTTGGTGTGGATATTAACGCAGACATGCTTGCGATCGGTCGGTCGCGACTGGTAGACGCTGGTATAGCACAAGGGGTTGAACTACTGATCGCAAATGCGGAACAACTGCCTTTCATTGAACATCGATTTGATTGTGTGACCATCGCCTTTGGGTTGAGAAATGTGACGCATATCCCGATTGCACTCCAAGCCATGACCAGGATGCTTCGACCAGGCGGCCGCATGCTGGTTCTAGAGTTTTCGCAGCCGCGAGAAGGACCTTTTGCCCGCTGGTACGACCACTATTCGTTCAAGCTGATACCCCCTCTGGGCAGGGTAGTCGCCGGTGATGAAGAAAGTTATCGCTATCTCGTCGAATCTATCCGCCGTCACCCCGACCAGGAAACGCTGAAAGATATGATGCTCTCAGCTGGACTTGAAGATGTGTCGTATCACAACTTGAGCGGTGGCGTGGTGGCACTGCATGTTGGGTTTCGATACTGAAGATTAGCTCTGAACGCTTATGGAATTCCGACAGATCATGGCGACGGTTCTTGAGCGTTCTCTGAACGCGACGCTGGCGATGGATCCTGGGTCTGTGCAGCTGTTGGCCAAGTTAGAAGGTAGGGTCATCGCAATGAACATCGAATCGCTGGACGGAAGTTTCTACCTTCTGCCCCATAGAGACCGGGTGTCGATTGAGATCGATCACGATCAAAACCCCGACATTGTCATCGAGGGTGGATTACTCGCATATGCGCGAAGCGCGACCGCCAGCGGATCGGCTAACCCTGACCAGTTGCTGGAGATCAGCGGTGACGCTAATTTGGTTGCAGTAATGCGGGATTTTCTCAGATCACTACAGCCAGATTTCGAAGAACGATTGTCATCACTGATCGGTGATATTCCGGCCCGCCAGGCAGGTAATCAGATTCGGTCCTTCGCCGAATGGGCCGAGCAGGTCGGTCAGTCTATTGCTGTCAATACGGGCGAGTATCTCACTGAAGAGAAGCGGCTTCTTGTGGTTAGATCAAGAATCGACCGTTTCCTTATTGCGGTAAATCAGCTGCGAAATGATACTGAGCAGTTGGCAGGGCGACTGGGTACGTTAGAAAAGGTTGAACGCAAAGGCGGATGATGGTCGGCGCTAGGCAGACACTCCGGTTGTTTCGCATTGCCCAGATCCTGGTCAGGCACGGGCTGGATGAGTTCATCACGGTTTTGCACCTGTTCCGGCCGTATCGGGCTTTGCTTTACCTTTTCCCTGGTTTTTGGTTCCGGAATCTGGACAGACCGCGTGGCCAGAGGCTGCGGGAGGCGCTGGAGGAACTCGGCCCGATTTTCGTAAAGTTCGGTCAGCTATTGTCGACACGGCCGGACCTGATCCCTGAAGATATCGCCAGTGAGTTAACCCGGCTCCAGGACCGTGTCGAACCTTTCCCCGGTAAGACAGCGCGCGCTGCCATTGAATTGGCTTATGACGGACCTGTGGAAGCACATCTGGCTGAATTCGAAGATCAGCCTATGGCCTCGGCTTCAGTGGCCCAGGTACACAGGGCCAGGCTTCTTGATGGAACCAAAGTGGTGGTCAAGGTGTTGCGCCCCGGAATAGAGGTTGCGATAGACAGGGACCTCGCCCTGCTTCAGGCCTTGGCGCACATGGCAGACAGACACTGGTCAGAAGCGAAACGACTGCGCCCAGTGGAAGTCGTCGAAGACTACGATAAGACGATTCATGACGAACTTGATCTGATGCGGGAAGCAGCAAATGCAGCCCAGTTGCGCCACAATTTTCTTGACTCCGATCTTATCTACGTGCCGCAAGTCTACTGGGAGCATTGCCGGCGTGACGTTATGGTTATGGAACAGATCGATGGCATACCTATACGCGATGTCGACGCGATAAAAAAAGCTGGTGTAGATATGAAGCAACTGGCACACAATGGCGTAGAAATCTTTTTTACACAGGCATTTCGTGATGGGTTTTTTCACGCTGACATGCATCCAGGTAACATCTTTGTTGGACCCGATGGTCAATATCGAGCGGTTGACTTCGGTATCATGGGGACACTGAGCGAACTGGACAAGCGATACTTGGCCGAAAATCTACTCGGCTTTTTCAATCGTGACTACCGGGCCGTTGCTCGAGCACACCTGCGGGCGGGGTGGGTACCTGCAGATACCCGCGCTGACGAATTTGAGTCAGCAGTTCGTACCGTCTGTGAACCGATCTTTGCCAAGCCGATCAGCGAAATATCATTTGGTCGACTGGTGATCCGGCTTTTCCAGGTGGCGCGGCGGTTTAACATGCCGGTGCAACCGCAGCTGGTCTTATTGCAGAAAACCCTATTGAACATCGAAGGTTTGGGGCGTCAGCTTTATCCCGAACTCGACCTCTGGGAAACGGCCAAACCGTTCCTCGAACGTTGGATGCGTGAGCAAATCGGACCGCAGGCCTTATTCAATACTGTTCGACAGGAACTCCCGCAAATCGCAGCGCTGTTGCCACGGCTACCGGGCCTGACGCAAGATCTGTTACAGCGCTTCCAAGATGATGAATCGTATTCACAGGCCCGAACCCGGGAGATTGAGGCGCTGAATTGTCGGATTGACCGCAGTGAGCGGCGGCTGACAGGCGCCCTGCTTGGCAGTGCAGTCGGGCTGTCCGGTGTGCTCATACTGTTGTTCGGTAGTGAGACGCTGGGATCGATGGCGGCGGCCCAAGGGGTGGGTACAGGCATGTGCCTATTTGGCGTCATTGTAGGACTTTACAGCTGGTTGGCTACGGCTCGGCGACCATAAAGTGCTGATTCGGCACAGAAAGACAATTTAACCAATGATAATACTTGGTTTTTACGGTAAATCCTTATAATATTACTAGGTTATTCTGGCGGTGCTTAAGCCAATGGGGTGAACTCAACAACGTAAACTTACGAGTGACCCCCTAGTCCAGCGACTGAATTTGCGACGCTTCGGGCACTATCTTAGACACAAGGGGAGGTAAATATGCGATTAACAACCAAGGGCCGTTACGCGGTGACCGCGATGCTTGATCTGGCACTGAATCAGGGCAAGGGCGCTGTGACGCTTCAGGACATTGCGTTGAAACAGGAGATCTCACTCTCGTATCTCGAGCAGCTATTTGCCAAATTACGTGGTGACGGTTTGGTCAGGGGCACCCGGGGTCCCGGCGGGGGCTACCGGCTTGCACGGAGTGCTGAGGCCATCTCAGTTGCTGCAATCATCAGTGCGGTTGATGAGAAAGCGGATATGACCCGATGTGGCGGTGAGGCAGACTGCCAGGATGGCGAAAAGTGTCTAACCCACGAGCTGTGGGCAGAACTTAGCCTGGAGATCTATAAATTTCTGGACGGCATCACATTGTCTAATCTTGTGAGCAGACCGGAAGTTCGAGAGGTAGCCGAGCGCCAGGAGATTGCACAACAGAGCCACCCCAGTGGCATGCAGTCTATCGTCGTTGAACCTGATCAATTGACAGGTACGACTGACAGGTACTAACTCCTTCGCATAATATTCAGAAGGTTCCTAGCAACCTCTGTTTGTGTTCCAAATTCTTACAGGCAACAATATGAGTTCATCGGTATCAGCAATCAGTGACCTAATCGGTCGTGAGTACAAAGAAGGGTTCGTCACCGAGGTCGAAACGGACACCTTTCCACCTGGGCTGGACGAAGATGTAATTCGAGCCTTGTCTACAAAAAAGAACGAGCCTGAATTTATGCTCGACTGGCGCTTGAGTGCGTTTCAACGCTGGCAAGAGATGGCTGAGCCAAGCTGGGCACATGTCAGTTACCAACCGATCGATTTTCAGGCGATTAGTTATTATTCTGCGCCGCGCAGTGTGGGGGACGGCCCCCAGAGTCTCGATGAGGTCGATCCGAAAATTCTGGAGACGTACAACAAGCTGGGCATTCCGCTGCAAGAACAGAAATTCCTCGCGGGTGTCGCTGTGGATGCGGTTTTTGACAGCGTGTCAGTCGCGACAACATTCAAGAGCAAACTCGCCGAAGCTGGGGTGATCTTCTGCCCGTTTTCAGAGGCTGTGCAGGAGCACCCGGAACTGGTGCGTCGATATCTGGGAGCGGTTGTGCCAGCGGGGGATAATTTCTACGCCGCCCTCAATGCGGCTGTTTTCAGCGACGGCTCATTCGTTTATATCCCCAAGGGGGTGCGTTGCCCGATGGAACTGTCGACATATTTTCGGATTAACGCATTAAACACCGGGCAGTTTGAGCGAACGTTGATTGTTGCGGACGAAGACAGTTATGTCAGTTACCTGGAAGGATGCACGGCGCCGATGCGCGACGAGAACCAGTTGCACGCCGCAGTGGTTGAACTGGTGGCAATGAAAGGTGCCCAAATCAAATACTCTACAGTACAAAATTGGTACCCGGGCGACGAGGAAGGTCGTGGCGGCATCTACAACTTCGTCACCAAGCGTGGTGCCTGTAGAGGTGACGATGCCAAGATATCGTGGACCCAGGTCGAAACAGGATCAGCAATTACCTGGAAGTATCCCAGCGTCTTGCTTGAGGGCGATCGGTCGGTTGGAGAATTCTACTCAGTGGCACTGACCAACAACTGCCAACAGGCGGATACAGGAACCAAGATGGTCCACATCGGCAAAAACACCAGTAGTACCATCATCTCCAAGGGTATTTCAGCAGGCCGTGGCCAGAATGCCTATCGCGGCCAGGTTAAGATACTCAAGGATGCTGAAAATGCGCGCAACTACTCCCAGTGTGATTCCCTGCTGATGGGGGACCGCTGCGGTGCACATACCTTTCCCTACGTGGAAGTGAAAAATCCAACCGCAACGGTCGAACACGAAGCAACCACTTCAAAAATCGGCGAAGACCAGTTGTTTTATTGCCGGCAACGAGGTTTGTCGGAAGAAGACGCGGTATCGATGATTGTCAATGGATTCTGCAAGGAAGTTTTCAAGGAATTGCCCATGGAGTTTGCGGTAGAGGCGCAGGCGCTGCTGGGCGTCAGTCTGGAGGGGGCTGTGGGATGATGTGGTGGAATAAATCAGTAGAACGAGTATGGTGGAGTAAAAACCAATGTTGAGCGTGACTAATCTTGATGTTGCCGTTAACGGGGACATGATCCTCAATGAGCTTAACCTCCAAGTCCAGGCAGGTGAAGTTCACGCAATAATGGGTCCAAATGGTTCAGGTAAAAGCACACTCGCAAACGTGTTAGCTGGCCACCCCGGCTATGAAGTCACGGCAGGTTCGGTTATTTACGAGGGTCAAGATCTACTGCAAATGGATCCTGAAGAAAGGGCGCGTCAAGGAGTCTTTCTTGCCTTCCAGTACCCGGTCGAGATTCCCGGGGTCAGCAATGTTTATATGTTGAAAGCAGCTGTCAACCAAATCCGAAAACATCGCGGGGAAAACGAACTCGATGCGGTAAAATTTCTTAAGCTGGTGCGCGAGAAAATGAAGCTGGTCGACATGAAGGAAGAATTCTTACACCGCTCGGTTAACGAAGGATTTTCTGGCGGTGAAAAAAAACGCAACGAGATATTCCAGATGGCCATGTTGGAACCAAAACTTGCTATCCTGGACGAAACTGATTCGGGTCTGGATATCGATGCCCTCAAAGTCGTCGCCCAAGGTGTGAATGAGTTGCGGGACGCGAGCAGATCGATTGTCATGGTCACACACTACCAGCGACTGCTCGATTACATCGTACCTGACTACGTTCATGTTCTGGCCGGTGGACGAGTACTCAAGTCGGGTGGTAAAGAGCTGGCTTTAGAGCTTGAAGAGCACGGTTACGGCTGGATCGAAGACCAAACCGCCGAACTTCTCGAAACCAGGGCCTGAACCCGTGAATACTGTTGCCTCTAGCACCGACGTTGCCGACTACATTGTGGCACAGCAGGTCGCAGCCGACGCACTGCCGGCTGCTGGTACGCCCTGGTTGGACGCCAGTCGAGACAAGGCCAAGGCGATTCTGGCTGATGTTGGGCTACCCACGACACGGCTGGAGGACTGGAAATACACCAACACGCGATCGATTACACGATCCAGATTCGATCCGGTCCTGCGTTCGGAAAGCTGGTCTGATACCGCGGTTATTGAACAACTGAAAGTACCCGAACTTAACAGTCATCGGCTCGTATTTGCCGACGGGATCTTCGTGTCTGGATTATCAAGCGATACCGATCTGCTCCGGGGTGTCAGGGTCATGAGTATGGCGCAGTTGTTGCAGTCTGAGCCGGAGTATTTGAAATCTGCATTGGGGTCAGCTCTACCGGAATCACCGCATGGATTTACGGCGATGAATTCGTCGTTCATATCGGATGGTGCTTTTGTGGAAATTGGTGCCGAAGTCATGCTCGATAAACCGATCGAACTTCTGTTTGTTTCAGCATGTAGTGGCAAAAATCGGCTGGGACTGCCTCGAAACCTGGTGCTGTGCCGATCCGGTAGTTCTGCGACCGTTGTCGAGCGTTACCTGTCAGCAACAAAGTCTCGGTCACTGACTAATGTTGTCACCGAAGTGGTACTCGACGGCAGCGCCAGGTTAAATCATTACCGGGTTGTTGACGAAAGCGCTGACAGTTTTCACGTTGGCGGTCTTTTTG
>Ga0066829_10000233_pt1 | contig 20564 bp, 17 predicted proteins | sample ETNtaG_22_FD_65498 | JGI IMG/M metagenome (GOLD analysis project Ga0066829, IMG submission 65498) | Marine microbial and viral communities from oxygen minimum zone, Eastern Pacific Ocean - ETNP201306SV43 | ecosystem: Environmental > Aquatic > Marine > Oceanic | place: Pacific Ocean: Eastern...
TGATAGATGTAATGTTGACAATTTTTCCTGATTTTTGCTCCCTGAAGATTGGTGATACCGCACGAATATAATTAAAGTACCCTTTAAGGTTAATGTTTATTACGCTATCCCATTGCTCTTCTGACATTTTCCATATCACTCCATCCCAGTTAATTCCAGCATTATTTACAAGAATATCGATTCCTCCAAATTCATTTGTAGCAGTTTCAATCATTCTTGCTGCATCTTCATAGTTAGAAATATCAGCCTGTACTAAAAGGCCCTTCACTCCCATGGCATTAATCTGGTTAATTACTTCTTCAGCCTCTTCTTTATGTTTTCTATAGTTTATTGCGACATTAGCCCCACATTCAGCCAGTTTTAGGGCGATGGCTGCACCAATTCCCAAGCTGCCACCAGTTACAATTGCTGACTTGCCTTCCAAATTCATGCTGATATTAGCGTAATTTCTCTTTTCCATTGGTTCTATTTTTTAATATTAATTTTTATGGTCTGGTATTGAATTTTCTGTCTTAGAGCGAATTGCTTTTAGTACTTTTTCAGGAGTGATAGGTAATTCAAATATTTGAACCCCGATGGCGTTGGCAATAGCATTTGCTATAGCTCCAAGGATTGGTAACGTTGCTCCTTCACCAATTTCTTTAGCACCAAAAGGTCCTTCGGACTCATAACTATCAACAATTGTAGAGTTTATTTCTGGCATATCAGCCGATGTGGCAATAAGATAATTGTGAAGATCTGCATTCAACATTTTTCCATGTTTATCGAATACCTCATTCTCAAAAAGAACTTCACTCATACCCATTACAACGGCTCCTTCAGCTTGACCTTCTGCTGCCATCGGATTTATTGCAGTTCCACAGTCGTGAGCATCCCAAAAATTAAGAACTTTAACTTTGCCTGTGTCCATGTCAACATCGACTTCGCAAACAGTTGCTGAAAATGAATATGCCGGAGATGTACCTACAGCGGCTCCTTTATATTTACCGCCAAGGCCTTTAGGAGGAGAGTAATGCCCTTTTCCTACAAGTGGACCTTTATTAGAAAAATGTGCAAATCCAGCATCTTCCCATGGTATTGATATCTTCGGATTATCTTTCACGTAAATTTTATTCTCCTTAGCCTCCAAAAGACTTTCGTCTACTTTTAGAATCTCGGATGCGGCTTTGAGTATTTGTTTTTTAATTTCCTCACCGGCCATTTTACATGCATTTCCACCCATTAAAGTCACGCGGCTTGAATATGCACCAAAGCCAATTGGAGTAAGGTCGCTATCAGCTGATACAACACTAATCCTGTCAAATGTTATTCCCATTGCCTCACATGCCGCCATAGCAAGAACTGTATCCGAACCTTGGCCAATATCAGCATCACCGATGAATAGAACCGCTTTGGAACCATCTTCCAAAATTTTAATGATTGCATTGGAATGAGGAAATTGGGATCTATATATCGGATACCCAGCCCCTGAGACAAATCCGCCACAACCAATTCCAATGCCTCTGCCTTTGGGAAGGGTTCCCCTCTTTTTATCCCAATCTGATTTTTTCTTTACATCTTCAATACACGCAGTAAATTCACACGAATGGATATCAAGATCATTGCAAGTATGATATTCTGGTTCCATTGCATTTTTCAGTCGTATGTCGATTGGGTCCATGCCTATATCATTCGCGATCATCGACAACAACGATTCAAATGCAAATCTGGGGTGAGGACATCCATGGCCCCTAAAAGCACCACAAGGTGGGAGGTTAGTATTTACCCTGTATCCGTCGTATTTGTAGTTATCAAATTTATAAAGAGTAGTAAGCATTGAACCGGCATAATAAGCAGACACAATTCCAAAACTTGAATAAGCACCACCTTCAAGAACCGCTTTTTGCTTAACAGCAGTAATTGTCCCGTCATTTTTCACGCCTATCTTCATGTCGATATATTGCTTGTGCCTTCCTCTACCGAAAAGATACATTTCTTCCCGGGTAAATCTCATCTTTACAGGGCATCCTGTTTCTTTGGCAAGAAAACATGACATGACTTCAATGGTTGTGGTTGCTGCCTTTGCACCAAAACCTCCTCCACAATGTGTCATGATAACCCTTATATCGCCTAAAGGCAGGCTTAATATTCTTGAAAGTTGATGATGTACATAATGAACCACCTGAGTTGATGTATGTAACGTAACTCTCCCATGGTTATCCCACTCAGCAATAGAGCAATGTGGTTCCATTGGATTTTGATATGTTCTATTACCAACGAAACGTTCTTCCCGAATGTGATCAGCATCAGCGAACCCTTTGTCAATATCACCAAAATGATGATCTATACGAGTATTGATATTGTTTTCATATTTGTCATCAAAAAGCCTTGGTGCACCATCCTTCATTGCTTCCATCGGATCAAATACTGCCGGAAGTTCCTCATATTCCACTTTGATCAGTTCTAAAGCCTTGTAACATGTTTCTTCATCCACAGCAGCAACAGCCGCTACAACATCACCCACAAATCTTACCTTATTTTTAGCCAACACATTTTCATCATAACGTGGAGGGGAGGTTCCCCACATAACATCCGGGACATCATCACCTGTCATTATCGCCTTTACACCAGGTAGCTCTAAAGCTTGTTTAGTGTCTATTGATTTAATCTTAGCGTGAGGAACAGGACTTAGAAGTAATTTCCCATATAACATATTATTAAGGGTAATATCATCTGTGTAAAGTGCTTTACCTGTTGCTTTATCAGGGGCATCAATCTTGGGAAGACGCTTTCCAACAACTGACAAATCCAGTGCTGATTTTTGAGGTTGAAATTCTATTTTCTTCTGTTCCTCACCATTCATGTATGCTTTAGCGGACTCAACAGCTTCTATTATTTTAGTATATCCGGTACATCGACACAAATTGCCACTTAAGGCTTTTTTTATCTCCTCTTCTGAAGGGTTGGGATTTTCATCCAGAACAGCTTTTACCTGCATTATCATCCCGGGAGTACAATATCCACATTGAATAGCTCCTTTTTCAACAAAAGCCTGTTGTATTGGATGAAGTTTCTTCCTGCCTGACAGACCTTCAATTGTTTCTATCTTTTTACCATCAGCCTCAAGAGCCAGTATAAGACATGAATTTACTGACTTTCCGTCAAGAATTACAGTACATGCTCCACAATCTCCAAGTCCACACCCCTTTTTAGTACCAGTAAGTCGTAGATCATCTCTTAGTACATCGAGTAGTGTTGCACCAGATCTGACTGCTACCTCCCGATCATCCCCGTTTACATTTATATTTATTATGTGCTTCATTTATCTTCATGATTTAATTGCGCCAGATCTATAGCCTTAACAATTGCTCTGCGAGTAAGAACTTTTATTAGATCTCTCCTGTAATTTGCACCACCCCTGATATCATCGATAGGAATTGCATCTTCTGCAGCTGCATTTCCAGCTTGCATTAGAATTTGTGAGTCTTCTGAAAGAAGTGAAATGTCTTTACCTACTATATGGTCGATTGATCTATTACTTATTTTTGGTGTTGGTGCAACTGCACCAATAACTATGCATGCATCATCACACACTCCTTCATGTAATTTTACCATCACAGCTACCGAAGCAACGGATACAGCTGCAGCTTCTCTTAGTCCGAATTTTTCAAAATATACTCCAGTGTATGGCTCAGGATGAGGAACAAAAATCCTCGTTACAAGTTCTCCCTTTTTTATTGTGGTTTTCCGGTGAAAAACAAAAAAATCTATTAGTGGTACAGTTCGTGTTTCAACAGAACTTGCAAGTTCCACACTGGCATTGAGAGTTAATAAAACCGGACCCAAGTCACAACAGGAAGCTGCCGTGCAAATGTTCCCACCGATTGTTCCTTTATTTCGAACCTGATCACAGCCTATTTTTGAAGCAGCCTGAGCTATAGCAGGTAATTTGTTTATTATTATTGTTGATGATATCAGCTCATTATGAGTTAATCCCGCTCCAAGGAAAATGCCTTCAGGAACTTCGCTGATGATTTTTAACTCTTCAATATCAGTGAGCGAGATAATATCTTCATGATGTCTGAGTCCTTGTTTAATTTCAACCAACAAATCTGTTCCACCAGCAATAGGTGCTCCATCATCGCTGTTCTCAAGCAATGTAGTCGCTTCTTTTATTGATTTGGGTCTGAAATAATTAAAATCTGAAATATACATTATGTTATCTGTAGTTTTTTTCTAGCTATTATGGGTTATGTTATACAAAGGCATTCTCTCCAGTAATATCAAAACCGGTAATCAGAAGATGTATGTCATGGGATCCTTCATAAGTAATAACGGATTCCAGGTTCATCATATGCCTCATCATTGGGAAGTCACCGGTAATTCCCATTGCTCCAAGAATTTGACGCGAATCTCTGGCTATCTTTAGGGCAATTTCAACATTATTTCTTTTTGTCATCGAGATTTGTGCCGGTGTTGCCTTATCATCATTTCTCAAAGTTCCAAGACGCCATGCAAGAAGTTGAGCTTTAGTAATTTCGGTTAATATTTCAGCCAGTTTTTTCTGAGTTAACTGAAACCCGGCAATTGGTTTGTTAAACTGTTTTCTTTCAAGTGAGTATCTTAATGCGGTATCATAGCAATCGCATGCAGCACCAATAACTCCCCAGGCAATACCGTATCGGGCAGAGTTAAGACACATTAATGGCCCCTTTAATCCTTCAACTCCTGGTAATAGATTTTCCTTAGGAACTTTCACATTGTCGAATACTAATTCACCTGTAACTGAGGCTCTCAAAGACCATTTCCTTAAAGTTTCAGGCGCAGTAAATCCGGGCATTCCCTTTTCAACCAACAATCCTCTAACTACCTTGTTCTCATCTTTGGCCCAAACCACACTAACATCAGCATTTGTGGCGTTTGTAATCCACATTTTTGCACCATTTAATAAGTAATGGTCTCCTTTATCTTCAATTCTCGTTTTCATACTTCCAGGATCAGACCCATGATCAGGTTCTGTTAGACCAAATGCACCAATCATTTCTCCACTAGCTAACGCAGGCAAGTATTTTAGTTTTTGCTCTTCACTCCCAAATTTGAAAATAGGATACATTACAAGTGACGACTGTACCGATGCTGCAGACCGGATTGCGGAGTCTCCTCTTTCAAGTTCCTGCATAATCAGACCATATGAAATTTGATCTAATCCGGCACCCCCGTATTTCTCAGGAATGTATGGTCCAAATGCTCCTATTTCTCCAAGTTCTTTCATTAGGTGAATAGGAAATTCGTGTTTTTGACAGGCTTCGTCAATTATTGGTATTACACGTCTGTTTACCCAATCTCTGACAGAATCTCTAATTAATTTATGTTCATCGCTTAGTATATCATCGATACAAAAATAGTCGGGATGATTATATTGACTGGTTGTCATATGCAAGTGTTTTTGTCATTATTATGAATTTATCAAATCAATTCGTACAAATGTTCTGATAAATATTTTTCACATTATATCTTTGAACCGTGATCAAATAAGTCAATCGAAATTATTTTGACTTTTTTGGGGTGCCGATATCATAAAATAGTACATTAAGTACTTATGATAAAACTTAAAACACTGTGTACAAATAGTACATTTAATGTTTAACCCTTATGCTCTTACCACTTAGTTTAATGTTCAAATCAAATAAACAAAAGTGGTGGTTTTAGCGGCGATGAAAATACAAAAATAAAATAATACACTATGTTGTTTTGCAAGAATTTCTTTAACTCATTACAATTTTAACATATATGAAATAAGTCAACTTAAAAACCTGGACTTAATAGTGGATTGTATTTCAATAACTTGTCAGAATAAATAAATATTATCAACAGCGAGAAATTCATAATCAAATAAAACATATTAAACTGACAGATTAAATTACTCAAAAGGAAGAAATCAGAAATACCAAATTCTTGATTTTTATTACAACATTAATTATTTGACATATAGTTTTTCAGAGCCGCAGAAAAGTTGAGTAAGTTAAAGGGTTACATTAAGTTTTACAATTATTATATATTTACATATCATTTTACGTACTAATTTAAAAATCATCTCATGAAAATAAAAATTATACTATACCTTATAGCTTATTTGGTAGTTATGGGGTGCGACAGAGGTTCAACAGGAGCGGATGGTGAATCTCCGCCTCTAGACATAACTGATACACTTGTAGTACAGGACTCAATTGTCTTGGGGCTGATGTACGAGTTTGAAGTTGAAGACCCCTATGCAAAAGAACGTCAACTTATTGACCTTGCAATCAATGAGATTAATGCGGCCGGTGGTGTCAACGGTTATCCATTGACTTATACAATCAGAAATACCTATGTGGCGGAGGACGCTCCTGCAGCAGCCGAAGATCTGTACAATTACGGGGTTAAATTCATTATCGGGGCAGGGTGGTCAAGCCGTACAATAAATATTGCTGATTCGTTTGCGGTTGATCATAATATGCTTATGGTTTCGTATTCTGCAACAAGTCCGTTAATTACTGATTTGGATGATAATAATCTGGTATGGCGTGGTTGCCCGTCAGATAATTTTCAATTGACAGTTCTGGCTGATTGGCTTCTGGATGCAAAAGGAATTACAACTGCTGCTGCAATTTATAGAGGCGATGCATTTGGAATTGGAGCTGCCGGAGCATTTGTAACTGCATTTGAAGCCGGAGGGGGTTCAGTTGTTTCGTCAGTTGCATATCCTACTGAAGAAGGTGGAGAAGAAATCACGTTTAATACTTTTGACTTTTCACCGTACCTTGATTCAGTACTTACTCAGCAACCGGAGGTGGTTGTATATATTTCATATATTGAAGAAGAGATAAAACTACTGTCTGACCTTACTAAAAATGAATTATTTGAGGCTAATCCGTCAATGCTGGTTGGGATTGAGGGGCTGGATGTTGAGGAACTTAAAAATAACATCGCAGATACCACAATTTTTGAACATATATGGAGTATCGGATTTCTGATTGATTCTACAACAAGCTCATATCAGGATTTCAGTACAGCCTATACCGCTCTCTATTCAGAAGGTATTAGTATCAGTAATTATACAGGTAACTATAATGTCATATTATATGATAATGTCTATTTGCTTGCATTGGCAATTGAAAAGGCTGCAGTGAATGATACTATCCCCATTACAGCCCGGATGGTTGCAGAACAGATGAAGGCGATCTCTGGTGGTGTTGCAAATGCAGTAAAAATATACCCTGGAGAATGGGCTAAAGCAGACAGTGTATTGGCTGCAGGAGGGAGTGTTGACTATGATGGAGTATCGGGAGCAATAGAGTTTGATGATAATGGTGATATAGGGAGTGCAACATTCGGTATCTATTACATGAAAAATCCTGCCGGAGCACTTGAGCCGGATACGGTTATATCTTTTTCAACACGGTAGAATAACGGGGTTATGAACAGATACAACAGCTGAGAGTCGTGGAACAGGTTATGGGTAAATTGTGTACTCATTTTTAGTTCGTTGTAATGTGTCTGGAATCATATGCACAGGCTCCGGCAATAATATTATGCAATAGTACTAATATCTATTATTTTTGATATCAAAGAAATACAATAAAAAAGGGGGGAAATTATGTTACTAATTAAACAACTCATTTCATGGGGATTACAATATCTGCTCGCATTATTTATATTATGTCATGTTACATGTTTTTGTCAAAGCCAACATCCTGAGAAAGCTAATCCCGATTCTTCATTTGTGCCTGTACATTTTGAAAGAATTCACTCCGTCATAATTGAGGCCAATGCAGACACTGTTTTTGATTTATTGGGGCCACGCGGTTTAAGATTAATGAGTAATATCGAAGTAGATTTTCTTTACGGTACAGAAGATGAATTAGAAGGGGCCCTATTCCGAATATTACGAAATAACAACTGGATATACTATGCAATTGGTGAACACGATACCGAAGAAAGAATTTACAGATCAATTATCTTTATGCCTGAAAGCGAACTCTGGATAAATGAATATCATGTAGAGTCTTTAGGAGACGGTAAGTCAAAACTAACAGTTCATTGGAGAATTACGGGTTATCATAAGAATTCAAATGAAGAAATTCAAGAGTATGTTGATTACGATTTACAAAATGACCTATTCAATAAATCTGTTGTCAAAACAGGTAAGAAAATAGAGAATTATCTTAATGATTAATGGTTATTGGCTAATGAATATAACAGGTCTATAATTTTTCAGTTTAAATCTCAATTTTCATTGCCTCAATTGCAATTTTCTCCATATTGTCAAGGTCTTTTACTTCCTTCCCCTTGAGATTTATTTCAACACGTAATGCTTTTAAACCATATACTCCCTGCATATCTTCAAGCTCATAACTCTCAAACTTATTGGTTAAATAATTAATTGAAATTAAGTAATCTATATATTTCTGATATTCTAATAATTCCTCATGTTGAGAATAAATGATTGCTATACTTCCTGGTTTGGTAATGCGTTCATTAGTTCCCTTTATTACAGCTTTATCAATACGTTTCTTTGTTATCTCGTATCTTATATTATACCCACCTTCAACATCGAATTTCTTTTCATCCTCTCTAAATTTAATGGACAATGAATTGCTGTGAACTAATATTAATTGAGTTATTTCTAACGGTATTGGTAACTTACTTTTCAATTCAGTTATTTTACGACCGATTTGACAGGTCACAATTAATTGCCATAAACGCAAGTTTTTAAGATAAATAGGGTCGAATTTTTCATTTTCTAATAATGATTGACCTACATAAATATTATATTCAATACCATCTGTGCGATATTTTTCAAAATAATGCGGGAACATATCCTGGGCACTACTCTCTTGGTCATCAATAATAGTAGTAATAGAATCATTGATCATTTCAAGGCTCGTTTCAAAATCGTTGCGTCTCTTATACAGTATCCCTTGTTCAGGATCATTCTTTTTTTCATAATCTGTGATGATCTTCTTTAGATTAGGGTCTGTATCCTTCAAGTGAGTAAACACAGGCTCCACTTCTCTCTTTACAAAATCAATAATTCGCATTTCATCGCCAGCCGTTAAACCCTTGTTTAGAGTCTTTAGTTGAATTGAGATTTCGTGTCTGATTTGGTTTATTACTGGCAGTTTTTTCAAATTATAAATATATTTCAGAACATCATCTGCATTGTGTAATTGCTCAGAAAGATCAATCAATATTGCTTTATTTCTTTCATGTGAGGAAGAACGGATATCGGCTGCTCCAAAAAGGGGATATACATTATTGAATATTATCGGATCTTTCTCAAAATCTTCATCACCTCTTTCTTTTCGCAGCAATCCTGAAGCCTCTTCAATAAAGCGCCATTCTACAATAGGGTGTATTGCGGTGAATTCCTCCTGAATTTTGGCTTTTATTTGGTTGTCCATATCAAGAGTAACTCTGTTTGCAGCATTTGCGAATAATGGTAAGGTTTCAAATATTTTAATGTTCGAAAGTGGATTAAGATCGTTTTTATTCTTAGATGCGAGCTCTAACACACCTACTAACTTGTCTTCAAAATGTAGGGGGGCTATTATTAAGCATTTGAAGCCGGCTTCTATAAGCGAAAGTTCAATTTTAGTAGGATTGGGATGATTTTCCAGATCACTAATAATGCACGGCCTTTCATTCTTTACAGCTTGCTCATAAGCCGATTCAGGAAAACAGTCACATAAAAGTTCGGGCTTTGGCATTATACTTTGCCATGTTCTTAAATAATCTAGGAATTTAGTGCCTTCAAGGGTAAAAATGGCAATACCCAACCTTAAGTCAGGTAATTTTAATAGTGAGCGCATTCTACGCTCCAGTTTAGCAAAATGAGTTTTGGATATAATTGCATCCTTATCTAGTAAATTGTCTTTTAGAGATGAGATAGATTGCTGTTGAGTAACTTCTGCAATATAATTAATTGCAAATCCTCTCATTTCAAAGTTGTCAGGAGGCAGGGTTTTGAACCATAGATCAAGGTCATAAAAATTATTACTTAATTCAATAATTTGTTTTTCACTAAGTTTCTTAAGTTTTTTTCTGGGTTCGATATTAACAAAACTATGATCTACAAACATTTCATAAGAGCGAACAATCTTCAATTTCTCGTCAAATTTATTAATCTTCATAAGAGGAATTGTAAATTGAGTATCAGCCCCGTAGTTTTCTTTGAGAATTCTTCCGTATGCATGCAGGGTTGGCCCATAGTAATTTATTTCTTCTTTTTTACTTCTGAATAGATCCTCCATAAAAGATTTGCCATATTTCCCAAATATCGCCTCGACGCCTGATGTAGAATAGTATAACTCAAATAAATATGGCATCGAAATTCCAAAAAGGTCATGCTCCATTTGGTAAGGTGAAATCAGGGCTGTTAACATCGCCTCTATGAGAGACTTGTTTTTTTCGATAACAGAATGATTAGAAATATTATCGAAAAGTTCGAATGAATTATTCAGGTTTTTTATGATATTTTGCGCGATTGAGGCCTCTATTAAATTCTTGGATTTTGTTTTCTTCTTCCAGTATATAATTAGTGGTACAAGACTTAACGTTTGTTGAAAAGGAAATTCCTTAATTACCGGGTGTTGTTTGTGCGGGCTCATTAGTAGTTATTTACATTATAATTCTTTGAGTAAAAGTACAAAGATTATTACATTTAAGATAACTCAAAATCATTGACAGTGAAATTGACCCATTGATAAGGATTATTATTACTGCTTTTTCCGGTTAGTAAGCTACTTTCTTGATTTAATTATCGTTAAAACAATAAATAACAATAGAACTATTCCTGTAATTACAAACATCCAGCCATTTATAACCCTGGATTCTACAATCATATTAAAGTCTTCTAATAGTATGGATAAAGGGGTTACATGCCAAGACACCTTGTTCCCCATAGTCGAAAGTGAATTTGTTTCTGTAATTATACCTGGTAATTCAACGCTCACTTTATAATCTTCCATTCCAAGCATTTCCATTAAAAGTTGCATTTTTTTATCCAGGTTTTTAAATTGAGAACTCTCGATTTGCTTTAGTTTATTAATCTCAGAATTATGAGTCCAACTTGAATAGAAATCAACAAACTCAAGAGTAGATTTATCACTCCATTCATTAATTTTCGTCTCGATACTATCTCTATAACTATCAACCTGATCAGCCTTAATAGCAGGGTTGTTCAGTTTTTCGATCCCCGTTTTTAGTATGGCAATAATCTCGTCTGTAATAGCATTTTGTAAATAATCATCTACTTTATTTTCAGCTTCTTTAATTTTTGCAGAATCATTGCTATTCAGGGCCAGTTTTTTCCCTGTTAACCATAGCATGTCCTCCTTATTGAGATAATCCTTATAATCATATTCGTGAAAAGGATTTGCAGCAGTTATCTTCTCTTTGTATGAAAGATAAGAATAGAAAAAACCAAATTCATTTTCGACAAGTATAATCCTATTCAGTTTCTTTCTCCATCCAGTATCTTCACTAATTTCAGTATTTAGAAGAGAGTTATTACTAAAAAATTTAGTGTAGGTAAGAATATAATTTTTATCATTAGTTGTGTCTTTCTTAAATTCCCTTTTCCATGTATCATTTATTGGATATGGCAAATCGGGCTTTAATACATCTGTTGAATCCCCTGTAATTGTAATAATTCGTGTAAATGAACCATTCTTATTTATTACTGTGCTAACATTTATTTCCCTGCAGCTGTAAATAAATATCATTGAGATTAATAAACTAAATACTATATGTGATGTTTTCATGACTACTGATTTAAATTTGAACTGTTAATTACTTTTCATTGTGGCAAAGGCTTGACGTAATTGTCTTATTCTCAAGTTATCTATTTCATTTATAGATAAAGCTGATAATCGTGCTAGTATTATCCTGATTTTAATCTTTCGGTGAAACTGCTTATTTGGTTCTTTATTTAATATTTCCTTAAATGATTCAATCTGCATACCGGTATTATAAAGTATTACATTTTGAAAGCTTATATTTATTTGTTCATTTGCTATTTTGGAAGTAGTATCTTCCAATTTTTGAATTTTATCGAAAACTATATATTGTTCAATTCCAAAAATTAGTATCAAACCAACTGATGCAACAGCTAATGATCTTCTTGCCAGACGTATGATTTTATAATTATTCTTGATTTTTGCTCTTGGAATTTGATCAACATTTTCAATAATTGATAATATGTTATTTGTTAGTTCATCAGGGTTATGAAGTTTTGGTTCCTTTTTCATTTGTTCAAGCGTACTATTGGCCGATATGCTTTCATCTAAATATGATCGACATGAATTGCAGTTAGTAATATGGTTGGTATCTTCTTTAGCGAACATTTCATTATTTTCAAAAATCAACTCGTCGATTTTTTGTTTTATCCGTTCACATTTCATATTGTCCTCCCTTCATAGGATAAAATTTTTAGTAGCTTTTCTTTAATCACCCTCCTGGCAAGATAAAGGTTACTTTTTACTGATGTTATTGATAAGTCCAACACATCACTAGTCTCAGCCGAATTCATCCCTTGTAGATCTCTTAATACAAATACAAGTCTTTGCTTTTCAGGGAGAGTGTCGGATATTGAGTGTATCAGTTGCCCTATTTCCTGATTGTACAGTTTGGTCTCCGGATTATCTGTTGATACTTTAGTAAGTTTTTCATGAAAATCATCAATGTTTACTAGATCTACTTTTTTAGTGGCTCGCAGATAATCAATTGCGGTATTTGTTACGATGTTATACATCCATGTTGTAAACTTAATATCAGGGTTATAAAGCTTTATATTCTTCCATATCTTTATAAAACTGTCCTGAACCACGTCCCTTGCCTCTTCCTCATTGCATACAATTCTGAATGCAAGATTGAAAGCATATTGCTGATGCGCCTTAACCAAGTGCCCAAATGCTTCTTTATCTCCATTTCTGGCTTTATCGATAAAGATTTTATATTCAACCGGCATTAGCAAAATTTGCGTTCATGTAATTGATACGATGCAAATACAAAAAAGTAAAATTGTGTAGTCAAGTAATTTGGAGTTCTAAATTTTTGAACAAACTCAACATTGCCAAAATATTAGTACTTTTGCAGCATATTTGAACATTACCCCTCCACAAATTAATTTTACAAACAAAACATTAGAAACAAGTTTGATCAGCTTTGAGCTGACAAAAAATAATATAATATGAAAAAGAAAAATAGAACAAAAAAACCAAAAAGCGCATTAATCGGTATCATTCTCAGCATTTTTGCTGAAAATCCTTTTAAAGCATATAATTACAAACAAATAGGCCATTTAATTGGCGTAAAAGACAAGGCAGGTAGAGATTTACTACTAAACATTCTTGATGAATTAACAGAGGCTGAAGACCTAAATGAGGTCAGAAAAGGAAAATACCTTTTAAACCCAAAGAAACTTAAGGAGCTTGCCAACAAAAAGAAATATATAACCGGTACTGTCGACATGAAAAAGACCGGCAAGGCATATATTATCTCCGATGAAGGAGGTGATGATATTTTTATTGCCTCTAATAATGTTGGTCATGCGTTAAACGACGATCTGGTAAAAGTGCTCATTTTTCCTAAAAGAAAAAGTCATAAAACTGAAGGCCAAATAATTGAAGTATTAGAAAGAACAAAAGACACATACGTTGGTGTATTGGAAATGAGTAAGAATTTCGGTTTTGTTGTAACTGACAATCAGTCAATGCCCTATGATATTTTTGTGGCAAAAAGCAAAATTAAAAACGCTCTCAATGGCCAAAAAGTGCTTGTAAAAATTACTGAATGGCCAGAACAATCTAACAACCCTTTTGGAGAAATTATAGAGGTGCTGGGCGCTCCGGGAAATAATGATGTTGAAATGAAATCCATACTAGCGGATTATAATTTCCCATTGTCATTTCCTGATAAAGTTGAAATAGATGCTGACAAAATCAATACTACGATATCTGCATCCGAAATTAAAAAACGTAAAGATTTTAGAAAAACTCTAACAATAACGATAGACCCACTTGATGCAAAAGACTTTGATGATGCAATTTCATTAAAAAAACTTGGAAATGGCAATTATGAACTGGGTGTTCACATTGCTGATGTAAGTCATTATGTAACTCCGGGAACAGCACTAGATGATGAAGCCTTAAAGCGCGCAACATCAGTTTATCTTGTAGATCGTGTAATCCCAATGCTTCCCGAAGTGCTTTCCAATAATGTATGTTCCCTCCGTCCAAAAGAAGACAAGCTTTCATTTTCAGCTGTTTTCACAATGAATAACAAAGCAGAAGTGTTGGATGAGTGGTTTGGGAAAACTATTATAAATTCCAACAGACGTTTTACTTATGAAGAGGCTCAAGATATTATTGAAACAGGGAAAGGTGAATACTCTGAAGAGATAAATATAATTAACGCTCTTGCAACGATCCTTCGCGAAAAGCGATTTAAAAACGGCTCAATTAATTTTAGTTCAGAAGAGGTTAAGTTTAAACTTGACGACACGGGAAAACCAATTGAGACATATGTAAAAGAGCAGAAAGAGGCAAATCATCTTGTAGAAGAATTTATGTTACTGGCGAACAAAAAAGTCGCAGAATTAATTGGCAAACCAGAGACTCAAAACCCCTGCCTCGCCGGCAGGCAGGCGAAACCCAAAACTTTTGTTTATCGTATTCACGATGAGCCTAACCCTGAGAAGCTTAATACTTTCGTTCAGTTTTTGAAAAAACTTGGTTATGGATTAAATGTTAGTTCCCGTCAGGCACTGGCAAGTTCTTATAATAGCCTGTTCAAAAAAATTCACGGAAAAGGTGAAGAGCATATGATCGAGACCATTGCAATTCGAACAATGGCCAAGGCAGAATATTCAACTGACAATATTGGCCATTATGGATTGGCTTTCCCTTACTATACACATTTTACTTCTCCCATAAGGCGATATCCTGATTTAATGGTTCACCGACTTCTTGAAAGATATTTGTCAGGAGGAAAATCCGTTCAAAAAGATGCTTACGAAGAAATGTGCAAGCATTCATCGGAAATGGAACGCAAGGCAACACAAGCTGAGCGTGATTCGGTAAAATACAAACAGGTTGAATTTTTACTTGACAAAAAAGGAAAGGTATTTGAGGGAGTTATTTCAGGAGTGAGTAAATGGGGAATATTTGTTGAGCTCTCAATTTCAAAAAGTGAAGGATTAATTCGCTTTTACGACTTTAAAGATGATTATTACTATCTTGATGAGGATAATTACCAGATAATTGGCCGGCAATCAGATAACAAATACCGACTTGGCGATAAGGTAAATGTACTAGTTAAAAAGGTAGATCTGGAGAAAAAACAGCTTGATTTTGTGATCGTAGATTAAGGGGTGAAATGTTGAATGTTAAGTTTTAAATGTTGTATGAAGAGAGCTTCAAAATTTACAATTCATCAATCGATTCAACAATCTCCTTAACTCTTCCAATCTGGCCATCCTCAAGGCGTACTTTAATACCATGTGGATGATTTGATGATTTGGTAAGAATCTTATTTACAACACCTTCGGCAAGAATTCCACTGCGCTGGTCCCTTTTTAATATTATCCGGACAAGCATACCGACTTCAATTTCCCTTCTGATTTCTTTTGAAATGGATACTCGTTTCTGAAGTTTGTATTCTGTTATTTCCATAGTATTTGTTTAATCGTCAATTACCTTGAATTAGAATTCATTATAAATACCCATTATTAATTATTTTGCACTAGTATAGCTATTTATGGCTTCTTATAAATTCCCATCAAGTAGCCACTGGTAAATTTTGAGTTGTATTTTCGAAGGCAGTTAAAGTTGCTGTGGAAAATTCGGTTTAGAAGTCTGGCAACGAAAAACAACAATTTATTCAATACAGGTTTTCGTTCGTTCTTCAAAAATACAGCAGGCTCGAATCCTCCAACATAATTTTTAAATATTACCTCTAAATCAAAATAACTTTCAAAACTATTCCAGCGATGTATATCCATGCTAGCTAAGTTATGCCCAGTCAGCAAATTAGGGGCAAGTCTTTTTAAAAACCAATGATTTATGCCAAGCAAATTGGGTATACCAAGTAATAATATTCCTCCTGGTTTTAATAGCTGAATATGTTTGCCAACTATATCTGTCAAGTTTGTGAAGTGTTCTATAAATCCCAAGGAATATACGATATCGAACAAGGGTAATTGATGATCTTCTGAAAAAAGATCTCCCTGGTAAACTTTTCCTGGGATTTTTAATAAATCGAAATTCTCCCGTGTTTTTTCACAGCCAATTTCTGAATAATCAAGACAACTTATTATATATCCAAACTCTTTATGAAAATAAGCTAAATACTGTCCGGGTGCCCCTCCAATTTCCAGTACCGACAACTTTTTTTTGGAAGAAGACGCTCAAAAATATCCAATTCAGCTACAATATTGGGGGAGCGATTATCACGTTTAACTTCCTGCGGTAATGCAATACCATTCCAGTACTCATCCCAGTATTGCTTATCTGTTAATTTGTCTTGCATCAATTAATATATGAAGATATTAAATAACAAAAATAGAAGTTTTAGAGAAATACTGTAATCAATATTAAGGAAGAGATTTGAAAATAGAGCAATTGTTTAACGGATTTTTAGTTAAAGTTAAAGCTGTAAGGATAATCGTTGAGTTTTTTAACTTTGCAATAACGATAGTAATATGTTAAAGAAAATTATCGGAACAACAAGTACCAGAATTCTTAATGCCATTTTCGCATTAATAGTTTTGTACCTAATTGCCAACTATATTGGGGCCAAAGGCATGGGTGTAATCGGATTGATTATTCTGGATATTACTATTATTCAACTTGTGATTGATTTGGTAGCAGGTAATGCACTCATTTTCTTTGCTTCACGGACTAATCTCGGAAAATTGCTTATTCCTGCTTACTTATGGATTGGCATTGTAATAGTGTTTTTTACTTCACTTTTCCTTTTTGCAAATTCAGTTTTACCTTCATCAGTTATTGATATTGTTGTACCAAAAGGCTATGCCACACACATTTTACTGTTAGCATTGTTAAGTGGATTAATGGTTACTCATTACGACTTGCTATTGGGGAAAAGCGCATCAAAACATACAATATATTGTTCACAATTCAAATTAGTGTAATGCTGGCTGTATTTATTTACCAGCTATTTGCTTTAAAAAACACTAATGTTGACGCATACATTATTGGCTTGTATTTTGGTTATGGAACAGCTGCAGTTATAGGTTTTATTGCAGTTATTTACAGAGCCGATAGTTTCAGTTTAGCAGGATGGAAAACAATAACAAGAAGAGTTCTGAATTATGGAATGGTGATACTATTGGCTAACCTCCTTAATATTGGCAATAACCGTGTAAGTTTTTATATTATTCGATATTATTTAGGGATTTCCACACTTGGTGTGTATAATGCCGGTATTCAACTTACCGAAGGTTTACGGGTTATAGGGCAAAGTATTGCTGTAGTACAATTTTCTACTATTTCAAATAGCAATCAACCCGAATATGCCCGGGTACTTACAATAAGATTGATGAAACTTTCTATAATACTGACCTGTATGGCTTTGCTGTTGCTCATTGTAATTCCCGAAAATATTTATTCAATGTTATTAACTAAAGACTTTTCAGGAGTAAAACCTATAGTTATTGTTTTAAGCCCCGGCGTAATTGCATTAGCCATAAATAACGTATTCAGCCATTATTTCTCAGGAATGGGAAATCCAAAAATTAATCTCCATGCCAAGATAACCGGACTTGTTTTTACTTTCCTTCTTATATTTATTTTAATTCCGGCATTTGGATACATCGGGGCAGCTATCACAGCTTCCGTTAGTTACACCGCTACTATTATTCATCAATATATTATTTTTAAGAAACAAACAAAAACACGTTTTGCTGAATGGATTCCAGTTAGAAAAGATTTAACAGAATTTCGTTCATTGATTAAAGTAGCATTGAAAAAATCCCAGAAAGAAAAAGCCGCCAATTTATAATTTTTTGTTTTCTATTTACCCGGATATCGTGTCGAAATAAATCTGTCAGGTGTATTTGCCGGGCGCTTATGCGACCAAAGCCATAGTTGAGGTTTTTGCTATAATCTGTTTGTCAAGTTTCTTAGTATAAAATTCCGTAATCTCACCTTCTTCGGTTTCTCTTGGCATTCAAAAACTAATGGTAAACTCCTGGGGTTGTATTCATTCTTTGTAAATGAACTATACGATTTTATATGTTCGAATCCGGCATTTTTTAAAGCTCTTTCAGCCTGTTTTTTTCTTACTGGAAAAAGTTTTACACTATTATTTAAAATTTCTCCTGTTTCTTTTATGGTAAGAACCGTAGAAAAATCTATCATTTCATTTTTATCAAGACTATAATGTCGTTCAAATTTAATTTTTTCATTTTCAATTGTAGGCAAACCTTTCAAATTACTATCCAGCACAAAATCGTAATTAATTATTTGAAATAAAAACATTCCGCCTGGCTTTAACACCAATCTAACTTTCTTGAAAAACAATTCAACATCTTCTATATTTTGAAGGTGCACAATTGTATTGCCAAAGCATAGGGCTAAGTCAAAACTCCTTTCAGGAAACTGGGTGTCTATATCCAGCATATTCAATTTAATAAAGTCTAAGTCTATTTTTTCCGTGTGTTGTTTTGCTATTTTAAGTAATTTCTCATTTGTGTCTATGGCCTATATCGAATCAAAATCATCATAAAGACCAATGGGTAAACCACCAGTTCCACATCCTATATCAAGCATTTTTTTGTCTTTAGATCCGCCATCCAAATAACTTCTCACAAAAGATATTTGAGTTTTATTTAGTGGGAAGATTTCATTATAGTATTTCGAAATACGAGAATAAAAGTTCATTGTTTATCACTTTTGAGAATTGCAAATATAACTGAATACAAACTTAGGGTATGTGGATTTATCTTGCCTGGGTCATACAAAAGGCTTTGTGATCCTTTGTGACTACCTTTGGGTACTTTGTGGTTAAAAATTTAAAGAACCAACCACAAAGGGCCACTAAGTGCACACTAAGGCGCACAAAGTTGTGTCAAATATAATTATCTAGTACTCAATAAACTGCTTGAAAACTACCTGTAAATAGGATTTTCCATCCATAATTATTGAATCCTTTAATTGGGGATTGATTTGAAGTTCTGGATAATTATCCGTCGTTTTTTTATAAACAAAATATCCGTTTGGTGTTATCCATCCTACACCGTCAGTTGCCTCATAATATGCAAATTCATTTGTTGTTGGGTTAAATAAATTACGGCTCCAGAAAAAATCTTTTGCTTCTACATTGAACTGTGAAAGTAAGGTTGATGCAATGTCTGTTTGTGATCCTATTCTGTTTATTTTTTTTCCTCGGTATTCATCCTTTATTACATCACCGTACAGCAATAATGGTATTTTACGGTACTCTTTAGAATCAACAGGCCAGTTTTTGTAAGTATTATGACTATGATCAGCAACAAGTATAAAAAGGGTATTGTTATACCAAGTTTGTTTTCTGGCATTTTCGAAATATTCTCCCAAACATTTGTCAGTATAGTAAGCTGAGTTTAAGTAGCCATTTTGGTTATCATTTGAAGCCCAGTTTATTACATCATCCATAGGCTGATCATATGGTGAATGTGTGCTAACAGTAAACAAAACTGAAAAGAACGGCTGTTTTTCATTATTCAATTCTACTATCTGTTCATTCAGGATATACTCATCAAAAATCCCCAATTTGCCTCTTGGTAGATCGTCGTCAAAATCACTCACATCCTTAATAATATCAAATCCGTTAACGGTGATAAATGAATTTATACCGCCGTACATCAATTGGCCACCAAAATAAAATGAAGAAGAATATCCCTCTTTTTCTAATGTCTTTGTCAGACTTGGCAGCTGGGTAATTTTATCAAGATTATGAGTAATTGCTGTGATAGGTGTTGAAGGAAAGCCAGCTAAAATTGCTGACATTGCCTGTTGCGATCTGTTGCCACTGGCATAAAAATCAGTGAATAGAATTCCTTCGTTTTCCAATTTTCGAAATTGTGGAGTGATACCCTCCTTTCCGTCGAGAGATTGGATTAAGTCGGCAGACCAACTTTCCATTAATAATATTATAATGTTTGGGCGTTTAGTTTTAAGTATGTGGATAGTTGTGTCTTTTTTAATCTCATGCAATTCATTCACCCGCCTGGTAGCTTCTTCAGGATTATAAAATTCATAAGGATTAGCATCTTTGAATTTGTAGTTTTCTAAAGTGCTGATCCATAAACTATATCCTGAATTTACAGATGCCAGGTTAATAAAGCTGTGTTTCGAAAAATATGATTTGCTTTGGGTAATTGGAATTTCATTTATACCCCCTCTTATACCTAAAAATAACATTGTTGATACAATCAGAAAAAACAGACTGCTGAAAATAACATTACGTGGTGTCTCATTTATCTTAACAAAAACAAATTTCCTATAGAACCAGTAACTGATAACGACCTGTAAAATCAAAAT
>Ga0066829_10000236_pt1 | contig 20431 bp, 15 predicted proteins | sample ETNtaG_22_FD_65498 | JGI IMG/M metagenome (GOLD analysis project Ga0066829, IMG submission 65498) | Marine microbial and viral communities from oxygen minimum zone, Eastern Pacific Ocean - ETNP201306SV43 | ecosystem: Environmental > Aquatic > Marine > Oceanic | place: Pacific Ocean: Eastern...
AGGCTCTCCATCGGCTGAGGGCTCTCCATCGGCTGAGGGCTCTCCATCGGCTGAGGGCTCTCCATCGGCTGAGGGCTCTCCATCTGCAGAAGGCTCTCCATCTGCGGAGGGCTCTCCATCTGCGGAAGGCTCTCCATCTGCTGAGGGCTCTCCATCTGCTGAGGGCTCTCCATCTGCTGAGGGCTCTCCATCGGCTGAGGGCTCTCCATCTGCAGAAGGCTCTCCATCTGCAGAAGGCTCACCGTCTTCGTCGGCAGCTTGTTCACCCTCTGGTTCGTCTTGTGTGCCATCTTCTGGTGCATCGTCAGGGCCATCTTCCGGTCCGTCTTCAGCAGCGTCATCTGCACTTTCTCCACCGTCTGCGGCATCACCTTCCTCGCTGGTCTCTCCTTCGGTGCCGTCACCCTCTGTGCCATCACCTTCTTGGGCATCTTCTCCTTCGGCGCCTTCAGCTCCGTCTTCTGGTCCTTCCTCAGTGCCGTCAGCTTCATCCGCCTCGTCAGTTTGTTCGTCATCAGCGCTGTCTTCTTCGCCGTCTTCTTCAGTGTCATCTTCAGATTCGTCGTCTGATTCTTCGGCGTCGTCTTCGCCTTCCTCTCCCTCTCCTTCTTCACCGGTGGTTTCATCAGGGGTCTCATCACCCTCCGTGGCGTCTTCCGTCTGGGGTTCCCCTTCAGTTCCTTCGGGTCCTTGAGTATCTTCTTCGGATTCCTGGTCTGCATCATCTGCAGCATCGGCTTCTTCAGCAGCAGTCGGAGGAGGTGGCAGATTTGCGTTTAAGTCCTGTAGCTGTTGTGCGGTAGGTTGGGCAAAGAAATTAGGTGTACCGTCCAAGGCAATAACGGCTGTATTATCCGGGCTGGTCAGGGTTACCGTTCCTGCCAGATTGATATCAGATATGTCCAGAATACCGGATCGGTGCACAACAGTTGTTTGACCTGACTGGTCGACATTACCTTCGAGCTCGCTTCCCCGGATACCGATGATGGCGCTGGGCGTCCGAATTGTTGAGTGAGCCTGTGTCATATTGTTAGCCAGTGTTCCAATACCGCCACTCTTGTATTGAAAGCCACCAACCCGCACACTCGCTTCGAACCTGCCAATGCCTGCATTCGCATCATATGCAAAATCTGACAGTGTTGCTTCGCCATTCTTGCCTAGATTGAACCGGGTATCGTCCAGCATTTTGGCGCGAATAAAGGAACTATCACCTGTTTTAATAATGTCGCCCTTGTAGAGGGGGTCACCTTTTGAAAGCTCGACTTCTTCGCCGTTTCGTATCGCGACTACATCGCCACTTTCAAATAGAACCGCACCAATCTCCTCTGCCTGACCTGGGTCTTCGGCTGGTCCGGCGAAACGAGCATCGACAATAGAATTGTAAAGCAGCGCTTCGACCATCTCGGGAGAGAGACCAGCACCGTTTGCAAGCATGAGATTGGGTGGTGGGTTGAATGAGAAGTAGTCATAGACAATGAATACTTCTCCAGCAGGATTGGTAATGACCAGATCGAATCCCACCTGCTCCAGAGTTCCGTAAAGGAGAAATGAAGCGTCAGGGAGAGTGATGGATGGATGAGAGTTGTAATTTTCGCTTTGACTAACGGCAGATTTGTCTGAATCTGATTCAGCTCGAATGCTTGCTGAACTTCTTCCCTGCATTTTTTGCCGCCTCTATAAAGCTGGAAATACCGGGCTCTGAATAAGAGTCCAGTCCTTGGAAATCATCGCATCCTACGAACATATGTTAGTACAGCACCTGACGCAGTGTTAATCAATGGGGACAAACGTCGAGTTTTGACAATGTAGAGAATGTTTGAAGAGTTTACCAGCGTCGAATTACTGGTATTTTGTATCTTAACTGACTCCAGATTCATCCATTATGGGCATTTAGGCATAGATTGCGCCAAATTCTGCCTGAGACGACATTTTAAGGATGCTTCAGGTGAATAATGGTGAGTTAGCTGATTTCATCATTTTCTGCTTGAAGAAGATGATTTGTGTTTTTCAGATTGCCAGTGATTCTTGATTGCATCTCGGGCATGACCGTGAGCCGTTTATAAAATGTTCACTGGTGAAGACCATACGCGGTACAAGCTCTTCACTAGCAGACGTACAATGATGAAATCGTCAGTTACCCACAAGGATCAGTACATCTATGGACCGAATTGCTCGATAGCTGAAAGTGTGTTTTAGTTCTCGAACCCGAAACCCATCGTGGTAATTCATGAGCCATCGACTCCTCCTTGCATGTTCCCTGTTACTTGCCGGTTGTGGGTTGGGCGTTGATCAAAGTACCCTGGTCAAACCTAACTACGACCTCCTTACCAGATGTGAGCGTCCGGAACGAGCGGAAATAACAGGCATCGTTTCTGAAAGTCTTTGTGGCACGATCAGTGTCTACGAGGATCGCGTTTCGCAGCAGGGTCGCAAAATTGATTTGAATATCATGTTGATTCCTGCCAGTACGGCAGTGGTAAAACCTGATCCGATCTTTTTCCTCGCGGGTGGACCTGGGCAATCAGCGGTCCAGGTCGGTCCCTATGTATTTACCCTGCTATCAAAGCTTCGTCGCGAAAGAGATGTTGTCCTGGTTGATCAACGAGGTACAGGGATGTCCAACTCGTTAGCCTGTGAAGCGGATATTGAGGGTGAACTGCTGGATGTGACACTGGATGAAGCCGCTGCGATTCAACTAGAGATGATGAGGGATTGCTTATCTGAATACGATGCAAATCCAGCACTTTATACCACACCAGTTGCTATGGACGATCTGAATGAGGTGCGTGAGGTTTTGGGGTACCGGGATGTCAACATAATTGGTGGCTCATATGGTACGCGAGCTGCGCTGGTGTATCTTCGTCGCCATAAAGATTCCGTTAGAAGTATAGTGCTCGACGGGGTTGCCCCCCTTACCATTCCAATTCCTGCAAATATTGCCCTGGACGCTCAAAGTGCCTTTGAGTTACTACTCGCGGATTGCGAAGCTCAAGAGCGATGCTTTGCTGCTTTCCCGGATCTTGAGGAACATTTCAGAGCACTGGTTGTAGATCTGAAACAGAATCCCAGAACGGAGACAATAGTTCACCCAAGGACAGGGGAGTCAATAACCGGGCCTGTTGATCCGTTGATTATCAATCGGCTGGTCAGAGCTGTTATGTACGACAGAACGGTCTCTTCATTATTACCGTTGGCAATAGAACAGGCGTACCAGGGGAATTTTCAGCCTCTAGTGACATTGGGGTATTCATTCACCGGTGATGGATCCGACATGAGTGCCGGTATGATGGCATCTGTTCTTTGCTCAGAAGATATGCGAAGAGTATCGCAACCGGGCCACTCTGAAGATTTTGATAACGCAATCTATGCTCTTCTGGAACCAGTTTGCGAATTCTGGCCTATGGGTGAGATCCCGGAAGACTATTTTGAACCCGTAGTATCCGATGTGCCTGTCTTACTGTTATCAGGGAAACTTGATCCTGTGACGCCACCAAAATATGGCTGGGAAGCATCCGCAACGCTGTCCAATTCTGAACATATTGTGGTGCCAGGTGTAGGCCATGGCACAATGCTTCAAGGTTGTGTCCCGGATTTGCTCGAAGACTTCATCATTAACAGATCAGCTAAGACCGCTAAGCTCGGCTGCGTTTCAGATCTCAGCAGACCACCTTTTTTCACCAGCTTTGCCGGGCCAACAGCCCTTGATAGTGAGGGTGATCAGTAATGATCGAAGTCAGCTCATTACAGAAATCGTTCGATGAGGTGGAAGCTTTAAAGGATGTGTCATTTGAAGCCAACAATGGTCGGATTACAGGATTGTTAGGCCCGAATGGCGCGGGTAAGTCGACCACCCTCAGGATTCTCTATGGATTACTGAAACCTGACGCCGGGGTAGCACGAATTGATGGTATCGATATTCTGAATCAACCACGAGAAGCTCAGAGGAAGATAGGCGTTCTGCCTGACAGTCAGAGTCTATATGACAGGCTGACGGCGCGTGAGCATGTCCACTATTTCGGTAGAATGCATCGAGTCGATGAAGGTGTGCTTGAAACAAGGACCGAAGAACTTCTTAAGCTTCTGGATATGGGTTCAATCGCCGACAGGCGGGTTGAGGGGTTTTCACAAGGAGAAAGAACAAAAGTCTGTCTGGCCAGATCTCTGATACATGACCCACCAAATGTTCTATTGGATGAACCCACCAACGGTCTGGATGTTATGACAGCGAGAGCTGTCCGGGAAATGATTCAGGAGCTGAAGCGGCGCGGTATTACCGTTCTATTTTCCAGCCATATTATGCATGAAGTCTCAAGACTATGTGATTACATTGTCATCATTTCGGAGGGCACGGTGGTCGCTAGTGGGACTACTGATGAAATCAGGGCTGAAGCACAGGATGACAACCTCGAAGAAGCCTTCATAAAACTCGTTGAGAGAGTTGTTGAGGGAGCAAACTAGTGCATCCCATCAGCATTGTTTTTGGTAAGGAACTCCGAGATGGGCGTCGCGACATGCGTTCGCTCATGTCGGCATTTCTCTTCCCAGTTCTGGCGCCAGTTTTGGTATACGGGATGATGATTATTATTATCAGTCTTCAGACGTCTGCTAAACAAACTGTCGTTCCCATCATTGGAACGGAGAATGCTCCCGCACTGATTCAGTGGTTGGCAGAAAACGGCGTTAAAATCGAAGAATTTTCCGGTGATCCAAAGGAAGCCGTCAGGAACAAGGAAAAGGAGTTGGTCGTTGTAATTCCTGACAACTATCAGACTAAGTTTCGGGAATCAAAGACTGCAGTGATTGAGATCGTCAATGATGGTTCTCGAACCGATGCCATGGCGACGGTCAATCGGTTTCGGACTCTGGTGCGACGTTATAACAGCAGCATCGCAGCGTTACGGCTGATTGCCAGAGGCGTTTCTCCAGAAGTGATGCGAGTAGTTCTGGCAGAGGATATCGATGTCGCTTCCAAACAGCAGCGTGCTGTCGCTGCGCTTAATTTTATTCCCATGTACATCATATTGGCAGCATTTGTGTCAGGGATGGGAATTGCCATTGACTGCACGGCAGGAGAGCGAGAAAGAAAAACTCTCGAACCGCTTCTGATAAATCCTGTGGAACGTCATGAGATTGTTATAGGGAAGTGGTTGGCGGCGAGTCTGTTTGCCTCCGTTGGTATGGTGATGACACTGGTCTTCTGTATTCTGGCAATGACCCAGGTGCCACTCGAAGAAATCGGCCTGAATTTTCATATCACGTCGACACAGATCCTGTTGTTGATCATTGCCACGCTGCCGCTGGCATTTCTGGCAACGAGCATGCAGTTATTGCTGGGGATGTTTGCCAAATCTTTTAAGGATGCTCAGAGTTATCTGGGACTGTTGATTATCATTCCAATGATTCCATCGATGTACATGATGCTGAGTCCATTCGCCACGAAGGAATGGATGTTTGCCATACCCATGTTGGGTCAGCATATTCTGATTGTCGAAGTGCTTGGGGTGAAAGTTGTTCCGACGATCGCCTATTTCTATTCGGGGTTTTCAGGGCTGTTGTTGGGACTTGGTCTGGTGATGGTGACGGCCAGGTTGTTCCAGCGGGAATCTATTATCTAGTTAGGGTTTGTGCAAAGCCATGGTTGGCCTTTTTGTACTAAAGTGGGTTGTGCATACCAAATTATGCTGCAGGGAGTATCGAAAGGCAGGAACCGGTAAGTTTTATGGGGTCGCTTCGAGCCGATCCATGGGGCGCTTAACCGGCGGCATCCCTGCCGCTGGAGTTCCCCTCAAACATGCCGATCCCTGCCTTTCTTGGTTATCTGGTTAACCTGTTCCCTCTACCGGTGATCCGCCGAAAAGGTTTTCTAAGTGGCTTTCAGGCAGAGGCTGGGTCAATTTCGATACGAGTACTGTGAATGAGATTGAGACAATTTCCCCCATCACGGCGCAGGAAAAAGGATTTGGTCCTTCACCATATAACCAGCTCACAGCATCAAACATGTGTCCTTCCGGAAACCAGTCCGGATTGAGTGATTGCGTATGCAGGATCAGAAAGGTAAGAAATCCTGTGATCAATCCGGCATATGCGCCATGTTTGCTGACGCCGCGCCACAGTGCCCCGACAACCAAAGGACCAGCGAATGAGGCCATCATGCCGCCAATACCAATCCAAACGATAAGAGATACGTTTACCTCCATCAATGACCAGGCCAACGACATACAGATGAGCAGAACCACGATGGTTGATATCCTGCTGATCTTGAGTACTCTCTGGTCGAGTTCATCTTCGCTCAGCTCCGGTTTGGTAATGGGCACAACGGTTCGTCGATAAAGGTCATTAGCGATAATCTGAGAAGAAGAAACAACCAGGCCGTCAGCAGTACTCATTATTGCACTCAAGACACCAACACCAATCAATGCTGCCAGCCAGGTTGGAAAGAGTTCAATAAAAAGCATCGGTAAGGACTGGTTCGGGTTAGCGCCGTCCAGGTAGAGCGCGTCGCCAAAATGAGCTCTTGCAAGAAGCCCGCCCAGGCCCAGCATGCCGAGGGTAACGCCTATCAGAAAAGCGAGTTTCACAAAGTGCAATCTATCGCCATCTGTTTTCAGGGCCCAGAGTTTGTTCCCCAGATGAGGAAGAAGACCCAACGGCATGTGCGCAAATACAATAACGAAAATCGACCACCATGAATGATACAGAGGTGTCTTTGGATTGAGCACAGTAACCAGATTCTTATCTTGTGCTTCTAGGTTTTCCCACATGCCACCGAATCCGCCCTCGATACCAAAGCCAATCATGGTCAAAACAATGACCACAACGGCCAGTGAAAGCATCATTGCTCCCTGTACGCCATCGGTTAGTATGTCCGCGTGGGCGCCCCCTAATACAACGTAAATCAGCAGAACAACGGTTGTAATGATTAGCGCCCAATTCGAGTCCAGACCCAGCATGAGCTCAAACATCACGACACCTGAGACCAGTTGTCCCGCGAGGTAAAAGAACAGGACCAGTGACAGCAGGGAAACCAGAACTCTGATACCTTCAGATTGATATCTGTCACCCAGATATTCTGGTATTGAGCGATTACCGAAGCGATTGCCTGAGGTAGCAATCAGGCGCATTGAAATCAGAATGCCGAAATAGACGCCGACGGGATAAAGGAAGTTTCCCCAGTTCGCGGCCAGCCCCCATTCATAGGACAGCGCCGGGCTGCCAAGGAAAGTGGCGCCACTGGCAGTCGAAGCAGCGAACGCGATGGCGAGGAAAACGGGACCGTATGAACCACGTGCGGTCGCAAAATCATCAGCATGTTTGATTTTCTTTTGGGCGTAGAAACCAATACCCACCATGAGTGAGATGTAAAAGGCAAGGAAGATCCAGGACCAGGTTATTAGACTCATAGTAATTTCTTGTTGTTATAAGTAGTTAAGAAGTAATTATCTATACAAGGTTCTAAACTCTCGAACTTGCAATCAGATCATGTAGGCGCTGGTTTGATTCTCCAAATATAAATAGCGGATCTGTAAGCGCCAACATAAACAAAAGCTGTCTGTAAAGGGTATACACATTACAAGTGTATAGATAGCCACCTAATCCAGCAGCGAACACAAGGCCTTTTGTGGCAAGGACGGCAGTTGACATGCTTGCCTGGGTCGATCTGCGCACTTTTTGCTATTTCGCTTCAAACGCCCACTGGATACTATATCCGAAGTTCATAGTATCAGTATTGCCAGCAATAATGTTCAACAATAAATGTTGGACCATTGTCAGCCGCCAGGCTTTGCTTCCAAGAAATAAAGTGTTTCACTAAGCAATCCGACGCATTGGGTGGGGCCAATGTGCTTTGAGGTGGGTGTGGGAAGTAGAACACTAACAAGGGAAGTGGAGTAAATATGACTGATTGGAACTTTGCGACTGCTTATGAGTTTATTGCGGATACCATCGGTGATGAGCCTGCATTGATATGTGACAACCTGATTCGAACCTGGACTGAATATGACGATCGTGCTGCAAGAATAGCGCAGGTGCTGACTGAACACGGTTTGAAGCCTGACAGCAAGGCGGGAATCTATCTCCACAACGGCAATGAATATCTGGAAGCGCACCATGGCATCCTCAAGTTGCGTGGCTGTCCCGTTAATGTGAACTACCGCTATAAGGAAGAGGAACTAGTTTATCTTTTGAACAACGCTGATGCGGAAGCGGTGATATTCCAAAGTTCCTATGCGGATCGAATTGACACAATTCGACATGAGCTGAATGATGTTCGGTGTTTTATTCAAGTTGACGATGAATCCGGAAACCCCCTGATTGATGGTGCGGTAGCATACGAAGATGCCATTGCAGACACTGATCCCATGCCCCGCATCGACAGAAAGGTTGAAGATGTATACATGCTCTACACGGGTGGAACCACAGGAATGCCTAAGGGTGTGATGTATGCCAATGGTCAGCATTGCATGGGTTTGGCTGGGTTTGGCGCGACACTTGGTATCTCGCCCTCAGAAACTCCTGACGATCTCCCGGAGAATATCAGGCAGGCCATGAATCTGGGCCCGCTGCCTGTTGGCCTGGTATGTTGTCCGCTGATGCATGGTACCGGTATGTGGGTCGGCGCGATGGTAACGAGTCTGACAGGTGGTGCCGTTGTCACCGTAAATCACCTGGGCCTTGATCCGCACCTTCTGTGGTCTGAAGCCCAATTACATCGAGCAAGTCTCCTTACGATTGTTGGGGACGCTTTTGCTCGCCCTTTACTTAACGCGTTGGATGAAGCGCATGACAAGGGTGATCCGTACGATATCTCCAGTGTGAATACCATGATTTCATCAGGTGTGATGTGGTCTCAGGAAGTAAAGGAAGGTCTCTTGAGGCACAACGAAATGACTTTGATTGATGCCATGGGATCAACGGAAGGAGGGATGGGAACATCAATTTCTACAAGAGAAGATTCTGCAACCACTGCCAAATTTGGAATGAATCCTGACGCCAAAGTATTTAATGATGATGATAAGGAGGTGCAGCCTGGTTCCGGTGAGATGGGTTTGATCGGGACTCAAAGTGCCATGATAGGCTACTTTAAGGATCCTGAGAAAACGGCGAAGACGGTTCGAGAAATTGATGGCGTACGTTATGTTTTTCCCGGCGATTATGCGACCGTAGAAGCCGATGGCGGCATCACCTTGCTGGGTCGGGGATCAATGTGTATCAATACTGCTGGTGAAAAAGTATTCCCGGAAGAAGTTGAAGAGGTCATTAAGAGTCATGCCAGTATCGTGGATTGCCTGGTCGTTGGTATCTCTGATGAGAGATTTGGTGAACGTGTCGTTGCTGTTCTGTCACAAACTTCAGATAGTGCTGATGAACTCCAGTTGATGGAACATTGTCGCGAACATCTGGCAGGCTACAAGCTACCAAAGAATCTGCTGCTCGTTGAAGTAGTGCAGAGAGCCCCCAATGGTAAGGCGGATTATAAATGGGCTAAACAGACAGCACTCGAAATGTTGGGAAGGTCATGATTCAAAGACGGTGTTATGTTAATCGTATTTCTACTTGATGATTTCGTATTTCTACTTGATGATTATAGAGAGGGCGTGATTTTGTTTCGAGGTTGATTCTACCGATGTGCTCGCCAAGAATACCCATGCGGGTAAATTGAATACCGCCGAGAAAAAGAATCATCGTCAATAAGGAAGCGTAACCTGGAACGTCTACAGCCAGCATCAGCACTTCGATCGTCACATTTTGCGAGTACCTCATAAAACCCCTCTTTCCACTTGTCAAACATTGCGATGATGAGTTCTGGTGGACTCTGCACTCTCAATTGCGGAGCTTGTACAGGTGCGCAATTGAGAGCGCAGTTGCGCAAAAGAGGATTCCTATTTGTTGGCATCAGAAGAGGGAAGCTCTATTATTAATAGATTTGGCTCAACCGGAAAATGTGATGTGTGCGGTGTAGGTTATTCAAGTGTTCGAAGCTAGAGAAATTCTCCGGTCAGCCCGGGTAATATCAGTTGCAGGGGGTTGCTAATCATTTGAAAGAACCAATGCTCTGGTTTTTCATCATCGGTGTTCTGTTATTCGGTGCCGATAGCTATTTTTCGGGGGAGCCGAACCAGGTCGTCGTTGATGCGAGGGTTCGTGATCACCTCGATAAACTCTGGCAAACCCAGACCGGCAAGCCCGCCACACCCCGGGAGTTAGATTCTCTGGTAGACAATTGGATCAAAGAAGAAATCTTCTTTCGCGAAGCCATCCAGCTGGGGCTGGATCGTGATGACACCATTATTCGCCGTCGTCTGGTACAGAAACTTGGATTCCTGATGGAAGAAGTGGAAGAAGAGACAGATGAGTGGCTTGGTGCAGAGAAGTATTACTACGAGAACCTCCAATATTACTCGGTGCCGGTTCGTTATTCGTTCTCTCAAATCTACTTTAAAGAGGAAGCAGATGTGCAGCTGGCAAAAAAACAGATCAGCGAGGGAGCGCACTGGCGGGAGCTGGGGGAGCCATCGATGTTAAATGAAAACTATACTGCACAGGACCGAAGGCAGATTAGAGCAAGTTTTGGTGAGCAGTTTGTATCTCAGATGCCCAAATCAGCCGGGGATGCCTGGCACGGGCCTGTTCAGAGCAGCTTTGGCTTCCACCTCGTTAAACTTGATCGGGTTTTCAAGAAGGAAACCACGCCGCTTGCATACATAGAAAAAAGAGTCCTATCCGATTATCGGCAGAGTAGAAAAGATGCTGCGATGGACGGCTATTATCAGGGATTGCTTGAGAAATATGAGATCGTCCGCGATTAACACCCGGATTCTGATATGGATCGTGCTGCTGTTAAGCAGTACAGCATCTGCTCATGAATCAAGACCTTCGCTGTTAAAGCTGGTTGATCTAGGAGAAGGGCGATGGCAGGCAGAGTTCAAGCAACCTCAGGTAAATGGTCGCTTTCTTAATCTGAAAGTAGAGTCAAATTGCAGATTCGTAGAAGGATCGATGGTTGCTGGGATCTCTGCCTTGCAAGAAAAGTTTGAGCTTATCTGTGAAGATGGTGATTTGTCTACCATTGAAATTGTTGGTTTGGATCGCACCCTGATAGATACGTTAGTAACACTGGAACTTCTGGATGGCAGTATTAACAGCCATCTGATTTCATCTAACAACACGACGCTGCTGTTGGATAAACAGAATCACTCCGTACCTGCTTATCTGATTCTCGGTATTGAACATTTGCTCTTTGGCGTGGATCACGTCCTGTTTTTGCTGGTGCTGCTCTATATTGTTGTTGGCTGGGTGAATCTGCTCAAGGTGATCACCAGTTTTACGGTGGCGCACTCGATCACTCTCGGGCTCTCTGCATTCAACTTGGTGACCCTGTCAGCAGCACCAGTAGAAGCATTAATTGCCTTGAGTATTATATTCCTGTGTATCGAATCCCTGAAAGGGAAAGGGGGTCTTATACGGAGTCAACCCTGGGTAGTGACATTTATGTTTGGTCTGCTTCATGGCCTTGGATTTGCCAGTGCACTGGCAGCGATCGGTCTCCCCCAGATGAATGCGGTACTGGCACTATTTTTATTTAACGTCGGGATAGAGATAGGTCAGTTACTGATCGTATGTGTCGCATTGGCGCTCGTTTATTTTGTTCGACATATTAGATTGCCCTTAGAACAGCAAGTTACGGTAATTCCTCTCTATGTTATCGGGTCTGTGGCTTCTTACTGGTTCATAGACAGAACGCTACAGATTCTGGCGTAAGGTCGTTTTTCTAAGGATTTGCACTCCCTGAAGCACCAAGAAAAGCCAGACTCCTGTCAATGGCGTTCTGTCTGATGTTCATATAAAAGAGACTGTAGTCGTAGATGTGATAATTCTCCGGTCCCATCATCATATAATCGTATCCGGTTGGAGGCCTGCTGATTACCAGTTTTCCCTCCTGACATTCAGCATCCACGACAGCAGGATCAATATCCGGTTGACGGTTATCGGGCGTAAATCTGACGCCACCGAGATTATTGTTGCTGGACGCGTAGCCCTGGTCGGCGCGCCAGTTCAGGGGATTGATGCAGTGTGAATCGGCATAGTTACTGGCGCTGTATTCCTTGCCTACTGTATTCCAGCCTATCTGGCACCTGGTACTGGTTGGCGAATCGCAAAGGGGGATATCTGGTGTTTTGTTAAGATGCTCGTTAGTCATGGGACCACCGATCAGATAGGCAGCCACGAGTTGGTGAAGAAGTGGCTTGCCGGTAAAATAGTCTTCGAGCAGTCGAACCGCGTGAAATGAGCCCTGGCTGTGAGATGCCAGAATAAAGGGTCGTCCCATATTAAGATGCTTGATGAAGTACTCAAAAGCGGATTTGACATCTTCGTATGCAAGGTCAAGCGCCTTTGGTCCATCGTCACCGTCCATGAAGGCTAACAGTGCCGCTTGCCTGTACTTTGGCGCGTAGATCTTGCAGCAGCCGTTGAAAGAACTCGCTTGCCCCATCATTACGCCTAGTTTTAAGCGCCGGTTAGCCGTCTCGTTTTCGAATGGCTGGTTCCAGCTATTGCCTGCTTCGAAATAGGTTGTCGGATGGATAAAAAAAACATCCACGCTGGCGTCTGGCTGATTGTCGATGACGTCAGCATTGGGTATCACATCTGCCTCATCGGACCTTCCAGGCAGCGCTGCCCACCATGAATCAGACGCGTAGTCAGGGGCAGGCGGAGGGATTGTTTCATCGAAGCTCTTATCTGGCATCATCTGATAGAAGTCGTATGCGATAGGAATCAGATCGCGATAGATAAATGCAACGACGCCGATACCCAGAAGAAAGATGCCGGCGATTATGAGGATGATTTTTTTCACGGACTATTTTCCTTGAAGTAGTATTAAGATGAGATCTTATGGTCTTTCATATCGATAATCGTGCTTCATCAAAGAGTTAGTAATGTCGCTGCCTGGACCGGGGAACAGGTCGAGGTACTACATAGGGCGGAGCTCGACCAACCAGCGTTTCAATCAGGAGTAATTCCTGGTCATCATGGTTCTTGAAAGGTGCAGGTTGAATGCGATTGCTCAGGGACTGGTCTGCCAGTATGTATTGAGGTGCGTCATGGTGCTCCGAGATCACGGTTTCTTTGATGTTTGGGTTGTCTGCAGCTGCCAGATCGGTAGTCCCGTAGCTGTACCTCGTCAGCCCATATGGGACCACTAGCACTAAATTCTAAGAGGCACTTTTCTGCTCATTATTACCCCAGTCTAGCCTACTAGTCGCAGGTTTTGTAACAGCTTTTTTGAGATCCGTGTTTTTTTTCTTTAGATCAACCACTTCATCTGTGCTGGCTTCACGAACCGTGTCGCCAGCCAGTCGTTTCTTTCCGGTTTCCAGGAAGTCTTTGCCCCAGCAGTAATAAAGATTATTGTTAATTCGTTCCTTACGACATAGCTCAGCGATTGAATGCTCACCGCGCAACCCATCCAGTACTATTCCGATTTTCTCTTCTGATGAAAACTTGCGGCGGGTCTTGCGTCGTATATTCTTAACGCATTTTTCTGTGTTTGATATGCTCATTTGAAACTCCTCTGCTTCGGTTAAATTAGCAGAAGTGTCTATTAGCAAACAGGGCCAGACGGTGCCATATGGGCTGACGTCACACAGTTTCCAGATTGAATCTGAATAGACAATCGATCTAGATTTATTTATCCGTGCAGCAAACTGGTTTTCACGATATGCTCTGGCACCATTTTAACGGTATCCATCAAATGAATCGTATTGGCCTGCCTGCCTGCTTGACACTATGCATCTCACTCCTGTCTGTAAGTACCAGTGCCACGGATTCTGTCGCAACGGATAAAGATAGCAAGCGCTGGCTTGCTGGCGATCACCACATACATAGCCAATATAGTGTCGGTTGGGACTGGACTCAAAATCCACCAACCTACAAGGTGGGGGGCGAAGCGATTTATCCCATACCCAAAAACGCCGCCATGGCGAGACAGTTCGGTTTATCCTGGATAGTGGCGACCGATCACGGTGGACCGGGCCACAGTAAAATAAATCTTGATCTGGCTTATCCGGAGTTGGTGAAGTCTCGCGCAGAGATTCCTGAGCTTATTCAATTTTACGGCATGGAGCTGAATACGCCTGCTGGAGATCACAGCAGTCTGATCATTCCTCATAACCATGATGAGGCAGATGTGCTGTTTGAGTTGGAATCGGGCTTTGATAAGCGAGAGGTCTTTCCGCGTGATCCTACTCGTGATACTGAAGAGAAAATGATCGAGGCGTTAAAGGCAATGCAGATGCTGGAAAAGCCGCCTCTTGTCATTGCGAATCATCCCTCACGATCAGCCACTGCCTATGGTGTCTATGGTGATTATCATCCCGCTGAATTCCGCCGCTGGAACAATGCAGCACCGAATATTGCCGTTGGCATGGCCGGGGCTCCCGGTCATCAGGCAATTGCCCTTTCAACGATGCCACTGCTGGCAGATCCTGCGAGAAGGGTTCGTGGCGTTTATCGCTTCTTTCCGACCATGGGTGGCTTCGATCAGATGACCGCCAGGGTAGGTGGCTTCTGGGACTCCATGTTGGGCGAAGGACGTCGCTGGTGGATTACCGCAAACTCTGATTCACATCGTCACTATACCGAAGGTGGCGTTGATTTCTGGCCAGGTGAGTTCTCAAAAACTTACGTCTACGCGGAAAAGAATCATGATTCGATTTTGTCGGGCCTGCGAGGTGGAAACATATTTGTGACGACCGGTGATCTCATTAGTGAACTTTTTGTCCAGGTCGACCAGGGTGATCAATCAGCCATGATCGGAGAAGAAATATCGATTACCAGCGGCAGCGAGGTCACAGTTCGTATTAAGGTTCTTGATCCTGACACAAATAATCCAGCTAATGAAAATCCGCAGGTTGCGCGAGTTGATTTGATCGTTGGCGAGATTACCGGTCCGGTCACGGACCCTGCCGCCAATGAAAATAAATCGACACGAGTCATAAAGAGGTTCAGCTCAGCGGATTGGAAAAAAGAGGGTGAGTATATAGCCATGAGCCAGACACTGCCTGTCGGTAGTTCTCACTATATTCGTGTGCGTGGTACTAATACCGGGGAGCTGGAACCAGAGAATGATCCGGCTGCCGAAAACCCCTGGCATGATCTCTGGTTTTATTCTAATCCGGTCTTCGTCCTCACCCGTTAGAATGTCGACAGCTAGTTGGTTCGACGGTTTATCCTAGTCTGAACAACCGGTCTCACCCAGTTTGGCATATTCATCGGCGTCGAAGTTTTTGCCTGAAAATACCCGCTTGTAGGCAGAGCAGTACTGATCCTGAGAACCGTATGAGGTGTCTGCCAGGAATCGCTTGCGCAGGTCGCTGGTTGAGATTTTTTCGTCAATCATTCTGATGCCCTGATCAGATTCTGTATCGAATACCATGAGACCCGGTGTTGAGTCAGGTGGATTAGTCCAGGAATTCCAGGTGATGAGATCGCCTGATCTTCCCTGACCGGGTGATCCGCTATAGGCAAATTCGGCCCAATAGGAACGCATATGCCGGGAGACTATCTCGAATTCATCCCGCATGGCATCCGGGAAAATAACGCGCATTGGTTTCGGAAAGTTACCAAACACAAAGGGTAATTCCATTGCGTGGGCTGCACCAAAGAGATCCTTAAGTTCGATAAGACCAACATCGCGCCAATCGTCGACATCAAAACGGTAGGTGTAGACCCCTTCTTTTTGTGCACTTTTCATTGCAATTGCCAGGTCATCCACCGCACGAATCTTCCACCCATCAGTGGCATAGCGGTTGTCTCGATTGTAGGTTGCAAGGCTGTTAAATCCGGATGGCAGACCAAATGTTTTGCTTACAGCGGCACTTGAGAAAGCCATGAAAAGTTTTGCTTCATCCCGGTTGGTACCAAGGATGACGGGCACTTCATTATAAGTTTTCACATCAGAGAAGAGTTCGATGGAATCCTCGACAGCCGGGAGCACATGTCCATCGGCAAAGATATCAGGATTCCCCAACATACCCCCAAAGGAACCCGAATATAGAGAGAGCAATTCTTTGGGAGTCAGTGTTATGAGCAGATCAGCGAGTTCTTCCGGTCGCATTTCTTGTTGTCTGGATTTGGCCTCAGATCGATTTGAAGCCTGGCCTTCCCTTATTAGCAGCGTGTTGATGATCTCAGCAGAGCTTAGATTGTGACCAGGCCGATCATCGTCCTTAAAGTTTTCGGCAACTGATACGGGGGTTAGATTTAGACCACCGCTTTGAGAGATGGCCTTATGAAACAGACCTTCTGCAAGGGGAGAAGCCATCATGGTAAGCACATCAAAACCACCAGCGGATTCACCGAATATGGTCACATTGCCGGGATCGCCATAAAAAGCAGCGATATTATTATGAACCCAGCGAAGAGCCATGATGATGTCAAGGGTGCCGAAGTTCCCCGATTGATCAGCGGCAGTGCTTTTTTCATCATTTAGTGCTGGATGTCTAAACCATCCAAGTGGACCTAATCGATAATTGATACTGACGAGGACGATATTGTGTTCGCGACTTAAACGGGCACCATTATAAATTGTGGTTGCTGCTTCACCGATGCTATTGCCACCCCCATGAATCCAGAACATGACGGGATGCGAGCTGGTGCCCGTACTCTGAGGTGACCAGATGTTGAGAAAAAGGCAATCTTCATTGCCTCGCAAGTTCGCTCCTGAATATTGAGGGCAAGCACTACCAAAGGCCAGTGCGTCCCTGGCTTTCGGAGAAATCTCTACAGGATTTGGTGCGCGCCATCGCAGGTCACCGACGGGCGCTTGCGCATATGGAATGCCTAACCAGGCAGAGACGCCTTCGTTCGTAAATCCAACAACATCACCTGATTCAGTCTGACGGAGCGTAGACTTGTCAGCGACTGGCTGAACTCGCTGTTCAGGAGATAAGTAGCTATACAGGGAAACAGCGCAGATAGAAACCAGGAGTAGGATTATGCCGAGCGTAAATATGATCTTTTTCATGATAGTTATGCAGGTGACTTTTCCTAAATGGATAATCCGACAGAACCCGTGTGGATTTCAAGTCCATTATCTTGATGGACTGCGCCGTTCGGGTATCTGATTCAGTTCAGGGAAGGTGAATAGATGTGGCTGATCACGCGAAAGAACGTCATTGTCATTGAGCGATTGCGGATATCAGCAGGCTTCTTCATTATGTACCCGGTAGAAGTTATTTTTGGAGTCAGGTCCAGTGAATGAAGAAAAGATCCCAATTATTGTGGGTTCCGGTCAGCTGGTTGACCGCGAGGCAACCGTTGAGCGTCATATAGAACCTTTGGACATGTTAACCCGAACAGCACGGTCGGCTGCACAGGATGCCGGGATAAGTGAAGCTGAACTTGAGAATATCGATACAGTTGCACTGGTTGGTGTGGCCGGTTGGCATCCACAGAATGCACCGGGGTTTGTTGCCGAGAAGTTAGGTGCTCACCCGAAACATTGCTATACGACTGGCATAGGTGGACAAGTGGGCGTCACGATTACAAATTTTGTATCTGAACAGATCACAAAAGGGGAGACAGAATTTGCGGTAGTGGGTGGATGCAACAATCTTAAAATCCTGCTTAAAGCTGTTGCCCAAAATGCGCAACTTGACTGGGCGAGAGGTGGCGAGGGTGAGCCCACGTTAGTGGGTGGTGATGAAGTCGGTAATACAGAACTTGAACGGAAATACGGTTTGATTGATCCACCGGATATTTATCCCTTGTTTGAAAATGCACTGCGAGCTGGATTGGGTTTAAGCCTGGAGGAGCACAGGCAACGGATGGGCAATCTCTTTACTCGATTTGCGGAAGTCGCCGCGAGCAATCCCTATGCCTGGTTTCCAACCAGACGTAGTGCGAAAGAACTGATTACCGTAACACCTGAGAATCGAATGATTGCCTGGCCCTATCCAAAATATCTGAATGCGATACTAAATACGGAACAGGCAGCATCTGTGATTGTGATGTCGGTGGCAAAGGCTCGCAAATTGGACATTCCTGAACACAAGTGGATCTACTGGCTGGGTGGTGCCGACAGTAAAGAGCAGGCCTACTGGGCGAGTGAGCGTCCGGACTTTGCTGCTTGCCCTTCGATGAAAGATTCGGCGCTGAGCGCATTACACAACAGTGGCGCTGATATTAATGACATCCATCATATTGACTTCTATTCATGTTTTCCGGCGGCGGTACAAATGGCCTGTAAAATGGTTGGGATCCCTGTTGATGATCCGAGAGGTTTTACGGTGACAGGTGGCCTGCCTTACGCAGGTGGACCTGCCAGCGCGTACACCCTGCATTCTATTGCCGGTATGGTGAACAGATTACAGGGACAAAGTTCTGAAAAAGGCCTGGTGACCGGAAACGGCTGGTTTCTGACGAAACATTCTGCTGCAGTATTGTCCACTGACCCGCATCCGAGTGGACAACCCATCAATGGCCTGATGTCCGAACTGCCTTCGCAGGATATGGTTAAGAAACCGTGTGTCGTCAACGAACAGGCATCTGGCAGGGCTACCGTCGAAACATATACGGTGAGATTTGACCGAGACGGCGAACCCGCACGCGGTATTGTGCTTGGACGAACTGAGGCCGGTGATCGATTTATGGCCAACACAAATTTGGATGCCAATTCACTCAAAGAATTTCTTACCCGGGAACGTGTCGGTAGTGAGGGCAAGGTTTCATACGTTGATGGTATGTCGATCTTTAGCCCAGGGTGACTTAATTTAGCCGGGCAATTCGATCCTCCAAACCAGAAGACGAGGATGTCGCCGAGGGTTAGCATCGCTCAGGGATCGCTGCGTATCGGTTTTTGCCAACATGGCAGGCTAAGGTCTGGAACTCAACACTCATCAGCAAAACACTTCAGTCCGAAAGCTCTATGAAGCATGGATTTCGGGCTGTGGAATATGGGATCAGTCCTACTCGCGAGTCAGCGCCTGATGTTGAATATCATTGGCGTCCAGGGAAATTAGTAGTTGTTAAGGTTGAGCCTTCAGGCTAGTGTCACCGGATGGATAATCGCATTCTTGTTATTAGTGTGATCTGTATTTAAAACGTACCTGCGTACCTGCTGTCAAGTTAGGGTGTAATCCCCCCATTAATAACCTATATCAAAAGTAGAGGGTTATGCCACCGCCTGTAACCATCTTGGTGGGATGCCACCAATTGCGGTATGCGGCCTTTCATTATTGTATGTCCAAAGCCATTGTGTCGCGAGCAGTTGGGCATGTTCGATGCTGCTAAAGCTGTGTAAGTCTAACCACTCATGCCGGACAGTTCGATTAAATCGCTCGACGTAGGCGTTTTGTGTTGGTTTACCCGGCTGAATGTACAGCAACGTGATTTGCTTCTGAGTGGCCCAGTCGATCAGATTCTGACTGATGTATTCTGGCCCGTTGTCGCAACGCAGCGCCAATGGTTTCCCGCGCCATTCGATGATCTGCTCCAGTGAACGAATGACACGTCCGCTTGGTAGAGAGAAATCGACCTCAATACCGAGCCCCTCTCGATTGTAGTCATCCAGTACATTGAAGGTTCTGAAGCGCCTTCCGTCGCCCAGACTATCGCTCATGAAATCCATCGACCACACCTGATTGATGGCAACAGGCTCGCTCAACTCGTCCGGCCGATTGCGCTTTATCCGGCGTCTGGGCTTGATTCTCAGATTCAATTCCAGTTCGCGGTAAATCCGATAGACGCGTTTGTGATTCCAGCCATAACCTTTGATATTACGCAAATAAATGAAGCAGAGCCCAAACCCCCAGCGTTTATACGTTTGAGTCAGTCGCAACAACCAGTCCGCAATTTCAGCATTCTCGTCGCTGAGTTTTGGCTGATAGCGATAGCAGGTCTCGCTGATTGCAAAGGCCCGGCACACCATACGTATGCTCACGCCATACCTGACCTGGGCTTTAACGGCCATCTCTCGTCGAAGAGATGGCCTTAAAACTTTCCCTCCAATGCTTCCTTGCGAATCTCGGAAACCAATCGCTCTTCGGCGTACATTTTCTTGAGCCGCCGATTTTCATCCTCGAGCTCCTTCATCCGCTTCATGAGCGACGCGTCCATACCCCCGAATTTAGCCCGCCACTTGTAAAACGTCGCCTCGCTCATGCTGTGCTCACGGCATAGATCAGAAACTTTGGTACCGGCTTCGTTCTGCTTGAGTATTGCCAAAATCTGGCTATCCGAATATCTTGATTTTTTCATTGAGAACCTCTGTTTGCAGTTTACAAAAATTCTCTACTTTTAACTCCGGTTAATTTACGGGGGGATTACCATACAACTTATTGTTGTTTGGGGTTCTTATCTGGTTTTGAGCAATTCTTCTGAGTAGATAAAAAATTATTAATAATTTATTCAGCAACTGTTTTAAGCTCAATTA
>Ga0066829_10000251_pt1 | contig 19960 bp, 17 predicted proteins | sample ETNtaG_22_FD_65498 | JGI IMG/M metagenome (GOLD analysis project Ga0066829, IMG submission 65498) | Marine microbial and viral communities from oxygen minimum zone, Eastern Pacific Ocean - ETNP201306SV43 | ecosystem: Environmental > Aquatic > Marine > Oceanic | place: Pacific Ocean: Eastern...
AGATATGGCAAGATCAACACCCATGGATCGCCTGGTTTGTGGAGATGTGGGTTACGGTAAGACGGAGGTGGCGCTTCGGGCATCCTATATGGCTGCAAATGACGGAAAACAGGTGGCAATCCTTGTTCCGACCACTGTCCTCGCGGAGCAACATCATGCTACTTTTGCAAAACGGTTCGAACCATACCCGATCCAAGTGAATTGCCTGAGCAGATTCCGCCCGCCGAGTGAACAACGTTCCATCATACATGATCTTAAAACAGGCGAGTTAGATATTGTTATCGGAACCCATCGTCTTCTCCAGAAGGATGTATCTTTTAAAGATTTGGGACTGATCATCATCGACGAGGAGCAGCGATTTGGTGTCAAACATAAGGAGAAGTTGAAAAAAATGAGGAGCACGGTGGATGTTCTGGCGTTGACTGCGACACCGATCCCTAGAACCCTTCACATCTCCCTGATGGGGATACGGGATATCAGTATTATTTCGACCCCTCCGGAGCATCGCCATTCTATCATCACCTATATTTCTGAAATGGATGATGCACTCGTTTCTGAGGCGATTCGGCAAGAGGTTAACAGAGAGGGACAAATTTTCTTTGTCCACAACAATATTCAGACCATATCGGCAATGGCAAAATATTTAAAAGAATTGGTGCCTGAGGTGAGACTGGGTGTGGCACACGGTCGTTTAGATGGGGATGATCTGGAGAAGGTGATGCTGTCGTTTCTTTGCAGAGAAATTGATCTGTTGGTCTGCACCACCATCATCGAGGCAGGATTGGATATCCCCTCTGCAAACACCATACTGGTGAATCGAGCGGATCGATTTGGTTTGGGGCAGATCTATCAACTGCGGGGTCGTGTGGGACGGGCGGAAGAACAGGCCTATGCCTACCTCTTTATCCCCAAAGAGAGCCTTCTTGGCATTGATGCGCAAAAGAGACTGAAAGTATTGATGGAACACAGTGATCTCGGTTCAGGATTTCAGATCGCCATGAGTGATTTGGAAATCAGAGGCGGCGGTACTGTTTTAGGCGCTTCCCAGTCGGGCCATATTGCGGCGGTTGGATATGACATGTTTCTTCAGCTCATGGAAAACGCCATGGCTGAATTGAAAGGGGATCCCCTCCCCAAAGCCCTGGAGCCGGAAATACACCTGGACTTACCGGCATATTTTCCGGAGACCTATATCCCGGATATCGACCAGCGGCTTTCAGCATATCGCCGTCTGACAAAGGTAACCGAATTGAGTGAGATATCTGATTTTAAAGGGGAGCTGATCGATCGGTTTGGCGCTCTACCCCGGGAGGCGGTCAACCTACTCTCAAAAGTGTTATTGAGGGTGTTATCGATTAAAGCAGGGGTCAAACGACTCGATCTTGTCGGCCATCAACTGATGCTCAATTTTTCTGAAGCCCACATAAAGGATCCAACCGGGATCATTGAGATGATCGGCTCAAATCCAAAAAAATTTGGATTTACATCAGATCAGGTTTTGGAAGTCAAGCTAACAAAACAGATCAAAGCGAGCCAGCTGGCTCAGACTAAAAACATCTTGAAAGAGATTGTTGAACGTGTTTAATAAAGAGCGCCCAAAACGCCTCTGACCCATTTTAAAAGAAAAACGAAGGGTAATAATGAAAAATAGAATTATTGAAAAATTGTTTAAACATGCGGTCGGTTTCGCAACGGTTGCTTTTCTTTTTTGTGGGGTTGTTTTTTTGATTGTTCCCGGAGCTGGTGGCGCAGAGATCGTGGATCGAATCGTGGCTGTGGTGAATGATGATATTATTTCCCTGTTCGAAATGAACCAGACGGTCAAATCATTTACAGAGAGAGTCAAAACACTCGATTACTCTGCTGAAAAGAAAAAAAAAATACTCTTTAAAATCCGAGAGGATGTCCTTAACCGCCTCATCGATGAAAAGCTTGTTGACCAGGAAATTAAACGCCTCAGAATCAACATCAGTGGAAAAGAAGTCGATAATGCGATTGAACGGTTTAAAGAAACCAACGACTTTACGGATGAGAGGTTAAAGGAAGCACTTAAACGCGACGGGATATCGATGGTAGAATACCGCAAGCACATCAGGGATCAGATCCTTAGGGGAAAACTTGTCAATCGTGAAGTGCAATCAAAGATTGTGATTACCAAAGCGGATATAGAGGCCTATTACAAACAGCACCCTGAGGAATATGCTGGAAAGAAAAAAATTCGTTTGCGGCATATTATCATGCGGGTTCCGTCCGAAGCAGATAAAGATGGTAGGCTAGCGGTACAAAAAAAAATGGAAACGGTTCAAAAAGAGTTAAAAGCTGGACATCCTTTTGAAAAGATGGCTAAAATTTATTCTGAAATATCGGGTGAGATCGGAGGAGTGCTGGGGCTGTTCGAATTGGATGATCTTTCACCTCAAGTAAAGAAAGTCATCAAGGGGATAAAACCGGGTGAATTCACCGACATCCTTGAAACCGATCATGGCTATCAGATCTTTTTTCTCGAAGAGATTATAAACAGTGGGGGCAAGCAGGTCGAGGAAGTTTCTTCTGAGATTGCATCAAAACTTCACAAAGAAATCATCAACGACAAGTATCAATCATGGTTGAAGGATCTTCGTAAAAGGTCTTATATAAAGATTATGTTTAACGGCCGTTTAAATGCAGACTGATCGAACCAAAATTCTTGTCGAAAGTATCAAGCGACTGCTAAGGCGTGGGGCGACAAGCCACCTTATCAAAATTGTCAACAAGACCCACGCAGCTGATCTTTCGATGGTATTTCGGTCTTTATCCCTATCCCACCAGCGCAAGCTGTTCGGTATCATCGAGGACACGGAACAAAAAGGTATCCTCTTTACGGAACTGGATGAAGACACTTTTCTCGATCTGATTGAAGGGGTGGAGTTGGATCATTTCGTCGAAATTTTGGAACAGATGCCCACCGATGATGTTGCAGATCTAATTGGGCGACTTCCCGAGAAAATGTCTGATACCATCCTTGAAAAGATGAAAGTGGAGGGATCTGAAGAGGTTGAAGATCTTCTGCGTTACAAGGACGATACGGCCGGTGGCATCATGCTTCCTGATTTTATCGCGTTGGCAGAAGACACTACTGCTAAAGAAGCGATCGAATCCCTGCAAAAAGAACACCTTGATGTGGAAATGCCTTTTTATCTGTATGTTGTGGACCGGTATGACAAACTGGTGGGAGTCATCTCTCTGAGGCAGCTTGTGGTTGTCCCGCACGAAACGACTCTTAGGGATTTCATGACCACAGACGTCTTTTCGGTTCAGACTGATATGGACCAGGAAGAGGTGGCAAAAATTGTTGCCCGCTACGATATTTTGGCCGTGCCGGTTGTAGATGGAGCCAACAAACTGGTGGGTATCGTTACTGTGGATGATGTCATCGATATCTTCCGGCGAGAAGCAACCGAAGATATGCTTAAGATGGCGGGTGCAGGGGAGGAGTTTGTCGAAACAAAGTCTGTTTTAAAGAGTACGAGGATTCGTCTTCCCTGGCTTTTCGCCAGTTGTCTTGGTGGTATAATTGCATTTTTGATCATTGGACATTTTGAGGGAAGCCTAAGCAAGCTCGCCTATCTTGCCGCATTTATCCCGGTCATTATGGGTATGGGTGGAAACATAGGAACACAGTCGTCTACCATCGTCGTACGAGGACTTGCGACCGGGCGACTTCAATTGAGAGATATATGGTCCGTAGTTTCCAAAGAGCTGGCCATCGGTCTTATCCTGGGGCTTGTTTATGGGATTATCATCGGCACGGCAGCTCAGTTTAGATACAGTAGGGCAGCGCTGGCCGTATCGGTGGGCATCGCCTTAATTTGTTCCATGTCCATTGCTGCCCTTGTGGGCTCTTTGGTACCAATGGCTTTTGCACGGGTCAATATCGATCCGGCTGTCGCAAGCGGCCCTTTTGTGACAACCGCTATCGATATCATCAGCGTTTTTTTCTACTTTCAAATCGCCACGACCCTCCTGGGTCTCTGAAGATATGCCTATCATATCAACACCTGCCATTTTGCTGCGTCGGATTGATTATGGTGATCATGATCTCATTGTTACCCTTTTTACATTCAACGGGGGAAAAATCTCAGCCATCGCAAAATCGGCCAAAAAAAGTACTAAACGGTTTTCAGGGGTCCTTGAGATTTTTTCTGTTTTGAATGTGGTTTACAGAACGAGTCAGCGCAAGGGCCTACCTGTTTTGCAGGCAGCAGCCTTGAAACACCCATTTCAACACATTCGGGGGGACATCAAAAAAACAGCCTATGCCAGTTATTGGGCGGAGTTGATTAATCAATGGCTGGAAGAGGGTGAGAAACAGATCCAGCTTTATCTCCTTTTCCAGCAGGTTCTGGATAAACTCGATCAAGACCATCTGCCGGAAGAGACCCTTTCGATTTTGTTTCAAATGAGATTTATGAAACTATCCGGATTTTATCCAAATCTGGAGCACTGCAGCGTCTGCCGAACAGGGATGGAAAAGATGAGGAAAAACAGGATTACTTTTGATCTTGTAAAAGGGGGGCTCATATGTGAAAAATGTACCTCGGGGTCGTTAAACAAAAGATCGCTTTCAAAGGGAACCATAAAACAGCTCCGATGGTTTGAAAGTGGTGACTGGACAAAGGCGGAGCGGATCAGATTTTCGCTTCCGGCGATTCAGGAGGGACAGGAATTTTTAGAGGCATTCGTTCCCTATCACCTAGGGAAAGAACCCCGAAGTCTTAAATTCCTGCGACGGCTTAGGAATGATCAATAATTGGGTTTGCGCCCCTATCCTGTGTAGGCCAGGTCAAAGACAATGACTGAAAATAGAAAAATAGACTTCAGAGATATTCTAGAAACAGAGGAGATTGAAACGTCCGCCCCCAATAGGATCGATATGGGAGGAACGCTGGATATCGGCACTTTTTTTTATCCGCTTCGACATCTTGTCCCGTGTACCTTTAACATTGCGATCAATCTCAGGACAAAGGTATCGCTCCGCCCCTTTCAAAAAGGTATGGTGAAAATTTCCTCAAAGGGGTTCAAAAGCGCAACCTATCCCTTTGAATCCGCCCCCTTTGATCATCCGCTTGGTCTGATGTTTGCGATTGCATCCTACTTCAAGGCAGAGGGGACTCACATCAATATCGAATCCTCATCTCCCCCAAAAAGTGCTCTGGGCGGCTCATCGGCAGCCGCGGTAGCGCTAGTTGCTGCATTTTCAGAGACCTACAAGAAAATGGGGGCAATCCTTCTCCCGCGGTCAAAAATTGCTTTGCTGGCCCATGCAGTGGAACAAAGCGTAGCGGGTGTACCCTGCGGTCTTCAGGATCAACTCGCAGCTGTTTACGGCGGGGTGAATGCGTGGTTTTGGCACGGAGAGGTAAAAGGATCTTGTTATAAGCGGAAAATTGTCATTAAAAAAAAAATCCATACCGATTTTGCCCGACATCTCCTTTTGGCATACTGTGGCATACCCCATGAATCAAAACAGATTAACAGCCGATGGATCCGACAGTTTGTCTCGGGAAAACAGAGGAATTATTGGTATGAAATTATAGAATGTGTCAAAACTTTTGTTAAATCCCTTTCTGATGGAAATTATGAGACTGCTTTGGTGTCGATGAACCGGGAGACAGCGTTGAGACGAAGGATGACCCCTGAGGTTCTCGACGAGATGGGAAAAAAACTGGTTGATGTTGCCTTGAAATGTGAGTGTGGTGCTAGATTTACCGGGGCAGGAGGGGGAGGGTGCATTTGGGCATTGGGTGAAAAGATTAGTATCGATCGATTAAGAAACGATTGGAAAGACATCCTTGGATCCAGGAAAGCTGCCCGTCTGCTCCAGATCGAGATAGATTCAAAGGGGGTAAGAAAAGAAAAATGAATTTTCAGGAAATGATAATGACGTTGAACAGGTATTGGATGCGTAAAGGGTGCGTTCTGGTTCAACCCTATGATACGGAAGTGGGCGCCGGCACCTTTCATCCGGCAACTCTTCTCAGATCGCTAGGTCCGGAACCCTGGAACGTTGCATATGTTCAGCCGTCCCGACGACCCACCGATGGCCGATATGGAGAAAATCCCAACCGGCTTCAGCATTACTACCAATATCAAGTGCTCCTCAAACCTTCTCCGCCCAATATTCAAAAACTTTTTCTTCAAAGCCTCAAAGTTCTTGGTATCGATCCTGAAGAACATGATATTCGGTTTGTTGAAGATGACTGGGAATCTCCTACTTTGGGTGCTTCAGGTCTGGGATGGGAGGTTTGGTTGGACGGTATGGAAATCACGCAGTTTACGTATTTTCAGTTGGCCGGAAGTATTGAGCTCTATCCAATTTCCGTCGAACTCACCTATGGCCTGGAGCGGATCGCTATGTACCTTCAGGGGATCGATAGTGTTTATGATTTGAAATGGGACGACAGTATTGCTTACGGAGATATCCATCATCAGCAGGAAGTGGAACAATCAACCTACAATTTTGAATTGGCGGATGTAGATATGCTTTTGGCGCTTTTTAATACATACGAAAAGGAAGCCACCAGGGTGATACAGGCTTCAATGGTTTTGCCGGCGTATGAATACTGTCTGAAATGTTCGCATACATTTAACCTACTGGATGCCCGCGGTGCAATCAGTGTCACAGAGAGAACCGGCTATATCGCCCGGATCAGAAATCTGGCCCGTGCTTGTGCAGAAGGATATCTGGAACAAAGAGAAACAATGGGTTTTCCGTTATCTAAAAACTCGTAATATTTATTAGAGGTGTACATGAAAACACTGTTGCTTGAAATAGGAACAGAGGAGATACCGGCAGGCTATATTGCACCCGCCTTAAAAGCGCTATCATCACGTTTACTGCAAAAAATGACCGATGCCCACATTGGCCATGGTGCCGCAAGAACATTTGGAACCCCCAGACGGCTCGCGGTAACTGTCGAAAATGTTGCGGATAGACAAAGGTCTTTAACAGATGAGATCATCGGACCTCCGGCAGGGATCGGGTTTGATGAAAACGGTCAACCCACTCTGGCGGCAAAGAAATTTGCAGAAAAAACAGGAAGTTCATTGCAAGCCCTAAAAATTAAAAAGACGGACAGGGGCCTCTATCTGTCTGTTAAAAAAACAGAAAAAGGATCGGCAACCCGTACAGTTCTTCAGACCATCTTACCGGAGGTCATTCTGTCAACGCCCTTTCCCAAAACCATGCGATGGGGATGTATCTCTGTTTCATTCGCAAGACCGATCCATTCAATCCTGGCACTCCTGGGGGGTCAGATCGTTCCATTTGTTTTAGTGGGTATTAAAAGTAACAGGTGTGTGTATGGGCACAGTTTCATGCATCCATCCCGAATCAAGGTTTCTCATCCTGACACATATGTTCAACAACTGCGCAAGGCGTTTGTCTTGGTAGATGGAAAGGAACGGCGGGAAAGGGTTGAGGATGAAATTGAAACGGCTGCAAAGGGTCTTGGTGGAAAAGTGTTAACCGATGGTGCGCTTGTGGATACTGTCAACAACCTGGTGGAGTATCCGGTTGCTGTGGCAGGGGCATTTGAAGAAGCTTTTCTTGAACTTCCCCGGGAGATACTCATTACTGCCATGCGGGAACATCAAAAATATTTTGCCCTAACAGATGAAAACGAAAATCTAATGCCGTGTTTTATTGCAATGAACAATACCGTTGTAACAAACAGGGATCTCTCCGGAAAAGGGCACGAAAGAGTGATCCGGGCTCGACTGAAAGATGCTCAATTTTTTTACCAAAGCGATCTGGAAGTCCCTTTTAATGTTAGGATCGAAAAATTGAAAAAGGTTCTCTTTCAGGCCAGGCTGGGATCGATGTATGAAAAGATCATGCGGGTTCAAGAACTTGGGGCATTTTTGGCCGATGCAGGGGAATATGATTCAAAGATCAAGGAACAGGTGATGCGGGCCGCCCTTTTGTGCAAGGCCGATCTCGTCAGTCAGGTGGCCGTAGAATTTCCGAAACTCCAGGGGATTATGGGACGGATCTATGCGACGGTTGCTGGGGAACCTCCCCTTGTGGCGACAGCGATCGAAGAGCATTACCGGCCCACTTACTCCGGTGGTCCGCTCCCTGAAACCATGACCGGCGCGATATTGAGTATCGCCGATAAAATCGATTCTATTTGTGGCTGTTTCTGTGTTGGACTTGTCCCTACCGGTGCATCCGATCCTTACGCACTCCGTCGCCAGGGGATCGGGATCGCTCAGATCATGCTTTATAAGAAGATGCCCTTTTCCATAAAAGAGATGATCGAAAAAGGCATCGGGCTTTTTGGAGAAAAGAAAACAGATGATAAAAATGAGATCAGCCAAAAGATTTATGCTTTTTTAAAGCGCCGAATGGTCCATCTCCTCTCTGAAGAAGGATTTTCAAAAGATGTCATTGCAGCGGTTATACATGTCTCGGTAGATCATATACCGGAAGTCTGGAAGCGGGTTCAGGCGCTGGAACGACTCAGATCAGCTCCTGATTTTGAACCCCTTGCCATCGCCTTTAAGCGTGTGGTCAATATCATAAAACAGGCGGGTCGGGTTGAAACAACCGATGTTGATGAAAAACAGTTTCAGCACGGATGCGAGTCTGACCTATACAACGCCTATAAAAAGGTTCAAAAAAGGGTCAGAGAAAACCTGAAAAGAGGGGATTTTAGCCAGGCGCTTCTGGATATCGCTGGTTTGCGCAAGCCGGTGGATGTTTTTTTTGACGGGGTCATGGTCATGGCCGAGGATATAAAAATACGCCATAACCGTCTTGCGGTGTTGGGACGAATTGCTGCTTTATTTGGAAAATTTGCAGATTTTTCCAAAATTTCAGCCTAATCTCCTTTAAATTCTACCTGTTTATTGATACTACAAAATTTTTTGGTTATAAAGGAACGATAAAGGGATATTTGAACCCGAAAAGCGGAGATATCCCCGACAGTTCATAGATCAAATCTCAGTTTCCACCACCAGAACTTGCTGGAATCTTTAAGCGCATTTGAAAGGGTATCCTGATGAACCGGTTTGCCTATCGCACAACTGGTCTTGCCATAAAGGCACTTTCATTCCTTTCAAGGGCAAGAATCAATATCCATGGCAAGGAGAATATTCCTGAAGGTGCTCTCATTTTTGTCAGTAATCATTTCACCCGGGTTGAGACACTCCTTCTCCCCTATCACCTCAATAGGCTTACACATTTACCGGTCTGGTCCCTAGCGGACTACAATCTGTTTGAAACCTATCTTGGTCGGTTTCTCGATAAGATCGGCGCTGTCTCCACAAAAAATCCGGACCGGGATCTATTGATCGTAAAAAGTCTTCTGACCGGAGAGGCCGCCTGGATCATTTTTCCTGAGGGCCGCATGGTAAAAAGCAAAAAGATCGTTGAAAAGGGGCGGTTTATGATCTCATTCGGCGATGGCAGACGTCCTCCCCATACCGGTGCCGCGACTTTGGCGCTTCGAACCGAATTTTATCGGAAACGGTTGTTCAAACTGTCAAAAGAGTTTCCCGAGGAGGCAAAGCGGTTGATGGGCCTTTTCAAGATAGATGCTATCGAGACTTTGCTGGATAAAAATACCTACATTGTGCCGGTCAATGTTACCTATTACCCGATCAGAGCCGAGGAAAATATTCTGAGTCAATTGGCCATGAATTTGGTGGAGGAAATCCCCGAACGGGTCATCGAAGAAATTATGACCGAAGGAACGATGTTCCTAACCGGAGTCGATGCGGATATCCGGTTCGGCAAGCCGATTGCTGTATCGCATTTTCTAAAAAAAATTGCTATCGACAACGATATGTCAGCCAGACGGAAAATCAATTTTGATGATCCGATCTCCTCAAAACAGATCATGCGAAAAACCGCCCTGGGTTTGATGCATCGCTATATTTCGGATATCTACAAGATGACGACCCTCAACTATGATCACCTGTTTGCTAGCATGCTCAAGCAGGTCCCCGGCTCACGGATGAATGAGGGGAGTCTGAGACGGAAGATCTACCTTGTGGCAGATTTCATCAAAAAGAAAAATGTGCCGATTCACCGGCATTTTAACGGCGATCAGGCTCCTCTTCTGATCGACGATCGGTTTGATAGATACAGGGATTTTATCACCCTGGCAGTGGAAAAAGGGGTGGTGAAGAAAAACGGTAAAGTGCTTGAAAAGGACCGGTCGAAATTTTCTTCTGTTTTCCCTTTCCATCGGGTTCGAATTGATAATCCCATTGCGGTTATTGCGAACGAAGTGGAACCTTTAACCGACCTCCAACGGCATTTTCGCCGGATCGCGTGGCAGCCTGACTTTTGGATCAGACGGAAGATCGTCGCCCAATTACTAAAAAACGCTGTGAGTGAATTTGAAGCAGATTATGAGGCATTTTATATCGAAGGTGAATCAAAAAAAAAGGATGTGGGCAGATCTTTTCTCGTCAAAGGAAGATCAAGAGATCTCGGTGTGGTGCTTGTTCACGGTTATATGGCGGCACCCCTTGAAGTGAAAGAGCTTGCCCGCTATCTGGGTCGAAGAGGGGTTTGGGTCTACGCCCCTAGGTTAAAAGGGCATGGGACTTCCCCTAACGATCTTGCTTTGAGAACATATGCAGATTGGTCGAAATCGGTGGATAACGGATATGCCATCATCAGCAACATCTGCAAACGAGTGGTGGTCGGCGGATTTTCCACCGGTGCAGGTCTCGCCCTTCATCTTGTAACCCGGATGAGAGAGGTAAAAGGTGTTTTTGCAATTTCTCCCCCTCTCCGTCTTCAGGATCTTGCATCAAAGTTTGTACCAGCAGTCGACGTCTGGAATCGGATCATGGACCGCTTCAAATTTGATGGGGCCAAAAAAGAGTTTGTTAACAACAATGCTGAAAATCCCCACATCAACTATTTGAGAAACCCAATTTCAGGGGTACTGGAGATTGAGCGTTTGATGGAATCTTTGGAATCGAAGCTGTCTGAAATCGTCATTCCGGCGCTGGTGGCCCAATCCCAAGGAGATCCGGTAGTTGATCCCGGCGGTTCGAAAAGAATTTTTGAGCGGCTGGGTTCGGCAGACAAAACGTATCTTCTGTTCAATTTTAGCCGCCACGGAATTCTCCTTGGAGAAGGTGCGGGAAGGGTTCACCAGGCGATCTGGCATTTTATCAAACGCCTTAGATAAACATGACGGTTTGTAAAAGACCTTTTTGCGAGCTTATTATATCTGTTTGCCAAATATTCTTGATGGAACCAGGTGTTTCGAAAGCATCATGTTCGTCCAATTTAATATTGCACACTTTCATGGCTCCCTGTCGACCTTTATAAGAAAGATTCCCCCAATAATAAAAAGGACGATGATGCTTAAAATTCCAAAACGGGAATGACCGGTGACGCGGGTGATAAGACCCACGAGAAACGGGCCTGTAATGGCGGCAAATTTTCCGAAAATGTTATAGAACCCAAAGAATTCCCCAGCATGTTCCGCGGGGATAAGCTTACCAAAATATGATCGGCTGAGGGCCTGTATGCCTCCCTGTGAAGTTGCAACAAGGAAAGCAAGCACCCAGAAGACCAGAACTTTCATTTGCATTGTGGGAAGTGCAGGAAGAAAAAAGCTGATCAGTGTGATAAGCGTATAAATACCGATGCCTGCAAACAACATTGCCTTTGTTGAATATTTTTTTGCCAGTTTCCCATAAACCAGCGCAAACGGGAAAGCGACGACCTGAATCATCAGCACCACAAGGATTAGCATGGTTATCCCGAGTCCTATATCCCGGCCATAGGCGGTTGCCATTGTGATAATGGTGTCGACACCATCAATATAAAAAAAATAAGCGATTAAAAAAAGAAAAGCATTTTTATATTTTTGAATTTCCCTAAAGGTTTTTAACAGACGAATAAAACTGTCCTTTATCGGATGCGCCACAGGTTCAATAAAATGGACTTGGCTTACATTTTTCAGAATAGGAAAGGAGAACCCCAGCCACCACAGCGCGACAATAACAAAGGCGATCTTTGCCGATTCGATGGAGATGGCACCCGAGGTGCCCGAGGACATTCCGATTATGATCACCGCGATCACGGCAACAAACGGAACAGCACCTCCTATATACCCCCAGGCAAATCCGCACGATGATATCCAGTCCATTCGTTTTTTTTCTGTTACATCGACCAGAAACGCATCATAAAACAGATTGGCTCCTGAGAAACCGACCCTGGCAAATATGAATATGATTAGGCAGCTCAGCCAATCTCCTTCTTTCACAGTGGTCAAAAGCAGGGTAAAAAGAATCCCCAAAGACAAAAAACCCATCAGAAACCGTTTCTTAAACAGCTTATAATCGGCGAAGGCGCCCATGATCGGCGCCATGAAGGCGAGAAGTAATGATGCCAGTGAATTGGCAAATCCCCAATTTCCGGTTGAAACGGCATCGGCGACACCTTTAGAAACGATATCTTTGAAAAATATCGGCATGACGGTCGTAACGATTATCAAGACAAAGGCGGAGTTGGCCACATCATACAGCACCCAGCTTTTTTCTTCTTTCGTCAGTTTCATTTTTTTGGCCTTGTTAATCTGATAAAGTATTCTTTCCTTGCAAATCCGTTGTGATGGTGATTGAACCGATATGCTTTAAATATGTATTTTGGGTTACATAACCCGGGCATTCCCCATTGAGATTCTGTCGGAAAACGAATGATAAATATTATTTTAGTCATTTTGGCCGTATTGTATGTTCTCTCTCCCTATGACATAGTCCCCGACATGTTGGTCGGGTGGGGTTGGCTCGACGACCTGGCGATCCTGGGCTTTTTGTGGCGGTATTTTTATTTAAAAAAAAGAAAAAAATACGCCTACCAGCAGCAATATCGCAAAACGGAATATGCTGACCGCGGTGAAACACTAAAAGACCCCTATACCATCCTTGAGGTGGATAGAAACGCCACTGCAGAAGAAATAAAGAAGGCATACAGACGTCTTGTAAACAAGTATCATCCGGACAAGGTGGTTCACCTGGGTGAAGAGTTCAAAAAGTTGGCAGAAAAGCATTTTAAGGAAGTGCAAGAGGCCTACCAGACAATAAAGGATCGCTCCTGATTTTTTATGAAAAAATTTTAGTAGACTGTAAGGTTTTTCAATCTATATGCAGTTTGTTTGGGAAAGTGCTATCCGTATATCCCGAAATCCTTTAAAAGCTCATTTATTCCGAGTTTTTTGACCCTCAGTATTAAAAATTCTGAAATGGTCGGTTGGTAGACTTTTACTTTCAGGTACATATTTACTTCGCTTGGTTTTCTGGCCCCTTTCTTGTTATTACATGGTTTACAGCACGCAACACAGTTTTCAAAACAGGTTTTTCCGCTCTTTGATTTGGGTATGATGTGGTCTACCGTCAACCTTTCTCCGTCTTTTCCGCAATACCCACATTTGAATCCATCCCTTACCAACACATTTTTTTTGCTAAAAGGAATCCGGTTTTTGTAGAGAGTTCGAATTACTTTGATCAGCTTCAACACAGCGGGGACTTTCGTGATAAACCCTTCTGCGCCCAGGATAATTCGTTCAGATTCCTTTAAGACCTGAACCTTTCCCTTTACGACAAGGCACATGGCCCTCTTCCAATGGACTATATTTAAAAAAGAATAGTCTGCATTAAGCAAGATACACTGTGTCATTTGATCTAATCCTCTGTCTCTTAAAACCCCCGGTCGAACTCTAAAATCGGTCAGGGCGTCTCTAAACCCCAGCGGGCTGCAATGTTAGAGTTGCGTTCAATGTAGATAACCTGACGGTGTTGGCCGCTTCGGTTTGGAAAGCGTTTGCCGACCTACCTGCGAACTTGGCAAGGATCATAACAGGGTCTTAAAATAATGTCAACATATTTCAAGAGGTTAGACGGTTAGTCGATTATGAACCCAGAAAGGGTTTTTGGCCTAGTGGCTTCCTTGTATCAATAGCGTGGAAGGATCAAGGAACAGCCGAGGACGATCTGAGGTCTTAGGCCGGCCTTTTATGATTTTGACGTGGATCTTTTTGCCTTCAGGTTGAAGTTGGATGATGGTCTTGAAAAGATCTGTAACCGCAGAAAGAGGACCGGGTATATAGTCCGGTCCGGTTGTTTCGTGGCGGTGGCTGGTTACGGCGAACCAGACCCTAAAGGCGTTGATTTTAGCGATCGCTTTCAGGTTCGCAAGTGAATTTTGAAGAGACGATCTAAAGGGAAGGCCATCGATGATTATTGTTTGGGGTGAGAACCGGGCCTGATCGATAAGGTCTGTGATCCTATCTTTGAGCATCGGAATGGTGAAGTCTGTTGTTTTGAAGGTCATGATGACCCTATTGGTAAGTAACCATTCCCATAGTCCGTCCGGCTCTTCGAAGGTGCCTGACGTCACAAGATTATTAAAGACCTCCTTGTACCAAAGATTAACCTTGTCTATCGGATCCTTGAAACTGATGTGTAGGACATTTTTTTGTCTTGAAAGGGTGTTTAATGCCAGTTGAACCAGAAATGATGTTTTTCCAACACCAGCGCGGGCTACCACCGCACCGAATCCTCCCAAAGGAAGGAGGTCTTCGGTATCGTATTCCAAGTGTGTCAGCGGATTTTGAAAAATCGGATCGTCGTTGTTCATGCAAAACCCCTCCTTTTGCCCAATCCCAGCATCAGGCGCAAATTTTACTTTCCGAAGTATTCTGTAAATTCATGGGAATAACATTTTCTTATCGAGCATTTTTCAAAGATTTTAATGGATCATTCCCGGTCATCAGATATTTTTTATTATTTTTTTCTTTATTCAAGTAATTTTTCCGCTACAGGCCGGGGGACCTGTCTGGCGGCTGAAAATTCCATGGTGAATTGTGCCTTGCCCTGGGTGGACGATCTGAGGACCGTTGAATATCCGAACATCTCCGCAAGGGGAACCTGGGCTTCAATGATACAGAAGCGGCCTTCGTCCTGGGATCCGACAATGATTCCCCTCCGTTTGCTCAACGTACCCATGACAGCGCCCTGAAATTCGGTTGGCGTTTCCACCACCACTTTCATAATCGGTTCAAGAATGACCGGTCGGGCTTTGGCATATCCTTGAAGAAAGGCCCCCCGGCCAGCGGCCTGAAACGCCATATCAGAAGAATCAACAGCATGTGACTGACCGTCGTTGATGACAATTTTAACTCCGGTGACCGGAAATTTTGCAAAGGGCCCTTTTGAAAGACATTTTTTAAAACCTTTTTCACACCCGGAGATATACGGGGTGGGAATGGCTCCACCGACAATCCGGTTTTCAAAGACAAACTCCTTATTTGAAACCGGTTCCATATAACCGGCCACGCGACCGAACTGGCCGGCACCTCCGGTCTGCTTTTTGTGGGTATAATTGAATTCCACCCTGCAGGTGATGGTCTCCTTATAAGCCACCTGGGGTGCCCCTGTGAATATGGTTGCGTCAAATTCTCTTCGCATCCGCTCGATATAGACCTCCAAATGGAGTTCTCCCATTCCGGAGATGATGGTTTCATCGGTCTCGTCATTGTGATGGGTCTTGAAGGTGGGATCCTCCTTGGTAAACCGTTCTAACGCCTTGGACATGCCTATTTCAGATTTGTAGTCTTCGGGTGTAATTGCTAAAGAGATCACCGGATCCGGTACGTGCATGGATGTCATGCTCACTCGGATTCCCGGCGTTACTAAGGTATCGCCCGAGGTGCAGTCAATACCGAAAAGGGCTCCGATGTATCCTGCCGGGATTTTTTCAATGTCTTCCATTTGATCCGCATGCATGCGGATCACTCTGCCGATCTTGACCTTTTTTCCTGTCCGAACATTGACCAATGTATTTCCTTTGGCAAGGATGCCCTGGTAAACCCGGATGTAGGTAAGCTGGCCATATGGGCCGTCCTCCAGTTTAAAGACGAGCGAGATCAGTGGAAGGTCAGCATCGCTTGAGAGAACAATCTCTTTGTCTTCATCCTCAAGGTCAATCGCCAGGTTTTTCACCTCAAAAGGAGAGGGGAGTAAGCGATTGATTGCATCGAGGAGAGGTTGAACTCCCTTGTTTTTATACGCGGACCCCATTAAGACGGGTGTCAGTTCGCGTGTTAAGGTCGCTTTTCGGATGGCTGAAATCAACAAATCGGAGGTGATTCGCTCTTCAAAGGCGGCTTCTGTCAATTCATCTGAAAACATGGCAGCTGCATCGATGAGCGCCTCACGTTTTTCCCTTGCTTCTGGAAGGAGGGCTGCAGGTATATCTTCGGTTCGGAGCTCTTCTCCATTATCCCCGTCAAAATATACGGCCTTCATCTCGATAAGATCGATGATACCTGCCAAATTAGCTTCAAGACCGATCGGTATTTGCAGGGCAACGGCATTATGACCGAGTTTTTCTTTGAGCTGGCCAATCACACGGGACGGATTGGCACCGCTTCGGTCGCATTTGTTGACAAAAGCAATACAGGGCACCTTATATCTGGCCATCTGCTGGTCCACCGTGATAGATTGGGACTGAACCCCACCCACCGAACAAAGGACGAGTATGGCGCCATCGAGTATCCTTAGTGAGCGCTCTACCTCTATAGTGAAATCGACATGGCCGGGGGTATCAATGATGTTGATTTTATGGCCATTCCATTCACTGTATGTGGCAGCGGAAGCAATGGTGATCCCGCGTTCTTTTTCGATCTCCATATAGTCCATCGTCGCCCCGACGCCATCTTTTCCTTTGACATCGTGTATGGTATGGATTCGCTTTGTATAATAGAGGATTCTTTCGGTGAGCGTGGTTTTCCCCGCATCGATGTGGGCACTGATTCCGATGTTCCTCACTATAGTATTATCATTTTTCATGGGGCTTTGTGCAATGCCTCCGATAAAATATTGATGCATGAAACAGGGGCAAAAGCGAAATCATATAGTTTTTTAAAATTGATTTGTCAAGCGATATTTTTCTAATAAGTATCTTTTTCTGATCCCGTCAAACATTGATGAAATTGAGAAGGCGGGCATTCTTTTGTTTTCTTAACCATTTAGTGACAGGGCGCTGTCGCAGGAGTACATAGGCAGCTCCGGCGCCACCATCACAAAGCCTTGCGCTGGAGAAGGCGATAACCCACTTTCGCCATGGCTCGCTGGCGAGCCACTGAAAAACTTTGGTTTTGAGTATCGGTTTTGAAGCGAAAGAGAGGCCACAGCCACGGTTTTACACCATCCATTGCATCCAAAAAAAAGCTGGCTTTCCTTTTTAATATCGATTTTGACTACCCGGTGAACTTCTATGTCATTTTCTCTGCGGCGGGTTGTGGATAAAGCTTTTTTATCAAAGAGGAATTTGAGATCCTTAAACGATTTGAAGATATCTGAAGGTTTGGAAGACTTCATCGGCTTTGTCTCATTTGACCTTTAGAAAACCATATCGATTTTATCAGTAGATTGTCCGTGGGTCAATTTAAAAAAGATTTTCAAGCATCCAGCAGAAAGCTACAGGCTAACTGAACCGAAACAACGAGCGCATTCCCCGCCCGCCTCAAAGGGCCTGCAGAGTTATTCAATTGGAATTGATCAATTGATCTGCCTCGACATAAAATTTAGCGATATGACTTTTTCCAAAACCGTCATTTTTACTTCAGAACAAAGTTTTGTTCAAACAAATCCGGGTCATCAAAATGGGCGCGGCCAACAAGCTCGATGGCATGGTGCCCCTCTGGCGCATGCTACCTATATCCGGAACACCCATCGAAAAAAGCAGGAGGGGCTCTATCCGATGAGAACCTTTGTCAATCCCTTTATCGTTGAAAATGCTTTCGGTTCTCCCATCTTCATGGGGTAATTTCAAGTACGGTATACGGGCTTAACTTGTATGTGATAGCGCCTGACGGGGTATTTTCGGCCCGAATGCGTTGCACCTGATGCCACCCTGAATTGATACGGATGCCGAGTCGTTTTTGGGGAAAAAGATCGGGTAGCCACTGGGGAACAAAGGCGTCGGGTTGAAGCGGTTTGAAGATCTGCTGTTTCACGGACTTTTCATTGGGGACAAAAAAGTGATGACTGCCGCAGTTGTTTATTATATCCACCATAAAAGGCTCACCGTCAGGAGGCAGTGTGAACCGGACCGTCAATCCGTCCAGATGATCCCGTTTGATCCAAGGCGTATCAGGACCTTTACGCTCTAAATACCAGGTGACATAATTGATCTGCAGGACTGGTTCACCCTTAAAAAATGCAAAAGAGAAGTAATAATAGACCGTCGGCTTTTGGGTATTGATGCTCACCCGGTCTTCATCCCAGACCACCTCACCCGGCCAGTCGTAAGGCGCTGCCACATCCTGATAGAAGATCGGAGCAAAATGCAGTAAGAGGTCCTTTTTTACTTCTTCGGCTAACCGGGGAATACCGAGCCCATCTTTTGCTGAGCGTAAAATTTCAGAAAGATTCCGCCCAAAGAAGTTTCTGTTTTCAAGTGGTGCCATGGCGATCACTCTCCCTCTGGTGGATAGATGGTCGAGGGGAGTTGCATACCAGGTCTTGAATTCCCTTCTGGTCTTGCGGGTGAGAAAAGCAATGGGTAAAGAGGCGACTGGATAAAGTCCGATAACCCTCAAGGCAGTAAAATATTCGTCTGGATAAGGGGCGGCGGATCGAATCGATTGATAGTAATTTATCTGTCCTTGATCGAATTTGAAAAGATTTGAAGCCAAATAGGTTATCCGGTTCAGTATAGCGTTTCGTTGGGGCTCGAAACCGAGTTGATCTGCCAGATGGAATATTGCAATGGCGGGGAGGTGCTGAATTTTTTTTTCTGGCGTTGAGATTCAATTTCAACATCTGTTTAGCCCACAGCTCTTGTTTATAATTATGTGCCAACCTTTTGCCTGGAAAAGTTAGAAAGCGATTGTTTCAAAGATATGGAAAATCGGTGACCGATTCACTGGAGGCATCCCGTACGCCTGCTTTTTTAACCTCTGTATCCAAAAGCTTAAAAAACCGGTCGTGAGTTGGCGGTCTTTTTGAAATGGCGGGAGGCGGTGCAGGTGCAAAAGTGGCACATCCATGAAAAAAGATGAACAGGAGAAGGCCGATTACCAATAAAAATTTCTTCAAAAACATTTCCTTATGTTTCTTTTGTGTTGAGCCATGTACCCTTTTCACATGTAACTATAGGATCTCGGTTATTTTTTTCAACAACCGGTGGTAATAAATATAATTTTTAAACGATACATCTTCGCGAACCCGACCGTCAGCCATCGGCACATATCCACCATCTATAAGGAGCGGGGGAATTTTCGCGTGCAATTCTCGCTTCATCGACGCCTTTCCCTGTCGCAGGGCATCGAGGTCGATTCCTCCTATAAGACGCAGATCAGGGCCAAACTCTCGCTGCAGTGTCCGATAGTCCATCGCTTCGGCGTTGACCTCACAGGCCTACAGGCAATTGAAGCCCCATTTCAAAATACTCGGGATCAATATTTTTGTATTGGCGTAAGTTCTGAAAATGATCGTGTGAACCTTCCTGCGGTTCAGAGCTTTCAGGATCGGGGAATAGCTTTTGAGCACCAGCTCTTCATACATCTTTGGTGAGGTCAGCGGTCGGTCATTTCCTCCGATCGGCTCGCTGAAGATGGCCGCATCGATCTGAATCTCATTGAGTACCCGTTCAACCAGCCTGGTTGAAAATTGACCCTGGATCAGCATCGCCGGCGTACGAATTCCGGGTTGTAAACAGTTAATTGCATCAATTTGTGAAACCGGTCCCACCCCTTAACCCCCATGGACTGGAAAAAGCCCCTGTGTACCCTTAACATGTTTACCTGGCCATCTGTTTTAGAACTCCGAACGACATCCGACCAATTTTCAGGAAAGCGGTCGGGATCAAGATGGTCGAGTCTGTCTTCCATCGTATCGAGATCGGCGATGCGTATGGGCCAGTTCTCAAGTCTCGGCA
>Ga0066829_10000282_pt1 | contig 19277 bp, 16 predicted proteins | sample ETNtaG_22_FD_65498 | JGI IMG/M metagenome (GOLD analysis project Ga0066829, IMG submission 65498) | Marine microbial and viral communities from oxygen minimum zone, Eastern Pacific Ocean - ETNP201306SV43 | ecosystem: Environmental > Aquatic > Marine > Oceanic | place: Pacific Ocean: Eastern...
GAAGATGGAAAGATCAAACGCAGTGGGAGTTATTTGGAGATTATTGAAACATGAAAGAAGAGTTCAAATTGTCTTCAAGAGCAACTTGTCACGCACTGGATCTGAGTCGTATAGCCTATGGCCATCAGCCAGATAGAGAGAAATATCTTCCTGTAATCGAGGCACTGTTTAAACTGGCAGAGGATAATCCGACTGATGTATGACATCTTTGTGTAGAGAGGGAAAGCACTAGAACCATAAGTGAGTCAATTAAAGTGTACAAAGCTCTTAAGTTGAATCTCAGATGCAGAGGGTATCTATTTGAAATGGTTAATCATCCAAAACCAAATAAAAAGCGATTTTAGGGATAATTTTATAAAGAATGTAATTCAATAAGTGAGTTACGATTACAAAAGTCAAACTCGGGTAGTTAAGCCTTCCTCGAAATCTATCAGAAAGAGAGTTTTAAGATGAAACTAGAATCAGACAACTTTAAGGTCTAATGGAGCGATTAATACAAAAGTGCCTATAAAAATAGAACATAGAGAAATCGGTGGTGATTACCCTCCACTTGTCATCGTCGAGATCGGTATTAATCACAATGGGAGTCTGAAGACTGCCTTTGAAATGGTGGATGCGGCTTATGAGTCAGGTGCTGAGATAATCAAGCACCAGTCTCATATTGTCGAAGAAGAGATGAGTTCCGCTGCCAAAAATGTGATTCCCGGGAATGCGGATGTCTCCATATACGATATCATCGAATGTTGCGCCCTGGATGAAGACGATGAACGGGCACTAAAAGATTATATTGAATCCAAAGGAATGATTTTTATTAGCACTCCTTTTTCCAGGGCTGCAGCCGATCGCCTGGACCGGATGGATGTGAGTGCCTACAAGATCGGTTCTGGAGAGTGCAATAACTATCCTTTGGTCGAGCATATTGCAAGATTCCGTAAGCCAGTGATCGTCAGCACAGGAATGAACGATATCGATTCGGTGCGAAAGACGGTGGAAATTCTTGAGGCTTACACTACCCCCTATGCACTTCTCCACGCTACCAACCTTTACCCTACTCCATCTCACCTTGTCCGATTGGGAGCCATGCAAGAGCTTCAGCGAGCCTTTCCACATGCACTGATCGGCCTTTCAGATCATACTATCTCAAACTTGGCCTGCTTCGCCGCAGTGGCTCTTGGAGCATCTATTCTTGAGCGTCATTTTACGGATCGGATGGATCGGCCTGGTCCTGATATTATCAACTCCATGGACTCTATCGCGTTGAAGGAACTGATCATAGGCAGCGAAGAGATCTGGAAAATGCGAGGCGGTAAAAAAGAGGCGACCAAAGAGGAACAGGCGACTATAGATTTTGCCTTTGCAACCGTGGTAACGATAAAAACGGTGAAAAAGGGAGAAGTGTTTTCTAAAGATAATCTGTGGGTGAAACGTCCTGCTATCGGAGAGATCAAAGCAGAGATGTACAATTCCCTTATGGGAAAAAGTGCGGTCAAGGACTTAGCATCTGATTCCCATCTCTCTTGGAATGACGTAATTGAGTAGACGAATCGTCTTTCTGACCGGCACCCGAGCCGACTTCGGTAAGCTCAAGTCACTGATTAAAATTGTCCAGAGATCAGGCAGATATGAAGTCCATGTTTTTGCCACCGGCATGCATTTAAATCCCAAGTTTGGGATGACGGTGAATGAGATTTACAAATCCCGGATTTCTAACATTTATGAGTTTAACAATCATGACAACATTGGTTTGATGGACCGGATGTTAGCCAAGACCATTGATGGTTTCTCTCATTTTGTTGCCGAAATAGAGCCGGATCTGATTGTGGTTCACGGAGATCGTTCAGAAGCGTTAGCTGGAGCTATCGTTGGTTCCTTGAACAACATTCTAGTGGCTCATGTCGAGGGTGGTGAGATATCCGGAGCCATCGATGAGATGATCCGTCATTCTGTTACAAAAATGGCTCATATCCATCTGGTGGTTAATGAAAGGGCCAAGAAAAGACTGCTCCAACTGGGGGAACAGGAAAGTTCTATTTTCTTGCTGGGATCCCCAGATATGGACCTGATGAACCCGAAAAAGTTATCGGGTATCAATGAAGTCAAATCTTATTACAATATCGACTTTGAGCATTATGCGTTGGCTATGTACCACCCGGTAACCACCGAATTAAAAATGATACAGGAAAATATCAGACACTTTATCAATGCGATTCTGGTGAGTGGAAAAAACTACGTTCTTATTTACCCCAACAACGATATGGGTAGTATGGAGATCATTAATGAATACAAACGTCTGGACGGCATGTCGCAAATCAAGATCTTTCCGTCAATCCGCTTTGAGTTCTTTCTCTCCCTCCTGCGGCATTCAGAATTCATAATAGGAAATTCCAGTTCTGGGATTATGGAAGCACCCTATTACGGTGTGCCCACTGTGGATATTGGATCACGCCAGAAAAATCGGGCCAAGCTCCAATCGATCTATCACTGCGCTAATGAGAAGGAGACAATTTTGGATGGAATAGATTGGGCACTCTCTTATAAAGGTGAAGAGATCGAGAAACATTATTTCGGTGAAGGGAAAAGTGATGTCACTTTTCTTCAGCTGTTGGATTCGGGCTGCATCTGGAAAATCAGCCATCAAAAGCAATTTCAAGAACTGGCCCTATGAATAAGATTTGCGTTATTGCCAGACAGGTTATCAAGAATGCACATGTATTCAGGAGGATCCATCTGGAGGGGTTTCGTAAGATTGGTAATCCTAGGTTGTTCGGCTCTTAGTATATCGTCTTATCCATCGTTGCTAAGAATAATGAGAATATCAGTTGAGATACTTACGTTGACAATGGGAGGGAGTAGACTGGTTTTATGTTGTTATTACTTGGTCAAGGAGGCGAAAGAGATGGGTGGTCGATGAGATATTACTGATATCAGTGGATAATGAAGGTCAAATGAGAAACTTGATGTGATGTTGACCAAGGTTATTTCCCAAACCGCTTGAATTCCCATTGTCGTAAGTGGAAGATCAAGTCGAAACGATGGCGTAGCGAAACTTATTCAGGAGAGTTCGATTGATGTTGTAGCTAATGTTTCACTGCTCCATTATGAACTATCAACGGATAAAGATTTAAAACTCGCCATGGATGAGGGTGGAGTTGAGGTGCAGTTATGAGCAGTATTATCGTCGTAATCGACTATGAATCGGAAGCGTGCGTAACATCATGAGTGCGTTCTGATAGAAGGAAGAGCATATTATTGTTTGCCAGACCATTAAAATTGTCCTGACATGGCTGAAAATTTGGTGTTATCTTGTTGATTAATAGTGAGAATCTGGTGGATTACGGCCACTCCATCGATGAGAATTCAAATTCGCTTATGAATACAGATGTTTACCTGCGGACGACCCGTTAGAGATGAATTACGATGGTATAACTATGAAGGGGTACAATGAGGAAGGGAAGTATCCCCTCAACGACTTTGTCCCATACAGTGCGCCAACAAGAGAAGATTCAAACGCAGCTGGAGTTGAGACTGACTATTTAGGTTATTGTCTAAAGAGGGGCCCACAAGAGTATTACCATACAGTAGATATAAACTGTTTTCAGACCAATACAAAGTGGACGGAAGGAAGTTACTCAAAATTACAGCAGCATCGATGAGAAGGGTGACCAGTTATACTACTTCACTATCCTGATTAAGATAGGTACCGGCCGTGCTATCTAAGACTAAGCCCAGGAAACACGAAATAATAAAATTACAAGGGAAGAGGTCTTCTCTATGTTGAAGAAATACGATTTAGAATTTCTGCAAAAATATAACAAAGAGTTCTTCGAGCATATCGATTCAAGTGAAGAGGAGTTTTGGAATGAAGTGAAAAGCTCCATTCACCTTATGTTTGGAACAAATGTATAGCAGAATGGAATCAGCGTGTTACAGTTACAGGATGCGGCAAGGATGACAGCTAAGGTTCTTGCACTAATACCAGCAAGGGGCGGGTCAAAGGGTCTTCATCGAAAAAACATTGCACTGGTCGCTGGAAAACCTTTGATTGCATGGACTATAGAAGCAGCATTAAAAGCACAGTGTATCACCACGGCTTTGGTTAGCTCGGATGATGACGAAATTCTTCAAGTTGCGAGGGAGTATGGGGCAGAGGTAATACAACGTCCTGCAGAGTTGGCAACAGAAACTTCACGAAGTGATGCGGTAGTCCTACATGCTGTACGAACGAAGGAAAAAATGGGACAGTACTACGACTATATAATCCTTCTTCAGCCAACATCACCTTTACGAAATTCAGAAGATATTAATAATGCCTATAACCAAATAGTGAATGCTGATGCGACTGCTCTGATTAGTGTACAAGTTATTGATAACAAGATATTGAAGGCATTCAAAAAAAAGGAGGATGGATTTCTGGAGGGTGTGTCTCACAACACTTACCCATTCATATGTCGTCAAGACCTCCCAGAAACTTATATGAGCAATGGCGCGATATATATTATAAAGAAAGATTGTTTTATTCGAAATGAATCTCTTCTGACGGATAAAACAATTTCATTTTTAATGAATTCTAAAAAAAGTATTGATATAGATTGTCAAGAAGATATAGAGATTGCATCTAAATTGCTGCAAATGACTAATCTTCAGTAATCATTAATACGTGATCCAGTAGCAATTTAAAGACCTGAAATATAATGATAGTAGATAATTTATCATTGATGGTGGCTTACCTATTTCTTTTGTTATGTATTCCTGCCTATGTTTTCCTTTGTAGTGAAAGAGACTCTGTATTAATTTATAAAGTATCAGCTGTAGTTCAGATATTTTTAACTAGTTTATTTTATCTTATATGGGGTGGTTACTCAGCTGATGCACCAATATATAACGAAGCATCGATTTGGTATTCTTTCGAATTTCCAAATGTGAATTGGTATTATTTATTTAAAGTGTTATTTTACTACCCATTATCGCTTTTAAATAAGATAATTCATCCACCATGGCCATTACGAATTATTTCATTCTTTTCAGTTCTTATTTATATTATTGCAATTGTAAAACTATTAAATAATAATCATAAGCAAATATGTATCGCTCTTGGTATAACCTTATTAATGCCAGCATTTTATTTATTATTCGGAAATGCAATAAGACAAGGTGTTGCGGCATCTTTCGTAATGTTAGGCTTTGCATATTATAACGAAAAAAAGGGTTATTATTATTTTATTTTATTTATATTAGGTGCTTTAATACATGCAGCATCAATTTTGTTCATTTCTTGCATTCTACTAAGCAAATTAAAATATAAGTGGATTGTTGCTATAATAATAATTTCACCAACTGTAAGCTATGTATTTAATTATATTATTTCGTTTCAAGGAGGATTTGGTTTAGACCTTCCAATTTACATTTATGGTGATAGTCATGAAGGTCTTTACCATTATGAAAGATTTATTGTTTCATATATATTATCTATTATAATTCTTATTTACTATAATAAATATAAAACAAATGGAGTTTCATCGTTCATATTATCATACCCAATTATGGTTGGTTTAAGTTCAATGCTCCTTTGGTATCAAATACCGTTTGCAAGATTTTTAGCTTTTTCAGATTTTTTGATTCCAGTTGTAATTGCAAAAATATCAGATTATTCACCATTTTTAAAATACTATCCCGTTAAATTAATAATTTCTTTATTTATATTATACAGCGGATTTATTTTATGGACTCATCCTTCTATAATCGGAACACTGGGATATGCATTTTAAATCATATTAATCATTATCAAAAAAAATACGCGCTTAATATTGCATTATACTTTCTATTTATTTAGACAACAAATACTAATGATACTGAATAAAATAATTAAACATTCAACTAAACAAATGGTATAATGACAACAGAAATAGTTTGTCCAAAAATAATAATTACAATATTTAGTTTAAAAACAAAAAAAATATTATGAATACAACATTCAAATATCAAGAAATTTTACCAATAGCTGTAATACTATTACTTTGCCTAACAATAGCATTCAATCGTTTTGTATTGTCACCTACCTGGTATCAAAACATTAATATAGTAAATAATTCAATAGATAATGGTTGTTTTACTAAGGCAATTAACTATACTAATAAAATGCGCTTAATTTATGGTGGACATCCAATAACAAAAGCAATGAGACTGTTAGATCACCATTATCGTGGTGTCAGCCAGGCAGGGTGTTCAGTTGGTCGCTGTAAATATAATGAAAAATATATTAAGGCTGATAAACAAAAAGTAATTAATGAGTTAAAGAGAATAAAAGACAATCTTAATAAACAAGATAATCGCTACTCAGTGCTTTTAAAACATATTATAAACCAATTTATTGATCCAAAAATACCTATTAATCATAGAAAATGTATCAGGCGATATTAAAAACAATCCTCTTTTCGAAATGTTTCTTCATGTTATACCTCATTTATCTTTTTATTTAACTCCAGAATAACTAAATAATCACACAAATTAAATTTCAAATATTACTTACCTTATTAATAGACAAACTCATGCTTAAGACATATAAGGATAAAATCGCAGTTATTGGTCTAGGCTATGTCGGACTACCACTTGCTGTAGAATTCGGAAAAATTTATTTAACAATAGGCTTTGATATTAATACTAATAGAATAAATGACCTAAAACAAAGAATAGACAACACATTAGAAGTAGATCCTGAAGATATGCTAAAGTCAAAAAATCTAAGTTTTACATCAGATCCAGAAATAATTAATAATTGCAATATCTTTATTATAACTGTGCCTACACCTATTGATAAGAACAATCAACCTGACCTGTCTCCACTAATAAAATCCAGTAAAACTGTCAGCAAATTTCTTAAGAAGCAAGATATCGTTATCTATGAATCAACTGTATATCCAGGAGCAACAGAAGAAATTTGCATACCAATTCTTGAAAAGCACTCAGGTCTAAAATTTAATCAAGACTTCTTTTGTGGTTATAGCCCTGAGAGAATCAATCCTGGTGATAAGGAACACCGTCTCACTAATATAATGAAGGTAACTTCTGGCTCTACGCCAGAAATTGCTGAAAGGGTAGATGCCTTGTATAGAAGCATTATTATTGCAGGAACACATAAGGCCAGCTCAATCAAGGTCGCTGAAGCAGCCAAAGTAATCGAAAATACACAACGTGATGTAAACATTGCCCTCATAAACGAACTGGCTATAATTTTCAATAAACTAAATATCGATACCGAAGAGGTGCTAATAGCCGCAGGAACAAAATGGAACTTTATACCATTCAGACCAGGTCTGGTAGGAGGGCACTGTATTGGTGTTGACCCGTACTATCTCACATATAAGGCAATAGAAGCTGGCTATTACCCAAAGATGATACTTGCAGGTCGCCGACTTAACAACAACATGGGCAGTTACATTGCAGATCATGTTGTTAAATTGATGATTGAAAAGAATATCCATGTAGAAAATGCTAATATTCTTATTATGGGGCTTACCTTTAAGGAGAACTGCCCTGATCTGCGGAATACACAAGTTGTTGATATAATCAAACAACTTCATTGGTATAATAGCAAAGTGGATGTATACGACCCATTGGTAAATAAGGATTCTGCGTTCAAAGAACATGGTATTATACCCATCGAATCACCTGAAAATGGGGTATATGATGCAATTATTCTTGCAGTTGCTCACCACTATTTTAAGACAATGGGAATCTCGGTGTTACGTGCGTTTGGAAAAGATAATTGTGTCCTTTATGACATCAAATACATAATGCGACTTGATCAGGCAGATGGACGACTTTAAGGATAGGGTGGTTACATTTGTAGGACTTAACTACACTAATACGGAACATTTACACAACCTGCATCAGGTGGTTGAGAATACCAATATGGTATTGGTGAAGATTGATTAAACTTCATTAACTCATCCTTGCATTAATATTAGACAGAAGAAATTCGGGTAAAGATTTTTTGTATTTTAGAGTAGAATTAAACGTTAAATAAATTATCAGTCTGGAGAGGTGAATAGAAGATGAAATCATTGAGGAAAAATAATTGTTGAATGGTAGGTCAGTCCTGATCACTGGTGGCACAGGGTCATTTGGTTATCGTTATGCCTTGACCTTGCTGGAAAGATATAATCTAAAACGGTTGGTTATCTTCTCTCGTGATGAACTAAAACAGTACGAAATGGAGATGAGGTTCCTGCAACACTCTGCGTATGATCCAGATGTAATGCGCTTCTTTATCGGTGATGTCAGGGATGGTGGACGCTTAAAAGAGGCGATGCGAGGCATCGATATCGTCATCCATGCTGCAGCACTCAAACAGGTCCCAGTTGCAGAGTACAACCCCATGGAGTGCATTAAAACCAACATCCATGGAGCAGAGAATGTTATACAGGCTGCTCTTGAAAATAAAGTAGCAAATGTGATTGCACTTTCTACAGACAAGGCAGCAAATCCCATCAATCTCTATGGTGCGACAAAATTGGCGTCAGACAAACTATTTGTTGCGGCCAATAATATGGCAGGAGGAAGAAGCCGATTTTCGGTGGTTCGTTATGGTAATGTGGTTGGTTCAAGAGGTTCAGTTGTTCCTCTGTTTAAAAAACTGATTGCAGATGGGGCAGATTATCTCCCGATCACCCACGAAGGGATGACCCGATTCTGGATTACCCTACAGGAGGGGGTAGATTTTGTCCTCAAGGATCTGGAACGAATGCAGGGCGGGGAGATCTTTGTACCAAAGATTCCTTCCGTGCATATTGTTGATCTGGCTAAGGCTATGGCACCAGGCATGCCCACCAGAACAATAGGTATCCGCCCTGGTGAAAAATTGCATGAGGTTATGTGCCCGCAAGATGACTCCCACCTAACACTTGAATATGATGACCACTATGTTATTACTCCCAGTATCAACTTCTTCTCAACTGATAATGATTTGAGAGTAAATAAACTGGGAGAGCGAGGCACCTATGTGGCACAGGGAAGCGAATATAATTCGGGTACCAATCCCCACTTTCTTGGAGTAGAAGAGATCAGAGAATATAATCACCGTGCCTGATCTAAAGAGATGATTCCTTACGGTAAACAGAAGATTACAGAAGAGGATATCGATGCAGTTATTAGGGTGCTACGTTCCAGTTTCCTCACCCAGGGACCTGCAGTCTCGAAGTTTGAGCAGAGTTTGCGCAGCTATACTGATGCAAAACATGCTGTAGCGGTCAATAGTTGTACTTCGGCACTGCATCTCTCCTGCTTGGCACTCGGATTAGGACCTGGCGACATCCTCTGGACCTCACCAATCAGCTTCGTTGCCTCTGCCAACTGTGCACTCTACTGTGGTGCATCAGTAGATTTTGTAGATATTGAACCAGATACAGCCTTGATGAGTGTTGAGAAGTTGGAGGAGAAACTGCAACAGGCAGAAAAAGAAGGAAAACTCCCGAAGATTGTGGTGCCGGTTCATTTTGCTGGCCAACCCTGTGATATGCAGCAGGTTCACGAACTGGGTAAAAAATATGGATTCAGCATTATTGAAGATGCCGCTCATGCTATTGGTGCCCGTTATCAAGGAGAACCGGTCGGAAATTGCCGCTACTCTGATATAACCGTATTCAGTTTTCACCCGGTAAAAATAATCACCACGGGTGAAGGGGGAGCTGCATTGACCAATGATTTACACCTGGCAGAACGAATTGCACTGTTGCGTAGTCATGGGGTTACTCGTGACCCAGAAAAAATGAGTAAAGAACCTGACGGACCTTGGTATTACGAACAGATCGAGCTCGGTTTTAACTATCGAATGACCGATATACAGGCTGCGCTCGGTTATACGCAAATGGAATCTCTGGATCACTTTGTCTCTAGAAGAAATGAAATTGCTTCTTGGTATGATGAGAAATTTAACGTCCTTTCGGTTGAACCGCTAAGACTTAAGAGTGAGCGTGACTCAGCATACCATCTATATGTGACTCGAATAGAGGGGGGGGAGAAGAAAAGAGACTACATGCATAACCAACTAAGAGAAGCTGGTGTTGGTGTGAATTTGCACTTTATTCCAGTCTATCAGCAGCCCTACTATCGTACTGTTGAGCAGACAGAGGATATGCAGAAAGAGTGTGTAAGTACAGATAATCTCAAGTGGCTTAATAATGCCGAACATTATTATGCCCGAGCGATCTCGTTGCCAATCTATCCTGCTCTTCAGCTTGAAGAGATGCATCATGTGGTTCAGGTCATCTCACAGGTTACTAGGGACTTCGAACAGTAATGAATGCAACGCAGATTCTGACGATTGTATCAAGAGTCCATTATGAGCTGTTAAGTCAACGTTAAAGATAGAAGAGAATGCATATTAGGTGTGAAACACTATATTTACTCTGGAAGCCGTTTAACCCTTAAATCAATGGGAGGCGTTTCAGCATGTTTTCAATGGTTGGTGTTTTGTCGAATGAGAGTGTGGCGTGTCTCTACTCTGCTGATATGATATTGGCGCATAGTCAGGAGATAACGTTGGATAGAGCAAAGCAACAGAGGCTTTGCTTATGATTGCCAAATTAGCCATCGGCACTGTACAGTTCGGTAAGGCTTACGGAGTCTCCAACCAACATGGACAGACTCAGGCTGAAGAAGTACGGCAGATCATCCAATACGCCGACCATTGTGGCATCGACTGTTATGATACCGCTCCTACCTATGGCAACAGTGAAGAGGTGCTAGGAACGTTGCTACACGAAATAGGTGTTCGTCAAGCATGTCGTGTAGTAACCAAAACCCCACATCTGAAAGTGCACACGGTAGACGAGGCGAGTATCGAACAGGTGCGCCACGTCTTTAGTAAATCGTTGGAGAAACTCAATAGCAAACGGGTGGAAGGATTGCTTGTGCACGCAGCCAATGATCTGCTCATTGTAGGGGGCAATATTTTATACCAGGCACTACGCGATGAGAAGGAAAGTGGCCGCACTGAGAAGATCGGTGTATCCATCTATACAGGTGAACAGATCGATGCCATTCTAGATCAATTTGATATTGACTTGATTCAACTACCGTTCAATATCCTAGATCAGCACTTGCTACACGATGGTCAATTGGATCGTCTTAAGGATCGTGGAGTGGAGATTCATGTACGCAGTATCTTCCTTCAAGGGCTGTTGTTAATGGAACGGGAACAGCTTCCAGAATATTTCTCCAACCATCGCGCTACCATTGGCCACTTTCACGCCGTAGCCGACGAGCGCAATCTGACCCCGCTGCAACTCTCGCTTAGCTACGGCATTGCCTTGCCCCAAGTGGACAAGATTGTGGTGGGGGTGAACAACTTGCAGCAATTGCAGGAGGTGGTTGCTGCTGCTCAGATACAAGTGGATGTTGAGGAATTGCACGAGTTAGCGGTAAATGAACCCATATTACTCAACCCTGCGTTATGGAAGCTGTGATGACTGTCGTGGCAGTGCTACAAGCACGCGTAACCTCATCACGTTTGCCTGGTAAAGTATTGAAACCACTATTAGGCAGACCAATGTTACTACGCCAACTGGAGCGCATTGGACGTGCCGAAAAGATAGACCGTATTGTCGTTGCCACCAGCCATGAGGTAAGTGACGATCTGCTGGAAGAGGTAATTGGCGCGGCCGGTTACACGGTTTATCGCGGTAATCTGGACAATGTACTGGACCGCTTCTATGGTTCGGTGAAATCGCTTGATGATGACTCTATCGCTCATGTAGTGCGCCTCACCGGCGACTGTCCGTTGGTCGATCCGCAAATCATCGACAGGGTAATTGAAAGCCATTTACAACAGGGCAACGACTATACTTCCAACGTACTGGAACCTACTTGGCCAGATGGCCTCGATGTAGAGGTGATGACACTGAAAACCCTGTACCGTGCTCATGCGGAGGCGAGCCTGCCCTCAGAGTTGGAACACGTTACATCTTACATCTACACACATCCAGATTCTTTCCGCATCGGTCTGGTAAAACAGGCAGATGATCTCTCAGCCATGCGTTGGACGGTGGATGAACCGGAGGATTTAAATTTTGTGGAGTCGGTCTACGAGCGACTCTACTCAGATAATCCAAATTTCGGTATGCAACATATTCTTGACCTACTTGAGGGTGAACCGCATCTCTCTGTTGTCAATGACAACTTTGAGCGCAACGAAGGGCTAAAAAAAAGTCTCAAGGCCGATAAGGCAAAATCAAACGTAAACCAATCATCATGAACAGTCGTTATCAACACTCCGAAGAGTTGCTGCAGCGTGCCCTGCGTACTATTCCTCTCGGCTCGCAGACCTTCAGCAAGAGTATCACCCAGTTCCCGCGCGGAGTGTCGCCGATGTTCATCACCCGTGGCGAGGGTAGCCATGTGTGGGATGCCGACGGCAACGAATACATTGATTTCGTGAACGGTCTGCTGTCGGTCACTCTCGGATACAATGATGCTGATGTAACTATGGCCGTTAGAAAGCAGATTAAATCAGGGGTCTCCTTCTCCCTGTCCCATCCGTTGGAGATGGAGGTGGCAGAAATGCTGGTGGATATGATTCCTTGTGCAGATAAAGTACGCTTCGGTAAGAATGGTACCGATGCTACCTCCGCTGCCATACGTTTGGCGCGCGCTTACACCAACCGCGATCATGTGTTGGTGTGCGGTTACCACGGCTGGCAGGACTGGTACATCGGCTCTACTGCCCGGGATCTGGGCGTTCCCAAGGCGGTCAAGGAGCTAACCCATGTCTTTCAGTATAACCATATCAACAGTGTAAAGAAGTGGTTCGGGCGACTTCCCGGAGAAATTGCCGCCATCATCATGGAGCCGATGAACATAACCTATCCCAAGGAAGGGTTTCTGGAACAGGTGCGAGAAATTGCCCACAAAAATGGTACGGTTTTGATCTTCGACGAAACCATTACTGGCTGCCGTTTTGCCAAGGGCGGTGCACAAGAACTTTTCGGTGTTACACCAGATCTGGCCACCTTCGGTAAGGGGTTGGGCAATGGTTTCCCGCTGGCCGCCATCGTCGGTAAGGCGGAGATTATGGACTTGATGGAAGAGATTTTCTTCTCTGGAACCTTCGGTGGTGAGACCGCCTCGCTGGCAGCGGTGAAAGCAGTGCTACAGAAAGTTCGTGATGGTGACGTGGTGGAGCGGCTGTACACCACCGGCCGGAAGATTCTCAACGGCGTCGACGAGCAGTTGCGGCGCCACGGCATGAGTGAGTGGATTTCCATCAGCGGCCATCCAGCCTGGACGTTGCTGACCATTAAAGATGCCGAGAATTGCTCTATGTGGGAGATCAAGACTCTCTTCATGCAGGAGGTTTTCAAGCGCGGTATTCTCACCATTGGAACTCACAATATCAGCTATGCGCATACCGACAACGATGTGCAGGCGCTGTTGGCTGTCTATGACGAAATTCTGCCTATGCTGCATGAGGCGATCGTCAATGACAAAATGGCCGAATTGTTAGAAACGGAACCGCTGGTTCCACTGTTTAAGGTTCGTTAATAAAGCGATCCAAGATGAATATCATCATCCGCACCGACGCGGCTCAGCAGATCGGCATCGGCCATGTGATGCGCTGCCTGACTCTGGCGGATGAATTGCACAAGGACGGTGCGCAGATCCGCTTCGTTTGCAAGGCCCATCGCGGCCATCTGCAACAAAAGATCGTCGAACGCGGTTACCCAGTAACCCTGTTGAATCTGGAGCAAGGGCAGGAAAAGGAGGATGATCCGCGCGGTTACTCTCATTGGTTGGGCGGCGACTGGTGTAGTGATGCCGACTCCACCATAGGTGCGATTGGCGCGGAAAAGATCGATTGGTTGATTGTCGATCACTACGCCATCGACAGGAGTTGGCATCAGCGACTGCGTGAGCATGCCGACAAGTTGATGGTCATCGACGATCTGGCCGATCGCCCGATGGATTGCGATTTGTTGCTTGATCAAACTTATGGTCGTAAAGCGGTAGAGTGGCGTGTGCATGTCCCCCAATCATGTAGTCTGCTGCTGGGAGCCAAATATGCGCTACTGCACCCAGAATTTGCTCGGTTGCGGGCTAAAGCGGTGGAACGCAGAAATCAGAATGTTAACATTATGCCGCAACGGCTGTTCATATCCATGGGTGGCTTCGATTCTCTCAACGTCACCGGCAGGGTGCTGGATGCGGTAACGCAGAGTGTGGTCGCACTTGGCCTGCAACAAAACTTTGCCATCGATATAGTGGTAGGCAGTCAAATTTCCACCCTGACGGAAGTGCGCAGACAGGCTGAGGCTGTGCCTTTTCCTGTTTATTTGCATGTAGACAGTGATCGAATACCACGATTGATGTTGGAGGCCGATGTAGCGGTAGGTGCGGCCGGAGCCACTACCTGGGAGCGTTGCATACTGGGTCTGCCTTCGTTTGTGGTGGAGCTGGCTGACAACCAGCGAGAGATCCTGCGCCGACTTACCGACGCTCATGCTATTGTCAATATGGGACGTGTCAATGAGTCGGTACAGACGACGTGGGTGGCAAAGATTTCCGAGGTGCTGGCGAAACCGCAGTTGTTGCATGAAATATCCGAAAACGCACTGAATATCTGTGATGGCTTAGGTGTGCGCCGGGTCGGTTTACATTTCGATCCATCCTATGCCGCTGATGGCAGGCAGATTCGTCTGAGAATGATTGAGATCGAGGATGCGCACATCATTCTGACCTGGCAGAAGGCGGAGCCGACACGCCGCTATGCCAAAAATACGCAAATACCGGAATGGGAGGAGCATGTACAATGGATGCAATGCAAGTTATCCGATTATCACTGTTTCATGCGAATCATTATGCACGGTAACGATCCGGCCGGGGTGCTGCGACTTGATTACACTGATCGTTTTACAGTTGGTCCAGGCTATCTAGTTTCCATCTTCATCGCACCGGAAAAGTACCGTCTGGGGCTGGCACGCGCGGCGCTGATTATTGCCCAGCGTCTCTTTGCCGACGATGTGCACATTGCGCAGATTCACAACAATAACATCGCTTCACTCGCTCTTTTTAAAAGGTCGGGCTATGTGTGCGAAGCCCGTAGTGGGCTCTATATTTGGAAGCCATGAATACAAAACAGATAGCCATTGCTGGTCGGCCAATTGGTGTTGACCACCCTCCTTATATTATCGCCGAAATCTCCGCCAATCATAATGGTAGCTTCAACCGCGCTCTGCAGACTTTGACAATGGCCAAGGAGCGAGGCGCAGATGCTGTGAAGCTACAGACTTACACTGCCGATACCCTCACTATCGACAGCGACAAAGAGGATTTTCAGATCCATGGAGGATTGTGGGATGGCTACAACCTCTACCGCCTCTACCAGTGGGCGCATACCCCATACGAGTGGCACAAACCTCTTTTCGACCTCGCTAGTAAACTCGATATTCACTGCTTCAGCACCCCCTTTGATGAGACGGCGGTTGACCTGCTGGAGGACCTCAATGTTCCTGCCTACAAAATCGCTTCTTTCGAAGCAGTGGATCTACCGCTGATTCGCTATGCGGCCTCCACCAGAAAGCCGATGATCATCTCTACCGGCATGGCTAACCTGGATGAGATTTGTGAGGCGGTAGAGACGGCCCGCGATGCAGGTTGTTCTGAACTGGTGCTGCTGCACTGCATCAGCAGCTATCCGGCCTCGGCGGAGGAGTCCAATCTGAGAACCATCGCAGATCTGGAGAAGCGCTTCGGTGTTGTCGCCGGACTCTCTGACCACACCTTGGGAACTACGGTCTCCGTCGCCGGTGTCGTTATGGGCGCAGCGGTAATTGAGAAGCACGTCACTCTGAGTCGCGTTGACAAAGGGGCCGATAGCGAATTTTCGCTGGAGCCGCATGAGCTGGGAGAGCTTTGTAACAATGCTCGCACCGCCTGGAGCGCTCTGGGCCGAGCTAACTATGACCTCGCTCCAGCAGAGGAGGGGAGTTTGCGTTTCCGCCGCTCCATCTATGTGCTGGAGGATGTGAAGGCTGGTGAGGAGCTGACTGCAGACAACGTTCGCCGTATTCGCCCTGGCTTTGGTCTGGCCCCGAAATACTACGATAAAGTGCTCGGCAAGCGGGCTGCGTGCAACCTTGAAAGAGGTACTGCGTTGCAGTGGGATCATGTAAAATCATTCGATTAATTTGCTTTGAATATTAAGGATTGCCTAATGAAGTTCTGTTCGCGTTGTATGTTGCCTGAAACCCATGAAACCATCGAGTTCGATGATGAGGGGGCCTGTAATATCTGTCGGCAGCATGAGTTCAAAAAGAGCCATGTAGACTGGGACGCCAAGTACAAGGAGTTTGAAGAGATCCTCGATCAGTATCGCGGCAAGGGCACCTACGACTGCATCGTGCCCTTCTCCGGCGGCAAGGACAGCGTCTACACTTTGTGGCGGCTGGTGCACACCTTCAAGCTGCGACCGCTGGTGGTAACTTTCGACCACGGCTTCTATCGCCCCAAAGTGTTGGAGAATCGCGTCCGCGTCTTTAAGCTGCTAGGGGTCGAGAGCATCGTCTATCGCCCCAACTGGAAGACGGTAAAAAAACTGATGCTGGAGTCGCTGTTGCGCAAGGGTGACTTCTGCTGGCACTGCCACACCGGTATCTTCGCCTACCCGATGCAAATTGCTATCAAGTTCAACACACCGCTGGTGATCTGGGGCGAACCACAGGCGGAGTACACCGCCTACTACAGCTACGAGGACGCCACCTCCGGCAAGGAGGAGGTGGATGAGAAGCGCTTCAACCGCTTCGTCAATCTGGGTATGACCGCCGACGACATGATCGGCATGGTCAACTCCCCCGATCTGGACCCGCGTGACATGGAGCCGTTCCGTTACCCGGCCCTGCGCGATCTGAAGAAGCTCAAGTATCGCTCCATCGCACTGGGTAGCTACATTCCCTGGGATGTGAAGAAGCAGGTCAAGCTGATCGAGGACGAACTGGGCTGGGAGGAGGATCTCAACGCCGGTATCCCGTCGCAGTACGGTTACGAAAAGGTCGAATGCCAGATGCAGGGCATTCGCGACTACCTCAAATACATCAAGCGCGGTTACGGACGTTCCGCCCACCTCGCCACCATTGATATCCGCAACAACCGTCTCGACCGCGAAGAGGGACAGAAGATGGTGGATGAATACGACGGCAAGCGCCCGGAAAATCTCCCCTTCTTCCTGGAGATGCTGGGACTGACCGAGGAGGAGTTCAACCGGATTGCCCAGTCGCATACCGTGCCGCCATTTTCACTCAACCTTGATGAAATAAAGACCGGTCCGCGTTTACCGGATCGCGATGGTTGGGACAACTCCGCAACGCTGGATCGCGCCTATACCGGGAACAAGCTCAAAGAGCATAATATCTATTAATGATTGCCATCCTTGATACTGGTATCGGTAATCTGAAGTCGGTCTACAACGCCGTCTATACACTTGGCTACGACCCGGAGTTCATTACCGGTGACGATATCGAGCGACTCTTCAATGAAGAACTGGACGCCCTCTGCACCCATCTGATTATTCCCGGCGTCGGTGCTTGGGAGCACGCCATGGAGGTAGAGCGCTTGGGAAGTCTGCGCGATTCGGTACACCGTTTCGCTGATAGCGGACGCCCGGTGCTCGGTATCTGCCTGGGAATGCAACTGCTTGCTTCCAGAGGCGAAGAGGGCAAAAGTGAAGGGAGCACCGAAGGACTTGGGTTGATTCCCGGCACCGTTACCCGCCTGCTGGTTGATGAACAGAAGCTGCCGCTTCCCCATGTGGGCTGGAACAGCGTCAACCGGCAGCGTCCACACCCGATTCTCGAAGGGGTGGAGAGCGGAATCGACTGTTACTTCGTCCACAGCTACCACTTTGTCTGTGATGCCGAAGAGGATCTGGTGGCGACCTCCGATTATGGCGTCCCTTTCACCTGTATCGTCGGTCGCGGCAACGTGGTCGGCTGTCAGTTCCACCCGGAAAAGAGTCAGGCCAATGGTCTGAAGATGCTGGAAAACTTCTGCGACTGGGATGGACAATGCTGAAAAAACGCATCATTCCGGTTCAGTTATTAATGGGTGAACGACTGGTGAAGACCATTCGTTTCGACGAATACCGTGACGTGGGTGATCCGGTCTCCAGTTCGCGGATCTACAACGACAGCGATGCCGATGAACTGGCACTGCTCAATATCGACCGCGACAACCGCTCGATCGATTTCATGCTGTCGCTGATCGACCGTATCTCCGAAGTCTGTTTTATGCCGTTGGCGATGGGTGGTGGTATTCGCACTTTGGAAGATGCCGAGCGGTTGATCAAGGGAGGGGCGGACAAGATCGTGCTCAACTCCGAAGCCTACAACAATCCGCAACTGATCCACAACATCGCTACCGTGTTCGGCAATCAGGCGGTGGTGGTCTCCATCGATGTGTTCAGGGAGGGAGGCGACTATGCGCTCTACTCCGACTGCGGACGCCGACGGCAGCATATCGCTCTCGATGATCATGTTCTGCGCTGCATCGAACAGGGAGCCGGCGAGATTCTGGTCAATGCCGTTGATCGGGACGGCGTCATGGAGGGGTACGATATTGAATTGATTGAACGAGTGGTCAAACTCTCCAATGTTCCGGTGATTGGCTGCGGCGGCGCAGGCGATTTCGCTCATCTGCGTGACGCCTTTCTGCAAAGTCATTGTAGTGCGCTGGCCTGCGGTAGCCTGTTCAACTTCGGCGACAATAATCCGATCCGTGCCAAAGCATTTCTGCGCAACTACGATATTCCCTTGAAGGTAACCTGAATGGAGAAGATCGAGAATCTATGCATCCAAGGGGAGCGAGTTTACATGCGTACCCTCAACATTGATGACTGCTCGCAAGAGTATGTCGACTGGATCAATGATTCTCAGATCAACCGTTATCTGGAGACGCGCTGGTCGACGCAGGATATGGAGACGGTGAAAAGTTACGTTGCAACCATGCTAGAGAGCCCCGATAATCTGCTGTTTGGCATCTTTCTCAAGGAAGATGATCGCCATATAGGCAATATTAAAGTTGGTCCGATTAATCGTCTGCACAGTTTTTGCGAGGTTAGCTATTTCATCGGTGACCGTAATGCTTGGGGTAGGGGTTTTGGATCTGAAGCGGTGGGACTGATAACTAGCTATGTTCTGGATGAATTGAAACTCAACAAGATATTGGCTGGAGTATACAGATCTAATATTGGAAGCATCTGCGTGTTGGAGAAGAATGGCTATCGGCTTGAGGCA
>Ga0066829_10000283_pt1 | contig 19264 bp, 16 predicted proteins | sample ETNtaG_22_FD_65498 | JGI IMG/M metagenome (GOLD analysis project Ga0066829, IMG submission 65498) | Marine microbial and viral communities from oxygen minimum zone, Eastern Pacific Ocean - ETNP201306SV43 | ecosystem: Environmental > Aquatic > Marine > Oceanic | place: Pacific Ocean: Eastern...
GTAACAACTTTCTTTTTGCATAAATCAACTATTGTTTCCGGAACAGAAGTCCCATTCATTGCAATCACATTCTTAAAGGCATGCTTCAGCAAATTTAATACATCTGCACGGCCTTCTACAACAATTATTTCATCACTTTCATCGATTGCAGGACCTGCTGGCAATCTATCTTTGCCATATTCCTGTATTTCCATAACCCTAACAGAATATGCAACCTCATCTGCAAGTTCCTGTGAATCAGGCATTGAGCTGCTAATTAAGTTTTTCAAGAGCTCTTTTGCCCTTCCTATGACAAAATTCCTTTTGCTTACCCTTACATCCTCTATACTTTGCGCCTGTATTTTTGCAGTGCATGGCCCTATCCTTTGTATTATTTCCATAGCTGCCGCAATAATAGCTGTCTCTGCCTTATCCAAAGAAGAAGGAATATCAATAGTGCCTTTTGTCTTTCCAGACCTTGTATCAGTATTTACTTCTATCCTTCCAATTCTGCCGGATTTCTGCAATTCCCTTAGCTCTAAATCTGTGCCTAAAAGCCCTTCTGTTTGACCGAAAATAGCGCCAATAACATCAGGCTTGTCAACAACTCCATCTATTTCTATTGTAACATGAACTATATATTTTGCCGCAACAGGGCTAATTTTTCCCATATTAATCATCCTCCCACTATATTTTTATTTCCAGAACAAGCTATATTTTAACTTAATTGAGCCTATTTCGGCTCAAAACTTCTAAATAAGCAAATTATGTGATAATAAATGAATTTTAAGTTAAATACTTGTTCTAAATACTTTTTTGGGCCTATTAAAGGTAATGTAGCCCGTAACACTAACTCCCAGGTTCATCGCTTGCATTTAGCGACAGCTCCCATGGGTACTCTCGTGACGGGCATTGAACTTAAGTGATAATAAACTAATAAGCCCTTTAATGTCTCTTTTTCCTGTTATTTTGTTATGTTAATGATATATTTAACCTTTGTGGTTTTTATTTAATTTCAATATTGAAAATTAACCTATCTTACTATTTAAAATTTTTTTAACACTTTAATTTAATCAACAAGAATATGCGATTATAAAAAACCCCAGCAAAATTTCAAAAGAAATTCTGCCAGGGAAAAGAGGTGTTATACTACTATAAAGTAACACTACTATTTATACTTTTCGGTTATGTTAGTATTTTAAAGTAGTGATTTTTATTTTTAATCTAAACTACATGCCTAATAAAAAACTATTTTAAATAAGGGCTAAACTCTTGCTTAGTATGGGCAAAAAACTAAATATTGGCGGCCAGGCAGTGATTGAAGGCCTGATGATAAGAAGCCCAAAGTATAATGTTATCGGAATAAGGAAGAATAAGAAAATAATCTTGAAAAAAGAAAAAATAAAGCCAAGAAAATCAAAATTCTATAAACTCCCGATTGTAAGAGGATTTTATAATCTTGTGGATATGCTTGTTTTAGGAATGAGATCATTAATGTGGTCTGCAGACCAGCAGCTTGATGAAGATGAAAAAATCAGCAAAAAAGAAATGACATTCAGCATGATTTTTGCCATTGTTTTTGGGCTTGGACTTTTCCTTGCATTGCCTTATTTCCTTACAAATCTTATTGGATTCTTTGAAGAAACCAAACCATTATCATTCAATTTAGTTGATGGAATAATCCGCATTGGAATATTTTTTCTGTATATCGTTGTAATTTCATTAATGAAAGATGTAAAGGTGCTTTTTCAATACCATGGAGCAGAGCATAAGGCAATACACTGCTATGAGCATAATAAAAAATTAGACCTGAAAAACATAAAAAAATTCAAGACTTTACATCCAAGATGCGGAACAGCATTCATAATGATAGTTCTAGTTGTTGCAATACTTACATTTTCGGTAATAACCCCTATAATCTTAAATATTTTTCCAGGGCTTTTGAAAATAGGGGCATTTCCAAGAAGAGCTATCCTGTTTTTGATCAGGATTTCCTTATTGCCTTTAATCGCAGGCCTTTCCTATGAATTTTTAAAGTTTAGCGCAAAATACAAACACAGACCGATTATGAAAATCCTAGTTTACCCCGGCTTGCTGATGCAGAAAATAACAACTAAGGAACCAAACAAAAAACAGATTGAAGTAGCCATGGCAGTTGTTAAAAAAATACTGAAGTTAGAGAAAGTCAAATCATAATCAAAAACATTAAATAAATATCATCATTTCTTTTACATATGAAATTTGCTCATATTGCTGACTCCCATATCGGGAGCTGGAGAGATCCTAAGCTGAGGGATATAAGTACCATAGCATTCAATAAGGCTATGGACAAGTGCATTGAAGAGAATGTTGACTTTATTCTTATTTGCGGGGATTTGTTTAATACTTCTCTTCCAAGAATAGATAATTTAAAGACAGTTGTCGGAAAGTTTAAAGAGCTAAAGGACAAAAATATTCCTGTTTACATTATACCCGGAAGCCATGATTTTTCTCCTTCTGGCAAGACAATGCTCGATGTTCTTGAAGAAGCAGGCTTGTTTGTTAATGTTGTAAAAGGAGAAGAAGCAGATGGAAAGATAAAGCTTAATTTTACAATAGACAAAAAAACAGGCGCAAAAATAACCGGCATGCTTGGAAAAAGATATTCCCTGGAAAAGGAATACTACAAAAACCTTATCACAGAAAATCTTGAAAATGAGCCGGGCTTTAAGATATTTATGCTGCATTCCGGAATTGATGAGTTAAAGCACGAAGACATGCAGGCTATTATTTCTCAGCCAATTTCTTTGCTTCCAAAAAACTTTGATTACTATGCTGCAGGCCACGTTCATGTTGTTGAAGATAGAACTATGGAAGGATATGGAAGAGTAGCATATCCCGGACCTTTATTTCCAAACTCTTTCTCAGAGCTGGAAAAACTGGAAAGAGGGGGATTTTATATTTATGAGGATAATAAATTAAGATGGGAGCCAATACAAGTTTACAATATCTTTAAAATAATCATTGATTGCAATGGCCTTGACCCAGAACAGGTTTACGACAAGATAATAAACGAGATTAAGGACAAGGAATTCATAAACTCGATAGTCTTAATAAGATTATTTGGCTCTTTAGGTTCTGGAAAGCCAACTGATATAGATTTCAAGGAAATATTTTCCCAGTTATATGGCAAATCCGCTTATTTTGTCATGAAAAACACAAATGCCCTGACAACAAAAGAATTTGAAGAGATTAAAATAGATGCAAAGTCTGTTGAAGATGCAGAAACCTCAATAATAAAAGAGCATCTGGGCCAGGTAAAAGTAAAAGGAATGGACACTCACAAAGAAGAATCTTTAATCAAAGAACTAATGAGCATCTTAAGCACAGAAAAACAGGAAGGCGAAAGAGTAAATGATTTTGACGGCAGGATTAAGGAAGATGCCAGCAAGATATTAAAGGTTGATTTGTAGGTAAAAGATAATTTATTACTCCTTAATGATGGTAAAATAATAGAAAGGTTTAAATATGAGTTATTTCACTCATACAAATACATGACAACTAACTTAAAATCTGATCAAAAGGAATTAGGACATGTGACTACTAATATTCTTAAAGAGATTAGACGTGGCCGTACTACTCATTCAAAAAAAGTTATCCAAGATTCTAATGAATTTGAACAATTTAAAAGTGAGTTAGAAAGTAATCTTGGAGTTATAGTGGATATTCCTCAGAATGTTAGGGAGACTAAAAGTAATAGAACTTTTATTTCATATGTTGTTAAAACATATTCAGCAGACTATCATGTTCAAAATTACCGTAATAATCAAATTTAATAAGTCATTCTTTATTTATTAAATTTATAATAATCTCATTAACCTCTTTAGGAGTAGCCTTTCCTCTTGTTTTCCTCATAACCTGCCCAACAATATAATTAAGTGCTTTTTCCTCTCCTTTCTTGTAATCCTCAACTGCTTTTGGGTTTTCTTTTATTGCCTCTTTGCAGTATTTTTCCAACTTACCAGAATCAGAAACAGCCCCTAAATTTTCTTTTTTAACATGAGAATTAACATCAAAAGGCTTCTCAATCAACTTTTCCAGTAATTTTTGCGCAACTTTGTCTGTTATTTTTTTAGCTTCCACTAATTTCAGCAAATCAATAATATGCTTTTCATCAATCTCTATCTCATGCAGCTCTTTTTTATTGTAATTAAGCACCCTTACCAACTCACGCCTCAGCCACTTTGCAGCCAGTATAGGATCAACAGCTTTAGCAACCTTCTCAAACAGCTCTGCAAGCTCTTTCTCAGCTGCAATTATCTCAGCATCTTCTTTTTTTATCTTGTGCTTTGAAACAAATTTTGATATCTTATCATGAGCCAACTCAGGCATCTCACTTTTTATTTTATTTAATAATTCATCTGTAATCTCTGTTTTTACTAAATCAGAATCAAAAATATAGCCGTAATCCTCTTCTGTCTCTTTTTTCCTTAAAGAAAATGTAAGCCCTTTTTCAGAATCCCAAGCGTGAGTTTCTTGCATTAATTTTTTTCCTTGTTTTATTTCTGATTTCTGCCTTAGAATCTCATATTTTAATGCACGCTCAATTTCCTTGAATCCTGTTATGTTCTTAACTTCCTGTTTTACAAAAGTACTTTCCCTAATGGAAACATTTGCATCTGCTTTTATTATGCCTTCATTTATGTCAAAAATATCCAGATAACTTAAAACAGTTATCAGCTGCTTCATAAAATCCCTTGCTTCTTCTGCACTTGAAAGCTCTGGATTTGTGACTATTTCCAGCAAAGGATTTCCGCTTCTATTATAATCAACAAGAACATAAGCAGATTCCTGCATTCCTTTTGGGTGTATTAAAGCAGCAGGATCTTCTTCCATATGGACCCTTGTAATGCCAATTTCCTTTCCTGACTTTAACTTTAAGCTTCCATTCTGGCCTAAGGGAATTTCATATTGGGATATCTGGTAATTTTTTGCCATGTCTGGATAAAAATAAGATTTTCTTGAGAAGATAAGCTCTTTATTTATTTTGCAGTTCAAAGCCAAGCATAATTTTATTGCATATTCAACAGCTTTTTTATTTAGAAGGGGCTTGCTTCCCGGCATTCCCAAGCATGTTTCACAGGTTCTTGAGTTAGGCTCTTCATTTCCTTTAGTTGGACAGCTGCAGAATAGTTTAGTATTTGTGTTTATTTCTACATGCACTTCCAATCCTATAATGATGTTGTTTTTTGATGAAATCATTTTGTATTTTAATTCTTTTCAAACAAACTTCCTAATTGTATTAATTTGCCTTCTTCCAAATGGTCTGCAGTTAATAGCATTCCAACAGGAAGATTATTTTCAAAACCTACTGGGACATTTAAGTGAGGTAAGCCAGCAACATTCGGGCTTACTGTTATGGTGTCAATCATATATTGCTGTAGTGGAGTTAATTTCTCAATCTCAGAAAATTTAGGTGGCAATATCGGAACAGTTGGACTTATTAATGCATCATATTTCTTAAACAGCTTTTTATATTCTTCAACAATCTTTGTCCTTACTTTTGTTGCTTTAATATAGTAAGCATCTCTATAACCAGACATTCTTGCAAAAGTTCCAAGTATGATTCTTCTTTTTGCCTCTGCACCAAAATTACTGCTTCTTACTTTTGTAAAGTATTCATTAAAGTTTCCTTCTAGCTTTTCGCTTATACCATAACGCATTCCACAGTATTTTGCTAAATTGGTAGAGGCTTCTGAAGTTGCGAGCATGTAATAAGTTGCCAAGCCGTATTTTATTGGCATTTTCAAAGAAACCTCTTCTGTTTTTATTCCAGCTTCTTCTAATTTTTTTATACCTTCCAATGTTTTTTTATTTACTTTGTTGTCAATGTTTTCAAAAGCTTCTTTTATGATTCCAATTTTCACGTTTTTAATTTTCTTATTGGTAAAATCAGTGTAATTATCTGCTGATTTGTTTATTGTAGTGCTTTCATTTTGGTCAAAACCAGAGATTGTTTCCTGCAATAATGCAACCTCCTGCAAACTTTTTCCCATTGGGCCTATTTTATCCAAGCTGTTGGCATAATCAATCAATCCATACCTGCTAACACGGCCATAAGTCGGACATAGTCCAAAAACTCCGCAGAAAGATGATGGCTCTGCAATACTTCCTCCAGTTGATTCTCCTAAAGCAATATGTGGGAATGAAGCTTTTTGTGTTATACCTGCTGCTCCACCAGAACTTCCACCACAGCTTCTTTGCTTGTCAAAAGGATTTTTAGGAATTTTAAAGCTTAAACCAACATTAACAGAAAATCCACCAAAGCCAAACTCATCCTGCGATGTTTTTCCTATTATAATTGCGCCTTGCTCTTTTGCTTTTTTTATTACAGTTGCATCAAACAATGGCTTATAGCCTTTAAGAATTCTGCTTCCTGCTGCACTTTCAACATTTTTTACGCAAATGCTGTCTTTAACAGACACCGCAACACCAAGCAATTTTTTGTTTTTTATGTTTTCTTTATTTTTTATTGATTTTTTTATGTTTTTAGCCTGCTCCAAAGCAAGCTCTTCAGAAATAACATTAAGGTAATTATATTCCTTGTTTATTTTTTTGCATTCTTCAATAACTTTATGAGTATGCTCAACAATGTCTATTTCATTGTTTTTAATTTTGTTAACGAATTCATAAGTATCCATTTTATTAAAATAATCCTTTCAAAAAATATCAATAAAATATAATAGCTGCCCTTATAGCGATAATTATTTGATTGTAACTTTATCCATCTTATCACCTACTTTAATGCTCTCAACAACATCCATTCCTTCTACAACTCTGCCAAAGACAGCATAATTATCATCCAGAAACGGAGTGTCTGCAAGAGTTATGTAAAATTGTGAAGAGGCGCTGTTAGGATCCTGAGATCGTGCCATAGCAACAGTACCTTTTGTATGCCTTAAATCCTTATGAATTTCTAAAGGTATATTCTTGCCGCTGCCCCCAGTCCCATCTCCATTTGGATCTCCACCTTGTATCACAAACCCAGGCTCAACCCTGTGGAATGTTAATCCATCATAGAATCCTTTTCCAACTAATTCAATAAAATTCTTTGTTGTTATTGGAGCTTTATCCTCAAACAATTCAAATTTAATAACACCCTTACTGGTTTCTACTGTAACTATTTTATTTTCCATCTTTTCCACCCCATCTATAGCTGTAACACCAGCCGTTATGTTATTTCCTCCACATCCTGCTATGAGCAAAATAAAAGCTAAAAACATTGCATGAATTTTCATTTTTTCATCTCATTTTTAAACTGCTTTTGGACCTTTAAAGTAGCCGTCTTTTTTATGCTCAATTAAGCTTAAAGCATCTTTCTGGCTTAAGCAAATCCCTTCCTTATCTTCCCTAAGAATATTTTTTAATTCAACAGCCTGCAAACTAGGCTCAATATTTTTTGTATCAACCTCATCAAGCTTTGAGAATTTTTCTATAATCTCCTTTAGCTCAGCTTCAAATTTTTTAATTTCCTTATCTGTAAGCTTAAGTCTTGCAGCTTCAGCAATATGCCCTATCAATTCTTTATTTACCTTAACTTTCATATCGTGGATGTTTTAGAATGATGTTTAAAAAGTTTGTGATAACTCTCTTCATTTCTTAATATTCATTCAACTGTTACGCTTTTACTGAGATTTCTTGGCTTATCCGGATCCAAACCCCTATCAACAGCAACATAATAAGCCAGCAGCTGCAGCGGAATAACAGCAAGTATTGAGCTTAAAGTATAAAGGTTTTTTGGGATATATATTACATGGTCTGCCTTTTTCTTGATTTCCTTATCATCTTCGGTAGCAATAACAATAGCAATCCCTCCGCGCGCTTTCACCTCTTCAATATTTCCCAAAACTTTTTTGTAAGTATAGATGTCTTTTGGAGCGACAAAAACTACGGGCATTTCCCTGTCAATCAAGGCAATAGGGCCATGCTTCATCTCTGCAGCAGGATATCCTTCAGCATGTATGTAGCTCACTTCCTTTAATTTCAATGCCCCTTCCAGTGCAATAGGAAAATTGACTCCGCGGCCTAAAAACAAAGCATTCTTCCTGCTTTTGTAGATATCAGCTATTTTCCTGATTTCCTCATCATTGTTCAGCAAAGCATCCATCTGCAATGGCAATTTCCTTAATCTTTCAATCAGGCCCTTGATCTTTTCTTTATCTAATGTTTTTCTTAAGCCGCTCATAAACAATGTAAATATATATAACACAATGAGCTGCGTAGTGAACGCTTTGGTGGATGCAACTCCTATCTCAGGCCCGGCATAAGTATACAAGACAGAATCAGACTCTCTTTCTATTGAACTCCCTTTTACATTGATAATAGACAATATTTTTGCGTTTTTTTCCTTTGCCTCTCTTATCGCAGCCAAAGTATCAGCAGTTTCCCCACTCTGGCTTATGGCAATAACTAAAGTCCCTTCATCTATTATAGGATTTCTGTACCTGAATTCAGATGCGTATTCAACTTCAACCGGAATTTTTGCCAGTTCTTCCAGCATAAACTCTCCTGCAAGTGCAGCATGCCAGCTTGTTCCGCAGGCAACAATCACAATTCTCTTAATTTTCCTTAATTCCTGCTCACTCAAATTAATTTCTTCGCTTAAATTAACATTTCCGTTCTCAACCCTTCCGTTCAGAGTTTCGGTTATTGCCCTTGGCTGCTCATGGATTTCCTTAAGCATATAATGCTTAAAGCCTCCTTTCTCTGCAAGCTCAGAATCCCATTTAATTTCATGTATTTTTTTGTCAATTGTTTTTCCATCAATATTTTTCACTAAAACATTATTATTTGTTAAAACAGCTATTTCACTGTTTTCAAGATAAATTATTTTTTTTGTATACTTTAAGATTGCCGGAACATCTGATGCAATAAAATTTTCATTTTTTCCTAGTCCAAGAATCAGCGGACTTTCGTTTCTTGCAGCTATTAGCCTGTTAGGCTCATCCGAACATAAAATGCCCAAAGCATAGCTGCCTTCTATCTGCTGCAAAGCTTTTCTTGCCGCTTGCTCAATGTCTCCATTATAATTTTCCTCTATTAAATGGGCTATTACTTCTGTATCTGTTAAGGACTTAAATTTATGGTCTTTCTTAATCAGCATTTCCTTTAATTCTGAGAAATTTTCTATGATTCCATTGTGCACAATGGAAATTTTTCCGGTGCAATCAACATGGGGATGCGCATTTTCCCTTGTAATTTTACCATGAGTCCCCCACCTGCAGTGCGAGATCCCGATATTGCCATCAAGCTTGGAGAAATTTATCTTGCCTTCTATCTCATTGATCTTCCCAGTATCCTTCTCTACGATTATATTCCTATTGTTTATCGTAGAAATGCCTGCAGAATCATAGCCCCTGTACTCCAGCCTCTTAAGGCCATCAACTAATATCGGAGCTGCTTTACTTTTCCCAATATAGCCGATTATGCCGCACATATTTAAAAATCAATAATACAAAAATGCATCCAATTGTATTTCAGACACAAAAAGTGAATAATTATAGCTCATTTATATGCATTGCTAAAAACAACATTTAAATTTTTTTGCTTATACTTAAGATTAACACAAACAATGTCATAATTTAGAGTTAATAAACTTTAAGAATTATAGATTCAGGTTTAATGAATAACTTTAAATCTTATATAGGCTTATCAATACAATTGAATACCCTATAATGGGTGTTTTTGACAAATGCCAAAAAAAGAAATAAGGGTCATCGGAATTGATGATGCCCCTTTCAATAAATTCAAAAAAGGAAAAGTAAGGGTCATCGGAACAGTTTTTCGCGGAGGAACCCTACTTGAAGGAGTTTTATCAACAAAAGTAAGTATAGATGGAAACAACGCCACTGAAAAAATTGCAGATATGATAAATAAGAGCAAATTCAAGCTTCAACTGCAGTGCATTTTTCTCGATGGCATAGCTGTTGGAGGATTTAATATCATTGATGTAAAGGAACTGAATAAAAAAACAAAGCTTCCTGTAATAGTGATAATCAGAAAAAGGCCGGACATAAACAACATCAAAAAAATCCTTGAAAAACTGAATAAAAAAAGTAAAATAAAGCTTCTGGAGAAAGCAGGTCCAATAACCCCGATAGGAAATATCTACATTCAATTAACCGGATTAAGCATCGGGAAAGCCAAAGAAATACTGAAAATAGCATGCACAAGAAGCCTTATACCCGAAGCTGTAAGAATTTCTCATTTAATTGCGTCTGGAATAACATATGGGGAAAGCAGGGGCAAAGCATAGTTTATATTTCAATCAACTAAACATTCTTAACTTATTTATGAGACTTTCCCCACTTAATCTTATTCCACAAGCGCTCATGGATATAATAAAAAATTATTTTTGATATTACTTCAAAAAATCCAATAGTAAGAGAAAGCAGCATTTTACCTGTAAAAATAAATATTAAGGCCATTGTAGTCAATGTAGCCAAAATTCTCCAGCTTATTGCTTTTATAATGCTTCTCTTATGATGTTCTTTCATTGTATTTACACAAAATAAAACTTCCCTTTTTCTTTCTGCTCCCTGTCAAGCTTTGAATCTAATTTATTTACTCTTGGCATTAAGCTCTCTTTGTCCCTCCTTAATGTTATACCCAGCCTTTTCAAAAACATATTCATTCCCTCTTCCATAGAATAAGGTCCTAGAACTATTCCATTTTCTGCAGGCACTCCATCAAACACCATTATCTTATCTGCTAGGTAATTTAAGAACAATAAGTCATGCTCAACAATCAATGCAGATGCATTTTTTATCTCCATAAAATCCCTGATAACTTTAGAGATCAATAAGCGCTGCTCCACATCAAGATAGGCAGATGGCTCATCCAATAAGTACAAGTCAGCTTCCTTGCTTAAACACAAAGCGATAGCAACCCTCTGCAGTTCTCCCCCGGAAATCTCATTCAATTTTTTAAGAAGCAAAGGCTTGATATTAAGCGGATTTATTATTTGGTTTGTATACTTTTTAATTGCTTCATCCAAAACACTTATCACTAACTCATCATTAGATTCCAGGTACTGCGGCTTATAGCTTACTTTAACGTTCTCATTTAACTCTCCTTGATCTTTTTTTATTTCATTTGCAAGTATTTTTACAAAAGTTGTTTTTCCAATTCCATTTTCCCCTAAAACTCCTATTACTTCTCCTTTATGTATATTCCCTGTTTCTGTTTTCAGTGTAAAATTTCCAAGCTTTTTCCTGATATTCTTCCATGAAACAAAACCTTCTTCTTCTTTTTCAGAAAAAGACTTTCTCGGTTCAAACTTTACCTTTTTGTCCCTAAATCTGATATTTTCCTCTTTTAGATAACCATCCAAATAGGTGTTTATGGAATTTTTTGTTGGCTTTAATCCGGAAACAGAGCCGTAAGCATCCTCAGAGCCAAACATTATATGGGATAAATCCGATATGTAGTCAAAAATAATTAAATCGTGCTCAACAACAATAACAGAAGTTTTATCATCTGCAAGATCTCTTATGAACTTGCTTACATTTATGCGCTGCTTAATGTCAAGGTAGCTTGTAGGCTCATCAAAAATATATAAATTTGCTTTCTTAAGGACAGTTGCTGCTATTGCAACCCTCTGCAATTCTCCGCCGGAAATCTTGCTGATTTCATTGTCTAAAATATTTTCAATTTCAAGCTCTTTTGCTATTTCATCCAATTTATTTTTTTCATCAACCTTTTTTAGCAAATCTTTGACCTTTCCTTTTTGCGTTTTTGATATTAAATCGACTTTTTGAGGCTTATAGCTCACTTTAACAGTTCCTTTTTTCACCTTCTCAAAAAACAATTGCACTTCAGTGCCCTTAAAAAAATCAATTATTTCCTTATAATCAGATTTTTTTCCAATATCCCCGAAATTCGGCTTAAGCAGGCCAGCCAGGATGTCTATTGCAGTTGACTTTCCAACTCCGTTAACTCCTAAAATCCCAACAACCTTTCCGAATATCGGAACCGGCAGATTAAATAGTGCAAATCCATTTTCACTGTATCTATGGATTGGATTTTTATCCAGAATTTCAGGAAGATTTACAACTTTTATTGCATTTGGAGCGGCTTTTACGCATATCCCGCAGCCAATGCATGTAGCCTCATCTATCTCAAGAAAGCCGTTTTTTTCAATAGTTATGCATTCTGTGCCTGACCTGTTCACAGGGCATAAGTTCTGTATATGCAATTTTTGTGGCATATCCTTTAATTTCTCATTGTCAACAACAGCTATGCGTTTCATTTTACCAAGTAAGAAATATTGTTTTATAAATGTTGTTTTAATTTTTAACAAATTTATGAAATTTTTTATTCGAACGTTTTAAAGATAAATTTAAATATACTTCTTGCACAAAATACAACATGCTGTTGAAAAAAGACCAGATTCCAATACTAATAACAAATATTATTGCATTAATCATATTCTCCTTTGTTTTTTTCTCAAGAAAAAACTATGAATTTATAATCTATATTGGGGTTATTATCTTTTTTCTGTTAGTCATAGTATATTCAAATAAAAAAATAAATTACCCTAATGGTGTTCTTTGGGGATTGACTTTATGGTCAGTATTGCACATGTCCGGAGGCGGAATTTTTATTGGAGGAAAAAAACTTTATGAGCTTATGATTTTTCAAATAGTAGGTTCCCCTTATAATATTTTTAAGTTTGATCAGTTTGTACACATAGTAGGTTTCTGGGTCGCAACTATTGTCATGTATCATTTACTGAAGCCTCTTTTGAAGGAAAAAAAATGGATTTCTTTGTCAATTGTTGTTGTTATGGCCGGACTTGGAGCAGGAGCCTTGAATGAGATTGTGGAATTTATGGCAACAGTAATAATACCTGAAACCGGTGTAGGGGCTTATGTAAACAATTCCCTGGATTTGGTATCAAACCTTGTTGGAGCTATAGGCGCAATGATATATCTTATAATTAAGGAAAAAAATTAGCCAATAAGAAAACCAAGTAATGCTTATTCAAATTTTTCTAGGTATAAATAAAATTATGTTGGAGAAATTTAGGTATTAAATATAAACCAAAAGAAGCATAATAAGTATTCCGGCAAAAAACGCCAAAAGCTGCAGTATAGAGTTCTTAAACCCGGATTCTTTTTTTAGCTCGGGAATTAAGTCAGATCCGGCAATATAGATAAATCCCCCTGCTGTGAATGGTATTAAAAAAACTGCTATGTTTTCAAAACTTATCCCAATAAGAAGCACAACTAAAGCTCCAATAACCGAAAGAAACGCTGAAAAGAAATTGAATAAAAGCGCTTTCATTCTTGTAAATCCGCCATAAATCAAAACACCGAAATCACTTATTTCCTGAGGTATCTCATGCAGTATAACTGCTACTGTGGTTGCAATTCCAACAGGAATGCTTATGATATAGCTTCCTGCAATAATCATCCCGTCAATTAGGTTATGCAATCCATCTCCAATAAGGTTCATAAACGCAACAGGATGCGGGTGCTTCTCAGATGTTGGAACGTGGCAGTGCCTCCAGTGAATAAACTTTTCAAGCACAAAAAACAGCAAAATTCCAAGCAGAATATACAAAGAAACCTCAAGGCTAAAACCAATATTGTTTACCAGCTCAGGAAGCAGATGAATAAAGACATCCCCAAACAATGCCCCAGCAGCAAAGCTTACCATAAAAATAATCATCTTCTGAAGCTTTTTGTGACCCATAGAAAGGAATAAAACTCCCACAACAGAGAACAAACTCACTATAACCACGCTTATCATTGAATAAGCCCATACATTTGCCATAAACAAAAACAAATACTTGATAATATTTAAATCTTTCATTACATTTAAATAATAATTACTATTAACAGCAAATATGAAATGTGAAATCTGCAGCAATGAAATAGAAAAAACGTTTATGGGCAAAATACTAGGCTCATATACAAAAGATGACAAAGGAAAAAAGCACACTATCTGCTCCGAATGTCAGAAAAAATTTCCAACAAAAGAAAAGATTTTAGAAAATATTAAGTAGTGCTTTATTTCTTCTATAATAATTGCCCCGATAGCTCAGTTAGCAGAGCAGCAGCCTCGTAAGCTGCAGGTCAGGGGTGCAACTCCCTTTCGGGGCTTTCTTATTTTATCCACTTTTGGGGATACTTTTATATATGATTAGTGTTTTCTTATAGTCAATATGATAAAAACTAACACGAGGTAAAAAAATGAAAAACATTAAGCAAAAAGAATTATGGAATGAATTTGAAAACCATTTAATTAACGAGCAGGTAACAAAGAGAAGAATTAAGAAATGTTTAACCATGTTTAATTCTTTAATAAGAGGCATTAACAAACCATTAGAGAAGGTTACAAGAGAGGATATAGAAGTTTTTGTTACAGCATTAAATAAAAATGAATATAAAAAGATAGATGGAAGGGATTTATCTGGAAGCACAAAGCAAGATATTAAGAAATTTTTAAGGCAATTCTATAAATGGAAGTTAGGACAAAACGAGTTTTATCCTAAACAGGTTTCATGGATCAAGACAAGAATAAACAAAGATGAAAGGCCAGAAGAGAAGCCAATATTAAGTATTCCAGAAGTAAAACAATTATCTAATAAAATGTTTAGGAGTGATTACAGAATGTTAGTTTTACTTTTATTTGATAGTGGTTTTAGAATACAAGAGATTTTATCAGTAAAAAAAAAGAATTTAACATGGGAAAAATTTGACGAGAAAGGTAATAAATGTTTTTGGATAGAATGTAATAAGAGCAAGACAGAAGTCAGGACAATACCAATACCATTATTTACAGAGGATATTAAGACATTCTGTAATAGCACTTATTTTGAAAGTTTAAAAGATGATGATTTACTATTTAACGATATAAAATATAGGTCTATTGTAAAGAATTTAAAGAAAAATAGCATAGAATTATTTGGAAAAAGCAGAAAGATAACGCCACATGCTTTAAGGCATTCTTCTGCTACTTTTTACAGCAAAGAATATGATGGTAATATGAATTTAATATCACAAAGATATGGCTGGAGTTTTAGCAGTAATGAATTAAAACTTTATATTAGAAAATCTGGAGCATACCAAAAAGCAGGAGCAAAGAAAGTTTTTTATAACGAAGTGCTAAACCTAAAGGAAGAGAACAGAGAGATAAAAGAGGAGATGTTAGAGCTTAAAAAACAGATGGAGAGCTTATTAGTATCAAAAAATAAGCAGATATTAGGCCAAGCAGTAGAGATAGAGAATTTAGCAAATAAATAAAGAATTTAACTAAAAATGGTAACAGAAGAAGAGAAAGAAAATATAATAAAAGACTATGATGATGAAATAGAAAGAGAGAAGATAATAGAAGACCATAAAAAAGTATTAAAAAAGAAAGAGGATATTGCTAAAATGGTAACAGAAGATTATAGGGCAAAAGTAGAAGATCATAGAGTTATTGCTAACAAAATTGCAGGAAATAGGAAGTATGGACAGCAAGAGGATTTTTTTTGACTGGAATGAATGGCTTAAAAGAAGCATTAAGAAGATTAATATGAAATAAAGGCAATAAAAAGAAAATATAATAAAAAAGTTTCAATGAAAAAATATTCAATATATTAAAAAATAATAAAAATAAAAAAATTATTTTCAACAAAAAATTAAAAAAATTTATATACTACTATGGACAAAAAACACCTGGTGCATAATAAAAAGGGACAATTGGCTATATTTATTATAATCGGAGTAGTTATGATTCTTGTTTTTTTTATTTTCTTTTCTAATGACCTTATTTTTGGAGCAGATGATCTAGAAGGCGAAGTAACTGAAATTTCGCAAATTGAATTGGAAACCGCACCGATTAATGGATTTGTTGAAGAGTGCCTAAAACAAACAGCAAAAGATGCCATTTTTTATATAGGGCAGCAGGGAGGGTATTATAATTTAGATAATGTTTTGGATGCACAATCTGAGAATTTTGAATCTGCATATTATCTTAATATTGATAAAAATCTGATGCCTAGCAAAAAAACTGTAGAGTATGAAATTTCATACTATATCAATGATTTGATTGGTTTGTGTTTTAATGATTTTGAGGTTTTTAGAGATCAAGGATATGAAATATCTTATGACAAATTAAGTAGCTCTGTTGAGCTAAATGAGGAGAATGCTAAAATCGAATTGGATATGCCGATATCAATTAATAGACTGTCAGCACAAAAAAATATTGATAGGTTTCTTGTAACAATTGATACGCGATTTGGGGTTGAATATGATTTTGTAAAAAATATCATGGATAACCAAATGCTTGACACAGACTCAATTAGTTTAAGCTATATTTATAGCGAATCTTATTTACAGGACCTTTCCGTGATTATGGATTATGAAGAAGATTCTCAAACATATTTCTTTGTTATTGTTGATAATAAAATGAATGAAACCAGTGATTTAATCTTTGCAAACAAATATAAAGAGTATTCGTGCGATAATCTTCCAGATGATGCAACAACATTTGAGTATGAGGATTGCCTAGAGCAAAGGATGGAAGAGCTTGGATATAGGTTTTATATCGGAGATATTCCAGATATGACTGTAAGGGTAGGGCGGGAGTTAAATTATAAAATGAATGCATTAGGGCTAAATCTTGTTTTTGATGATTTTACTCCATTATTTGATATAGGTAAAGATACAGGAATTATTAAGTTTACACCAACAGAAACTCAAGTTGGAAATTATACAATACTTATCCATGTTATAGATAACACAAATAGAGATGCATACAAGGAGTTTAATTTAGAGATAATCCCAGAATAACTAGAATGGTGAATTAAGATGAAAGCAAAGCTAATAACAATATTATGTGTAATTTTAGTGGTGATGGTGTCAGTTGTCAATGGCCAGGAAGTTCCGAAACCTAAACCGGATAATAGCGGTTTTGGCCAAAATGGTTTTGATGAAAATGGTTTTAATGTAGGTACTGGTCAGATCTTAAATGGAGGTACTGTTCCTGGAGGTATAACAGCACCAATCACATTGCCAGAAGGCAGTTCTACTATTACATTTGCAGGAATAGGAACCTATGATATAAATGGATTTGCGTCTATTACTATTGAAGCGGATAATACTAAAGTCAGGTTTGAAAACGGAAAATTAGTAAGCAATAATAAGCAGGTCACAGTAGATGAAGGTCCAACTAAAACAGAAATCATAATCCATAAAGATGGAAATATTGGAATTAAAGGTAAGGCAGTGTATGATAATAAGGCAGTTGAAAATGTTGAAATTAAAGTACTCTCCAAAGATGTATTGATCGTTTCCCCTAACGGTGATGCAAAAAAGTTTGAATTTAATGGCAATACATACCATACAGAGAATAAAGATGCAAATATAAAATTTAATCCAGAAAAAAAAGAAACTATTGTTTCTAAAGGGATTACAAGTGTAGATGTTAACAAAGATTATATTGGACACCTAAGGCTAGAAAAAGAAATACCAGTTACAATTGAAAGTTTTAAAGATGATAATCTAAAAACTATAGAGACGTTTGATCTAAAAGGACGATTTAATTTTGAGTATGACGAGAAATCAAAAACACAAAAAGTTTTTGTTCCAAAAAGAGGAAAAGGTCAAAGCGTCATGACTAGTAGTATCTATGGTATGGGTTCTCATCCAACATATCAGGATATTCATCTTTGTCAAAATGAAGAAGTATCTTGTGGTAAGAATTCCATTTATATTGGTAGATCTAAAGATGGAATAATAAATCATCTTAAAATTAAAGCAGAAAAAGCGGGTGCTAGTTATTCTTTTGAAAAAGGCAATCCATTTGTTGATATCAGAGAAGATAATGATAAGCTTATCGCAATGGTGTCTGGAGCCAGAAACGGTGGTTATTTAGAGATTTCTAAAGATGATACATTAGGTGATGCCCTAACAAATGTAAAAATGAAGAATGTCATGATGTTAAATGGTAATGTTAGGATAGATGCAGATCTTAAGGGTTCAAATGACTTAAAATGGTCTAAAGTAACCAAAAATTTAGGGAGTGTACCAATGGCTATTGAAATTATGACCTGGCCTTCTGATAGTAGAATAGATCCTCCTGTACTTGTAATAGATGAAAATAATCATTTTTTTAATTATGGAACAAAATCTTGGGATAATCATAAACAAAAAGTTGAACAATTGAGGGATAAATATAATATTGATTTTAAGAATATTCCAGTTAATGGGGAGCAATATGCAGTAATAGAAAAAGGATTAGAAAACTCAGGAATGACTCAAGACTATATTGCTGGAATCGGACTCAAAATTCGTTATAGTGGAACTAAGAATCCAACAAGAGAACCAGTTGTTATTGGTGAGGATGGTGTTATCACAATATATGCAGATGAAAGTTTAGAGAAAAAATTTAGTATTTTAGGTAATCTTAAGGATAATCCAGCTTTAGATTTTTATGCAGATAAGCTAAAAAAGTCAATACTTGAATTTGATAAAACAGAAGCTATTCAAAAGAAACAATTACAGGATAATAGTCAGGAGAATAAAAAAACTTCTGAGTCAGGTAGTGGATCGGCAGCTGAAACTGTATTAGATAATTTTGAAAAAAGAATAGCTGATTTAATAAAGTTAGAACAGGAACAAGGAAAATTATCTTCAGGAGATGAAGGAAGCCCTGATTTAAAAATCTCAAAAAGATTAGCTTTGATTAAGTTAGATAACCAAATAAAAGCCTTAAATGTTAAGGATGAAGCATTGATAATCCGATATAATGAGATTCGAGATCAATACCTTAATGGAGATGATATTGGCCAAGATAGAGATGCAGGTTCTGCAAATTTAGGTAATTTCCAATCCCATAAACATACAGACTATGTAAAAAAAAGAATTACTGATCTGGATTATGAAACAGATGATGTGGTCGATGGATTTATTTCAAATAGCGAATTTAGTGGTAACCAACTTTATTATTTGGAAAAAAAAGAGGTTAATGGTGAAGTAGTTTATGACTTGGTCCACTTGAATTCAGGTCTAAAATATGTAGGCCGAGAGCAAATAACTATAGATGAATATAAAAAATTAAGGACTAAATTTTCAGTGCATGCACCAGTTCCTATTTCAAGCTTTGAAGATTTCACATCCCATAAAGATACTTCCTATGTAAAAGGAAGAATATCTGAATTGGGCTATGGCACAGATAAAGTTGTTGACGGATTTATCTCACGCGGAGCATATAGTGGTAACCAACTATATTTTTTGGAAAAAAAAGATGTTGA
>Ga0066829_10000312_pt1 | contig 18366 bp, 18 predicted proteins | sample ETNtaG_22_FD_65498 | JGI IMG/M metagenome (GOLD analysis project Ga0066829, IMG submission 65498) | Marine microbial and viral communities from oxygen minimum zone, Eastern Pacific Ocean - ETNP201306SV43 | ecosystem: Environmental > Aquatic > Marine > Oceanic | place: Pacific Ocean: Eastern...
GTATCTCGCTTCAACCTGTTATAGAATAAGGATGTATGCACCGGCGGGAATTGACCGAGCAATGAGCCTGAAGCAACAGGCTGCGTTGCACGCAACCCAGTACGTGCGTTCTAATACCACAATCGGTCTGGGCAGCGGCTCCACCATGTCGTTTTTCATCCGGGCACTGGGGCAACGGCTGCAGTCGGGCAAGTTGCGCAGAGTGCTGGCAGTGCCCACATCTGAGGAGACCTCTCGACAAGCGCGCACTGCAGGGATCCCGTTAACCACGTTGGACGACCATCCTCATCTTGATGTGGCCATAGATGGCGCGGACGAAGTGGATGCAGACCTTAACCTGATTAAGGGCTTGGGTCGGGCGCTGCTTCGTGAGAAGGTGGTGGCCACGCACGCGCAGAGTTTCATCATAATCGTGGATGTGAGCAAACTGGTGCCGCGCCTGGGTACGCGCGGGCCGTTGCCGCTAGAGCTGCAGCCTTTTGCCTCCGGCGCTCAGATCCGCTGGCTCGAGACTATGGGCTGTCGGGCGGAGCTTTGGCGAGACGAGGATGGTGTGCCGATCTTGACCGACAATGGAAACCAGCTGGCGCGCTGCTGGTTCGAAAGAGGCATAACCGAGCCGGAGAGCCTGGCGCGCGATTTAGAATCTCGGCCCGGAATTGTGGAGCACGGGCTCTTTCTGGATATGGCCACTAGGGTGATTGTCGCCGACGAAGGCGGAGTGCGGGAGCTGGTACGAGGCCGGTGAGCGCCGTGCGGGCATGAGTCTGCGGTCGCCGCTGACGGTGGCATTGGTGTGGTGCGGTTGGCCAACGGTGCTCGCCGGCGTGCTCGTGCTGACGGCATGTGCGCCGCCAGCTACGCCTACGCAGGTTGTCCCTCCCCCGACAACCATTCTGAAAACAGGAAAGGCGCAGATCATACTTGCTCCCTCCGCAGCGGCGCCGCGATTGGTGGTCGCCGGAGCGGAGGGCGAATTGCTGGCGGCGCGAGCGGGCATAGTTCGTCCAGAAGACTCTCCCGCCGAGTACGCCATGTTTTGGGATTACAGCGCCGCGGCCGGTGCGCTGGCGTTCGCCAGCGCACCCTGGCAGCGTTCGGCTTCGGGGAACCTTTCCGTGAGCGATTTTTGGGTGCATGACTATAGTGATGGCGGGTCAACGCGTTGGTTCGCCTCGAATGTGGGGCGCGTGCTCTGGGCTCCGGATGCGGATGACGGCACTCGGCGCGTGGCGCTGGCGCTTTTCGACCGGGCGCGGGGGGATTTCTCCCTCGCCATCGCGACTGCGCCCGGCGAAGCGCGGGTGGTGGCTGAAGCCGCTTCTTATGCCTTTTCGTGGGCGCCAGATGGCAGCCAACTGGCATACGTGCGCCGGGCTCCTCCAACGGGTTTATATGTGGTTGATGCGGATGGAGGGCCGGCACTCAAGCTGAGCGATTTCGCGTATCAGGACGGCGGCTGGCTGTTCGACAAACCACTATGGATGCCGGAGCACGGTGTGTTAATAGTGGCTGAGAATTACGATCGCCCGCTGCGCGCCGTGCTGCTGGATGGTTCCGCGGAGTTCGCCCCGACGGCGCCGGATGGCGGCAGGGTTTCCGGACCGCGGCCGGATGTCATGTTGTGGGCGCGCGGGCGCCGGCAACTGGTACTTTCCGGTGAATCCGGTTTCGCCCCGGAGACGTGGGTACACACCTTTTCTGCAGATTTGCGCACAGTGGAGCACAGCTTGTGGCTGGCGGCTGCCACCCTGAAAGGGTGGTGGCAGCCGGGGGAGAGCGTGCTGCTGCTGGGGCCCGCGGGCGCGGAGGTGCACGCGCTGCCGGCGCCGTGATGTCTGTCGTAGTCTGCGTTCACGCTGGAGGGAAAAATGGAATCAACCGATCCGATAAACCGGGCTGATTTTGAGAGAGTGGATATGCGCGTGGGCAGAATCGTGGCGGTGGAACCTTTTCCGGAAGCGCGAAAGCCGGCCTACCGCCTGAAGGTCGATTTTGGCCCGCTGGGGGCGAAGAAGTGCTCGGCGCAAGTCACCAACTACACCCCCAAGGAATTACAGGGGCGGCAGGTGGTGGCGGTGGTCAACTTCCCGCCGAAACAAATCGGGCCAACCATCTCCGAGGTGTTGGTTCTGGGTGGCATCGATGCGGACGGAAAGGTGCGGCTGTTACGCCCGGACCCGGACTGCGAGTCGGGCAGTAAAGTGGCCTGAGCGAACGGAAACGCTGATTTGGATGAAAGTGGAAGGCCTGCGCCCTGTTAAGGGCGCAGGCCTTCCTGCTGCAGGCGGAGCGACTATCTGCTAACCTTAAAATTTACGGGTTTCCCACTGACGAATCTCACTGGAATTATTTTCAAAAACCGCATATATGGTGAACGTTTGTGTTTTCGGAATACATGTGGGGGTTTTCGACCCTCCGGCTATGCAGGTGCCTGGCGAGCCACTTTCACCGCAAGGGTGGGGGTGGCAAATCGGGCTTGCATATATGTGGGGGTGTGTGTTATAAGAGTGGATATCTGTGGAGGATAGTGGAAAAAAGTGGAGCGCCACGGTTGCTGAGCCCGGCGTTCGGTGATTAATACGGGGAGTGAACAAGTGTTCTTAGGTGAGTATTACCACACGCTGGATTCGAAGGGCCGCGTCACGATCCCGGCCGTTTTCCGCGACCAGTTTCCAGATGGCTGCGTGCTCACGCGTGGTTGGGAACGGTACCTGATCGTCTACAACAAGCAGGCTTTCATGCACATCGTGCGCAAATCGCAGGAGCTCAGCCCGACCGTGCCGGAGCACCGCATGCTGCAGCGCGTGATGTTCGCCAGCGCGCGCGAAGCTCAATTCGACAAACTCGGTCGTGTGAATGTGCCCGCCTTTCTCAGAGGGTATGCCGGCCTAGACAGGGAGGTCGTACTTGCCGGTGTGGGCGCCTGGATTGAAGTGTGGAACAAGGCCGATTGGGAATTGCAGCTGCAGAACGTGAACGATAGCGCCGCCAACGCCGAACGCTTCTCGGCGCTTAATCTGGCGATGGGCCCGGGCGCGATTGAAGGTTCGCCGGGTGAGGGCGCGAGCGCGTGATTGTTACGGCAAGTTGGTGCGGTTTTGAGCAGGGCTGACGCGGCCGCTTTGTGGGGCAGCTCACGCACGTTCCGGTTCTTTTCAAAGAAGTAATCATAGGCCTGCAACCGCGGGCGGGCTGCAAATATATTGACGGCACCGTTGGCGCGGGGGGGCACGCCGAGGGTATTCTGGCAGCCAGCGCCCCCAGCGGTTTGCTGCTGGGTTTGGATCGTGACCCGGATGCGGTGCTGGCAGCCAATCGTCGCCTGGCGTCATACGGAGCGCGGGCAACCGTGATGCACGCGCCTTATGTGGAGATGGCCCGCTGTGCGCAGGATCTGGGCTGGGAGCGCGTGGATGGCATCTTGCTCGATCTCGGGGTCTCCTCCCGTCAATTTGAGCAAGGCAAGCGCGGGTTTTCGTTTGTGCGGGAGGGACCGCTGGACATGCGTTTCGATCCGTCCTCCGGAATGACAGCGGCGGAGATTGTCAACCGGTGGCCGCAGAATGAAATCGCGAAAGTGCTCTCCGAGCTAGGGGAGGAGCGCCAGAGCAAGAAGATTGCCCGCGCGGTGGTGGAGGCGCGACCTATTGAAAGCACGCTGGAGCTGGCGCGGATAATTGCGGAAGAAAAGGGTGAAAAAAAAGGCAAACGGCATGCAGCCACAAAGACGTTTCAGGCATTGCGAATCGCTGTCAACGGGGAGTTGGACGCCCTTAAAGCTGCCCTGCCGCTTGCGTTGGACATGCTTGCGCCCGGCGGGAGACTTGCGGTGATTGCCTTCCACTCGCTGGAAGACAGGATGGTGAAGCAGATGTTCCGGCGTGAATCGCGGGATTGCCTGTGCTCTCCGGAGCAGATTGTGTGTGCCTGCGGCCACCGCGCAAGCATTCGCGAAGTAAGGCGCCGGCCGACAAAGCCATCGTCTGATGAGGTGGCCCGAAACCGGCGCAGCCGCAGCGCAAGATTACGTATAGCCGAGAAAATGTAGAGGCCAGTAAGGTTGAGGGAGGTAGTCAAAATGGAAAGGCATTTTATCTCACCGGTGTTGCGCACCATGGCATTCATCGCGATTGATGCCATGTTGGTGATGCTCATTCTGCAGCAGCTGAATCTGGTAGGCTGAGGTCGAACATGGCCCGCGCCCGGTGCTTCTATTAACACATGCGTGGCATGGACCTTGCATTCAACCTTCAGGGTAGTCAGGGGGCGTGCATCCAACCCGTTAGCGGGCTTGGTCTGGTTTCGCGTCTCAGGGAGGTGCTGATGGTCGTACATGCAAGAGAGAGGGCGGAAGGCGGGCAGCAGGCGTCATTTGGACGGGCGTTCCGCCAGGCTCCGTGGCGAAAGCACAGGCAGATTCTCGCGCCGCTCGCCATGGCCGTGTTCGCGGCCGCGTTGTTCGGCGCTGTCTATCTGGCAGAGACCTCGCGCGCAGCGGTCACCGGCCGGAACGTACAGCGGCTGCGCAGGCAGGTCGAGAAATTGGGCTTTGAGAATGATCTGCTGCGCGCGCACAACGCCACCGTGCAGTCGGCGGCCGCGCTGATGGAGCGAGCGCAGCAATTTGGCTATCACCCGCTGCAGGTCGAGCAGATAGAGTTCATAGAGGTGGCGGGCTTCTCCCGTGACAGTCGGTCAACTGCTCAGGCGCAGCTGGCTGAGCAAGAGAGCCAATCCATCGACCCTTACGACGAAACGCTCGCTCACTGGGTGATGCGTCAATTCCCCAAGTGGGGCCTACTGGAAGAATAGCATGCGCAGCGGGTCGTTCCACAACCGCCTGGGCATTGTCACATTCATTCTGGCTCTGTGCACCCTGTTCGTTTTCTACAGGTTAATTGGCATTCAGTTTGATGCGAGGGCGGCCGAAATCGCCGAAGGTGACCCGGGCATCTTTGAAATGGTGCGACCGCCGAGAGGCCGTATTTTTGACCGCGACGGCGATTTGCTGGCGACAAACACGGTCTTTTACGAACTGGGCATCGATTACAAAAGCCTTTACTTCGGAGATGAAAACGAGGATGGTGAGACCGATCAGCTGGACCGGCGCATGGCTCTCGAAGAGGTGTCTCTCGAGCTCTCGCGAGCGCTGGACATGCCCTACGAGCAACTCAGGCCGACAATCCTCGACGATGTCGGTCTGGACGGGCGACGGCTGGCGTACAAGAAACTAATCCCCTATCTGGCACCCGACCTTGCCCCGAATCTAGAATGGCAGCTTCGCCGGCTGCTGGATGGGCGCTACGGCCCGCCCATCAGCGCCGAGCTTGCTGAGCGGATTGGCGCGCTATTGGATCACGATTATAACCCCAAGATTAATCCGTCCTTGCCCGCCCAGCTGCAGGCTCTGATAGAGGGTTATGGCGCCGACCTTAGCAGAGACGTACGTCAGCACCTGTGGGCTTTGCTTTCGGGGAAATACGGACAGCGACTGCACTGCATCACCGTCAGGCCGGTGCTGTTGCGCACGTACCCCAACGGCTCATTGGCCGGGCATGTGTTGGGCCTAGTTCTTTACAACCAGACCGGTTATTACGGCGTCGAGGGATATTACGATGATATTCTTGGTGGGGACACTGTGCGCACGTTTAAGTCAATCATTCCGCTGGATGTCGGCACTGAACTGCAGACCGAAACAAACGCCGATGTCTACCTCACCATTGACCGCGAAGTGCAATTTCTGGCCGAACAGGTTTTGTCCGATAGCATCGTCGAATTCGAAGCCGGCAGCGGAATGCTGCTGGTGGCCGACCCGGGCAGTGGTGAAATCCTCGCCATCGCAGCATCGCCGGGATTCGACCCCAACGACATTACTGCCGTGATCTCCGACACGGAAAACGTGGGGCGCAACCCGGCGGTCAGCGAGCAGTTCGAGCCTGGCTCTGTCTTCAAGGTCTTGACCATGGCTGCCGCGCTCGAATCCGACGTGTTCTCGCGTTACAGCACTTATTACGACACTGGCAAGTTGGAATATGGTGGCATTGTCATCCAGAACTGGGATTACAAAGCGCACGAACTGCAGGACATGACCGGGCTTCTGGCGCGTTCGCTCAACGTGGGCGCGGCCACCCTCTCCACCACCCTGGGCCCCAAACGATATTACGACCTGTTGACGGCTTTTGGCATCGGACGCTTGACGCACGTGGATATAGCGGGCGAGGAAACCGGGCATTTGAAGCGCCCGGGCGACCCCGACTGGCACGATGCAGACCTGGCCACGAACGCATTCGGGCAGGGCGTCGCCGTGACCGGGCTGCAATTGGTCACCGCTGTTTCGGCTGTCGCAAACGGTGGCGTGATAATGCAGCCGCATCTGCTGCGCGAAATTCGCGATGGCGACATGGTCTACACGGTGCAGCCGCAAGTGCTGGGTCGCCCTATTTCGGCCGAGGTGGCGCGCACTCTCACCGAGATGCTGGCGACCAGCTTAGAGTCGGAGTCATCGCTGGCGCTGGTCGAGGGTTACCGTTTGGCAGGCAAAACCGGCACAGCCCAGATTCCGATGCCCTATGGATACGACCCCGACCGCACCATGGCATCCTTCATTGGCTGGGGTCCACTGGAGGACCCGCAGTTTATCGTTTACGTCAAACTGGATGCGCCCATGCTTAGCCCGTGGGGCTCAACTACGGCAGCGCCCACTTTTTCCCGGATGGTGCAGCGATTGGTGATTCACATGGAAATCCCGCCCGAGGAGATACGCCATCGTCTGGCGGCGAATGGATGATTGGGAGCCTTCATGCTGACGCTGGGCACTGTGGTCGCCGCCCTGACCGGTTCGCGACCCGAGAGCGCGCTGCTGGCCCATCCGATAGCGGACGTTGTCATCGATTCGCGCCGCGCCGGAAAGCATGCGCTGTTCGTGGCGCTGGCCGGAGAGAATACCGACGGGCACCAATTCGTTCGGGAGGCATTCTCCAGTGGCGCGGTGGTAGCGCTGGTGCAGCAGGATGTGGGTGCAGATTGCACGGTCGTGGATCTGCGCCAATCCCTTCCCGCCGATCAATGGTTGCAGCGTGCGCAATTCCCGCTGTGCCTGCGGGTGGAGGACAGCCTGGCTGCATTGCAACGCGTCGCCCAGCACTGGCGCAAGCAATTGGACATTCGTGTGGTCGGGGTGACCGGCAGTGTTGGAAAAACAACCACAAAGGAATTAACCGCGGCGGTCTTGGCGCGCCGTTTTTGCACCTTAAAAAACGAAGGCAATTTGAACAATGAAATTGGCCTTCCACTAAGCCTGCTTCAACTTACAGGGCGACATGAACGTGCCGTGCTGGAAATGGGCCTCTACACGCCGGGGGAGATTGCGGTGTTGTGTGAGATTGCGCAACCGCATGTGGGAGTGATCACCAACGTCTATCCGGTTCACCTGGAGCGCGCCGGCAGCCTAGAAAATATCGCCGCCGGCAAGGGCGAACTGGTCGAGGCGCTGCCGGCTGACCCGGGCGGAGTCGCAGTGCTAAATGCCGACGAGCCGGAGGTAATGGCCATGGCGGCGCGCACACGGGCGCGGGTGTTCACTTATGGCCTTGATCCGCAGGCCGATTTATGGGCATCCCACATCGAGGGAATGGGCTTGAGCGGCATTCGTTTTCGGGCGCATCATCAGGGCGATACTTTGCACATACGCGTTCCGCTCCTGGGGCGTCATTCAGTGCACACGGCGCTGCGCGCGGCCGCTGTCGGGCTAACAGAGGGGCTGACCTGGCAGGAGATTCTTGAGGGCCTTCAGGCTCAGGACGGGCAGGCGCAGCTACGGTTGTACGCGGTGCCGGGTCCGCAGGACAGCATCATCCTGGACGATAGTTATAACGCTTCGCCCGAATCTGCAATTGCCGCCCTCAATCTGCTGGAGGACCTCGATGCCGCCCGGCGTGTGGCCGTGCTGGGGGGTATGCTTGAACTGGGCTCGTTCGAGCAGCAGGGGCACCGAGCGGTGGGAACGCGCGCGCGCGATGTGGCCGATCTACTCATCACGATTGGGGCGCTGGCGGAAATTATCGCGGAGGGCGCACGCGCCGCCGGGATGGAGGAAAGTGAGATTGTGCGCTGCCGGGACGGTGAAGAAGCGCTGGCTATTCTGAAACAGGAGATAGATGCCGGAGATGTGGTGCTGGTGAAGGGGTCGCGCGGAATGCGGCTGGACAGGCTAGTAAATGAGCTGGAAGCGAGAGCATGAATACTGAGGGCATTTTTTCGTTGAGCCTTGCCAGCATCACCTTTGTGATGACGGTGATCTGGGGCGGGCCGTTGCTGGAGATTCTGCGCCGTATGCGCGTCGGCAAGCAAATTCGCGTGGATGGTCCTCAGACACATTTCTCTAAACTGGGTACCCCCACGATGGGGGGCCTGCTGGTCATCGCGCCGGTGTTGGTGATTACAGCGGTGCTGAACCTGGTCAGCCTGGTCAAGCCCGTGACTGGTCGTTCGATCCTGTTGCCGCTGGCGGTGTTGATGGGGTTTGCCGCCCTAGGCATCTGGGACGACTGGGCCGGGTTAAAGGCCACTCGCAAGGGCGAGGGGTTGCGGGCCCGCTACAAGTTCATTATTCAGGTGCTGATTGCGCTCACCGCGGTGCTGGTGTTGTTTTTCGCGTTTGATATCCACAGCGTGGCGTTGCCCGGTTTCCCGCGTAAAGTGGATATCGGTCTGATTTACATTCCCATTGGCGTTTTCATCATCGTGGGAGCATCGAACGCGGTTAACATCACTGATGGACTTGATGGGTTGGCCGGGCTGGTGCTGGTGACGAATTTCATGGCGTTTGGTTTTGTGGCGCTGCTGCAGGAACAGGTGTTTCTGGTGCGGTTTTGCTTTACGCTTGTGGGCGCACTTTTCGCGTTTCTCTGGTTCAATGTGCATCCGGCGCAGTTGTTTATGGGTGACACGGGTTCGCTGTCGTTGGGAGCGCTGCTGGGCGTCGTGGCATTGATGACTGGCCAATGGCTGCTGCTGCCGGTCATCGCAATTATCCCGCTGGCCGAGACGATATCGGTTGCGTTGCAGGTTCTGTATTTCAAATGGAGTGGTGGTCGGCGAATGTTTCTGATGGCGCCGCTGCATCACCATTTTGAGCTTCGGGGCTGGAGTGAGACCCAAGTGGTTCAACGGTTCTGGTTGGTGTCAATTCTCTCTGGCATGATCGGAGTAGCACTGGCGCTATTGTAAGCGCACAATAAAGGAGAAACAACATGGACATCGGTTTACTCTGGTTTGACAACGGGTCGCAGCGCTCGTTGAAAGAAAAAATCGGCAACGCTGTGAGTCATTACGCGCAGCGCTTCGGCGACAAACCTACGGTGTGTTATGTGCATCCCGACACGCTGGATGCGGATTTCGATTCATTAAAGGGAGTGCGGCTAAAAACCGCCATGAACGTGTTGCCGCATCATTTCTGGGTTGGCATGGAGACTGACCCGCAGCTAGCGCAGCGGCGCAGCAACGGCAACGCTGCGAGCGGGTAATTGTAAGCAGTGTGCGTGGAAAAACGGCGGTTATTCTGGGACTGGCCCGCCAGGGAATCGCGCTGGCACGCTACCTTGCTGAGCATGACGCCAGCGTGCGTGTTAGCGATATGCGCCCCGCTGAGGCGCTGGCACCGGCGCTCGAGACATTGCGAGAACGCGATGTTGATTTTGTGTTGGGTGAACACCCGCGCTCACTGTTGGATGGGGCGGATATCGTGTTCGTTTCAGGCGGGGTGCCGGTGGATATTCCGTTGCTGCAGCAGGCGCGCGAGCTCGGCATTCCACTCTCGAACGATTCGCAGCTTTTCCTGGAGAAAGCACCGTGCAAAGTGGTGGGTGTCACCGGTTCCGCCGGAAAGACGACCACCACGCTTCTGGCGGGAAGAATGGCAGCAGCATCCGGGCGTTATCGGAAGGTCTGGGTGGGAGGAAATGTGGGAAATCCGCTGCTGGCGGATGTGCATCGCATGATAAGCGAGGATGTGGCCATCATGGAGATGTCCAGTTTTCAGCTAGAGCTCATGACTACCAGCATGGCGGTGGCTGCGATATTGAACATAACCCCCAATCATCTTGACCGGCACGGGACCTTCGACAAATATGTAGAGGCCAAGGCGCGCATTCTGGACGGGCAGCGTGCTGGTGACGTTGCCATGCTGGGCTGGGACGATAAGATGGCGCGGGGGCTGCGCGAGCGCGTTCGGGGCCATTGCTGGGGGTTTGGGCTGGTCGCTGACCCGAGTTTTTCGAACGGCTGTCATTTTCAGGATGACACAATTGTGCTGCGGCGAGACGGTGCGTCAAGCCCGGTCGCATCGCGCAAGGACATCCAATTGCGGGGCGCGCACAACGAACTGAATGTGCTCGCCGCCGCTACATTGGCCGCGGCTGCCGGCGTTGAGCCGACGGTGATGCCCACGGCCATTCGCGGGTTTGAGGGTGCGCCGCACCGGTTGGAGCTGGTGCGCGAGGTGAAACAGGTGCGCTGGGTGAACGACACTATGGCGACCACACCGGAGCGCACTGTGGCCGCGCTGCAATCCTTCGCGGCGCCGGTGATTCTGCTTCTGGGCGGTAGAGACAAGAAACTTCCTTGGGGCGCGCTGGCCGAGCGGGCGAAAACCGGAGTGAGGGCCATTATTTTGTTCGGGGAAGCGGCGGAGCTGATTGAACGCGAACTTGAGCATGCTTGGGGTCACTCTCCGGCGCAGGCGGTCGTCAGTCGCGGCGCGCAAAGCGCGGATAGAGAATCAGGAACTGAGAGCGCAATCGATGGCTCAACTTCCGGGGAGGCAGCAGCCTCCAGTACTTTTCCAGAAAACCCCATGGTGTTTCGCGTGGGTGCATTGGCGCAGGCCGTGCAGCAGGCGGCCGCCTCGGCAGAGGCCGGCGATGTGGTCTTGCTCTCTCCCGGCTGCACCAGTTTCGATGAGTTCAGCGATGCATCGGCGCGCGGGGACCGCTTCCGGGATTTGGCGCAAGGACTGTCATGAGCGGCGACAAGCATGAGGGGAAAGGTGCAGCGAACGCACGGATGACGGCAAGCCCACCTCATGTGGACTGGCCCCTGCTGCTGGTGACTGGCGCGCTCCTGATTTTCGGGATGATGATGGTCTACTCCACGACTTTCGATCTTTCGTACTATTGGTACGACAACCGCTCCACCATGTTCGTAAAACATATGTGGCACATGGCAGCCGGCATGGCTGCGCTGGCTTTTTGCGTGCGGTTGGATTACCAGAAGATGCGCATTTCGGTGGTGGCGGTCGGAATGTTGCTGATCACCTTGATTGTGCTGGTGCTGGTGTTGGTGTTTGGCATCGACCGCGGTTTGCGCGCGGGCTCATACCAGCCCTCGGAATTGGCGAAGCTGGTGATTATCATATATCTGGCGGTGTGGTTGGCCTCCAAAAAGGAGGCGTTGAAGGATTTCTGGCATGGTATGGCGCCGTTCGCCGTGGTGGTTGGGCTGGTGGCCGGACTAATCGTGTTACAGCCGGATATCAGCGCAGCGGCCACTGTGCTTGTTATCGGAGGTCTGATGTTCTTCCTCGCCGGAGCGGACATACTGCAACTCGGGGGGGCGCTGGCAATCGCCGTCCTCGCGGGCCGCATAGTGATCCAGTTCTACGCCACCGGGCAGCAGCGCATCACGGAATATATCGCCGGCCTGCGCGACATTACCGAGGGCTCCTGGCATGTGTTGCAGGCGACGGTGGCTTTTGTGGATGGCGGCATTTTCGGAGTCGGCTTGGGCGCGGGGAACGGGAAGTTCGCGTATTTGCCCGTGCCGCACACCGATAGCGTTTTCGCCGTGGTGGGTGAGGAACTTGGGCTTGCGGGCAGCCTGCTGCTCGTAGGGTTTTTCGTCGTGTTGTGCTGGCGAGGGGTGCGTATCGCGGCACGCGCAGACGACACTTTCGGGCAGCTGCTGGCTGGCGGGCTAACCGGTTGGATTGCGCTGGAGGTCCTGGTCAATGTCGGCGTGATTCTGGGTGTGCTGCCTTTTGCCGGAAACGCGTTGCCGCTCATCAGCTACGGTGGGTCTTCGCTGGTGGTGACGCTGGCAGCGATCGGAATCCTGCTCAGTGTTTCCCGGCACGACCCGGATGCTAGACCTGATAGGGAGAAGAGTGCGAATATTGATTTGCGCCGGTGGAACAGGCGGGCACGTCTATCCGGCGCTGGCAGCCGTCGCTAGCCTGCGGGTAGCCCGTGCCGCGGCTGGGGATCTGGAGCTGCTCTGGGTTGGGTCGGTCGGTGGCATGGAAGTGGAAATGGTGCGGGAAGCTGGAATCAAAATGGAAACCATCTTGGCGGGAGGCGTGGTGGGCAAAGGCCTGAGTGGCGGGGTGCTTGGGCTGGCCAAGCTTGCCGCGGGCGCTGCGAAAGCGCTGCGAGTGATATCCCGCTTTCGGCCGGAGGCCATTTTCGTGACGGGGGGTTACACCGCCGTGCCAGTCACTCTGGCGGGGTGGTTGCGTCGAATACCAATGGTGGTGTATCTTCCGGATGTGCAGCCGGGCCTGGCAGTGTGCTGGGCGGCACGGCTTTCGCGGCGGGTGCTGGTGACTATGGCGGAATCCGGGCGGTATTTCAACAATTCGAACGTGACCGTCACCGGATATCCGTTGCGCCCGGAAATTGTGCGCGCGACGCGAGAAACGCGGGAATCCGCGCGGGAAAGATTAAACCTCGGCGCCGGGCGCCCGACGGTGCTGGTGGTCGGCGGCAGCCGGGGCGCGCGCAGCATCAACCAGGCCGCACTTGCGGCAGGGCCGGAATGGATTGGCGACGGTGCGCAGGTGCTCCATGTGAGCGGGCAGCTTGATTGGAGCGCGGTGCAAAAGCAGCGGAAGGAGTTTTCGCCGGAGACGAGAGCGCATTATCATATCTTCCCGTATCTGCGCGACGAAATGGGGTTGGCGCTGCGGGCGGCGGATATAGCTGTCGCGCGCGCGGGCGCCTCGTGCCTGGGCGAGTTCCCTGCCTTCGGGCTGCCGGCAGTGCTGGTTCCGTACCCGCATGCCTGGCGTTATCAGCGCTCGAACGCAGAGGCGTTGAGCGAACACGGTGCGGCTATTTGGATTGAAGACAAGGATTTGCAGCGGTCGCTTTCGCTGACGGCGGGAGAGCTGTTGCGCGACTCAGATCGATTGGCCGCGATGGGCCGCAAGGCAGCAGCGCTGGCCGTGCCGGAGGCGGCTGAACGGGTGGCGGCGGAGTTAATCGCCATGGCTGCGGGGGCCGGCTGATGATTTCGCTGGCGGTGATTTTCTGGATGTACCTGCTTCTTTTCGGCATTATTGGCGGTTTGCGCGGTTGGGCTAAAGAGATTCTGGTGCTTTTCAGCATGGTGCTGGCGCTCTTTCTCGATGCGGTGATTATGGAACATGTACCTGGTGTCAAACCGGCACTTGCGGCGCAGACCCCGCTGACGCAGTTCTCAGTGCGGGCGACGTTCTTTTTGCTGCTGGCTTTTTTCGGCTATGAGACCCCGGCAGTGGCCACTATTTTCGCCGACAAGGCCCGTCGCGAGCGGCTAGAGGACATGCTGCTCGGGCTATTTCTCGGCGCAATAAACGGCTACTTGCTGGTGGGCACGCTCTGGCATTACCTGCACGCAACCGGCTACCCGATTGCCGGAATACTGCCTCCGGAGGCAGACAGCGTGAAGGCGATGTTGAATTACATGCCTCCCGAACTGGTTGGCCCACCGTACATTTATTTCGGGGTGGGACTGGCATTCGTGTTCGTGATTGTGGTGTTCATCTAAAGGCGTGATGGCGGTGGAAACGAAGGAGCACATTCACCTGATTGGAATTGGCGGCGCGGGGCTGTCGGCTATCGCCACGGTGTTGTTGGAGAGTGGCCACCCCGTGAGCGGATCGGATGTGGAGGAGACCGCGCTCACCGAGCGGCTGAAAAGGGCCGGCGCGCGCGTGTACGTCGGTCACCGTGCAGAAAACCTTGCCGCGGCCGACATGGTGCTGCCGTCATCCGCCATTCCGGAGAGCAACCCGGAGCTGCAGGCAGCCCGCGCGCAACGCATCAAGGTTTTGAAGCGCCAGGAACTGCTCGGAATGCTGATGGCGGATCGCGTCGGCTGCGCGGTGGCAGGCACGCACGGTAAAACCACCACAACCGCGCTGCTGGCGACCTGCCTGCTGCGCGCTGGCTTTGACCCCACATTTATCGTCGGCGGCGTCATCAGAGATCTGGGCATCAACGCCCGCCACGGGCGCGGTGAGCCGTTTGTGATTGAGGCCGATGAGTACGAGCGCATGTTTCTTGGGTTGCGCCCGAAAGTTGCCATCATCACCAATGTGGATTATGACCATCCCGATTGTTACTCGTCCATGGCCGAGATGGAGGCTGCTTTTTGTGAATTCGCCATGCTGGTGCCACCAGACGGTCGCCTGATAATCAATCAGGGCGACGTGCGCGCGCGCGCGCTCGGTGCGGCAGCGAGAGACGCCGGGGCGCCGGTGGTGACCTATGCGCTCCGGAGCGAGGCTGACTGGCGGGCGGAAGAGATTGATCCCAGCGCGGACGGCGGCTGCGACTTTACCTTACGCAGGCCGGGCAGCCAGCCTGACCTGCGAGCGCAAGTCGGGTTACTCGGTGAGCACAATCTCTCAAATGCCTTGGCCGTGTTGGCCGCTGCCGACTTCTTTGGAGTGAGCGCGGAAAACCTGCTGCCGACGTTGAGCGGGTTCAGCGGAGTGGAGCGCCGCTTCGAGCTGAAGGGCGAGGCCGGCGGGGTGACTGTGATTGATGATTATGCCCATCATCCGACAGAGATCCGCGCCACGCTCCGCGCCGCACGCAGCCGCTTTCGGGGGCGGCAGTTGTGGGTTCTTTTTCAGCCGCACACGTTCACCCGCACGCGTGCGCTGCTGGCACAATTCGCCGCCAGTTTAGACCATGCAGACCATGTGGCGTTAATGGATATCTTTCCCTCGCGCGAGGTGGATGACGGCGCGGTTTCATCCGCTGACATTCTGAAACTGATGGAGCATGACAATGCGCACCTTGTGGGCGCTCACGAGGAAGCGGCGCGCGCTTTGAACGCGCGACTGCGGCCCGGCGACGTGCTCATAACGCTTGGCGCTGGTGATGGATACAAAGTTGGCGAGCGGGTGCTTGAGCTGCGCCGGAATGCGGGCGCTGCCGCCAGTGGAGATTCCGAAGAACTGTTTGCGCAATTTGGCGGGCGGGTGTGCCGGCACGAACCGCTCGCGCGTTACACTTCGGCACGCATCGGCGGGCCGGTGGATTATTTCATTCAAGCCCACTCGGCCGATGAGCTCGCGGGGGCGGTGCAGGCTGGCTGGCGCGCGGGCATGCCGGTGACGGTGTTTGGGGCCGGCTCGAACGTACTGGTATCCGACCGTGGCATTCGCGGACTGGTGGTCCAGAACCAGGCGCGCAGAGTGGAATTCGTGGAGAACGGCACGGGCTTGCGCGTGCGCGCTGAGTCGGGTACGGCGCTGGCTGCCCTGGCGCACATGTGTGTGACGCGCGGTGCGGCCGGGTTGGAGTGGGCCGTTTCTGTGCCGGGCACGGTTGGAGGAGCGGTGATCGGGAACGCGGGTGCGCACGGCGGCGACGTTGCGGGTGCCATCTTTTTGGCCGACATCTTGCAACGCGGGAAGGGCACACAGAGGTGGCCGGTCGAGGCCCTACAACTGGATTATCGCACCAGCCGGCTGAAAGCCGCAGCTGGCGATTTTGCGGTGCTGAACGCCGAGTTTGCACTCACGCGCGCCGAGCCTGAGGTGCTTAAGCGAAAAGCGGCGCAATTCAGCCAGCTGCGGCGGGAAATGCAGCCACCCGGCGCCAGCATCGGATCGATGTTTAAGAATCCGCCGGGAGACTATGCCGGTCAGTTGTTGGAGGCGGCCGGGTTAAAAGGAATGCGCATTGGACAGGCGGAAATCTCCCGCGTGCATGCCAATTTCTTCGTCAACCTGGGGGAAGCCACGGCGGCGCAGGTGCGCGAGTTGATTGACTGCGCGCGCGAGACCGTGCGCCGGGAATTCAACGTGGAACTGGAACTGGAAATCCAGTTGCTGGGAGATTGGTCCTGAGCCGGCATCTTAAGGGCGATTCAGATGAAAAAGATGCGCATAGGTGTTTTATTTGGCGGTCGTTCTGGGGAACACGAGGTTTCATTGATGTCAGCGCGCTCAGTACTGAGTGCGATTGATCCGGAAAAATACGAGGTCACCATGATTGGCATCACCAAGCAGGGTCGCTGGATTGGGGGGGATGACCCGCTGCTGGCGCTGGAGAGCGGTGCGGAAGCTGCCGGCGAGGCGCCCGTGGCCGCGTTGCTGGGTGACCCGCTCAATCATGCGCTCTTGCAGCTGCGTGAGGATGAACGTACGCGCGAGATGGCATGCTCCAATGTCGCGGAACTAGACATTGTCTTCCCGGTGTTGCATGGCACGTTTGGCGAGGACGGAACCGTACAGGGCCTTTTTGAGCTCGCCGATATGGCATATGTGGGCGCCGGAGTGGTGGGTTCCGCGGTCGGCATGGACAAAAGTGTTTTCAAGGCGGTGATGCGCGCGGCCGGTCTGCCCGTGTTGCCGGCAGTGGTATTCAACCGCAGCGAGTATGAACGCAATCCGGACGCGGTCATACGGCGCGTGGTGCGGGAATTGAAGTATCCCATCTTCGTCAAGCCGGTCAATCTAGGCTCGTCCGTGGGGGTCACGAAAGCAGCCGACGCCGCCACGCTGCGCGCCGGAATCGACGAGGCGGCGCGCTGGGACCGGCGCCTGCTGGTGGAACAGGGCATGGACGCCCGCGAGATTGAAGTGAGCGTGCTGGGCAACGATGAGCCGCAGGCATCCATTGCCGGCGAGATTCTGCCGCAGCGCGAATTTTACGATTATGAGGCCAAGTACATCAGCGACGATTCCAAGCTGCTCATTCCCGCACCCATCACTGCTGCGCAGCTGGAGCAGGTTCAGGTGCTGGCGGTGGATGCATTTAAGGCGGTCGATTGCGCTGGAATGGCCCGCGTTGATTTCCTGCTCGACAAATCTAGTGGCGAACTGTGGCTGAACGAACTCAACACCATTCCAGGCTTCACCAGCATAAGCATGTATCCCAAATTGTGGCAGGCATCCGGACTCGAGTACCCGGAACTAATCGACAGATTGATTGAGCTTGCGCTGGAGCGCAAAGCGCAACGCGACAATATGAAGCGCTCATTTGAGGTGAAGCATTGAGTTCACTGCGTGGTCTTTCGCTACCTTTCTCGCAGCGCCTGGAGGGCACGCGCGCGCGGACGGTCGCTATGCCGGTCTCTCGCACGCCGAGAGACCTGGACGTGGCCCGCAAGCGCCGCAAGACTCTGGGTCGCCGCCGGGCGGCGCGCATGCGCACACGCAAGCGCGGAGGCGGGAGCCGGTCGTGGGGCTTGCTGCAGAACCTGGCGCTACCGCAGCTTTCGTTTTCGCGCGTGCGCGTTGGCTGGCGTCTGGGCAGCCTGGGTGTGGTACTGCTCTTTGGCGCGCTGCTGGGCTACGCGATGACGGAGCCGAATTTTTTTGTCCATTCGATCGAGCTGGTGGACACCAATTACATTCCAGGCGATGAGATTTATCGCGCCGCGGGGGTGCATGGGTTGAACATTTTCTGGGTGAATCCCTCTACTGTGGCCGCGAATATTCAGGGCGTGCCGGGCGTTCGGGAGGTGGCGGTCGAGGTTGAATGGCCAGCCACTGTATACGTGGAGGTGGAAGAGAAAGAGCCGGTGCTGCTCTGGCAGCAGGGTGGGGAGCGGGTGTGGGTGGATGAGTCCGGAAACACGTTCCCGGCGCGCGAGCAGCTGGACTGGCTGCTGCCGGTGATTGTGGATGACGCGGAAGCGTCGCTCCCGGCCGACGCGCGCATCCCCATGGATGTGGTGACGGGCGCGCGGCAGTTGAAAGGACTGCGCCCGAACATTGAGATGCTTCATTATGATGTTGGCCAGGGACTGTCATATCAGGACGGGCGTGATTGGCGCGGTTTTTTCGGAACCGGTGAAGATATGGCCATGAAGTTGCTGGTGTACGAAACATTAATAGAGAAACTGATGGCGCGTGGCATCTGGCCGAAAACCATCAGTGTGGTGGACCCCGGCACGCCGTTTCACCGGGAATGAAAAGGATGGGATCACGAATTCTGAAAGAAACATAAAGGGTGCCCTATGACTACTCCACTACTTACCGGCATTGATGTGGGAACCACCAAAGTGTGTGTTTTGATTGCGGACTTGGTGGACGACACGCACTATGAAGTCCTCGGAGTTGGAACTGCTCTCTCGCGGGGAATG
>Ga0066829_10000343_pt1 | contig 17803 bp, 16 predicted proteins | sample ETNtaG_22_FD_65498 | JGI IMG/M metagenome (GOLD analysis project Ga0066829, IMG submission 65498) | Marine microbial and viral communities from oxygen minimum zone, Eastern Pacific Ocean - ETNP201306SV43 | ecosystem: Environmental > Aquatic > Marine > Oceanic | place: Pacific Ocean: Eastern...
CGGATCGGCGGATAGGGTGATCCCGGCGCCTTCGGTGCCGATGCCCACCGCGGCGGTGGCGCTATTGACGGAATAGTCGGATATCGCTGTGATGATGGCAATTCCTGCTGCCGTCCCTTCTTGGGCGATCAGATAGGCGTGTGCTTCGCCGTTGGTATCTGTTGTCGTCGTGGTGCTCGTGCCGCCGCCGACAAATTCACCCAGCGTGGTGGTAAACTTTACCGTGGTGCCGGCAACCGGCTTCCCGTCAGAATCGGTCACCGTCGCTGTCAGCGTTGAAGTATCAATCCCGTCTGCCTTGATGCTGGTCGGTTCAGCGGCAAGGGTGATCGTATGGTAATATTCTTCTGGGGAATAGATCAACACAGTCACTGAAGCGCTATTGACAGCGGCGTCGGACGATGCTGTGACAGTTACATTCCCTGGCGTCGTCCCTTCAAGGGCGACCAGATAGGCGTACGCTGTTCCACAGACGTTTGTGGTCGATTTTGTGGTCGTGCCGCCGCCGATAAATTGACCGCGGGTGGTCGTAAACTTAATCCTGGTGCCAGCAACCCCATCCTCACAAAGGGCACCGTCAGCACCGGCCACCGTCACCCTCGCCTCCAGCGTTGTATAAGTAATGCCGTCCGCCGGAATGCTGGGGGTAGGGTCCTCAGACCCTTCTGAATCTAATGCCCAGATCGCAATCGAACCGCTTCCTCCGGAACAACCGGTTAAATGCGCGGAAAAAAAGACTGTTATGACCAAAACCAATAATAACCCGCCGGTGATCCGACCTGTGTTCATGTCTCCCCCTTGTGAGGTTCAGAGGTTCGAAGTTATCGTTTTATTTAAAACCGGATCGCTGCCCGTGCCGCGTAAATACCGGTCACGACCCTTTTAAAAGTTCTGCGATGATTAAAGCCGTGTTCGCATAACGGCGGCTGTGGTTGTAACGCATCAGGACATTGCGGGCCTTTTGCAAATCGATGTTCGGCTCCCATCCGTGACGTTTCAGGTAGTTTCCGATACTGGAGACAGCATCAGCATGATCAAAAAGATCGATGCGTCCGTCCCTGTTTCCGTCTTTTCCAAAGCCGAGAACGCTGCTGGGCATAAACTGGGCGATTCCCAGGGCGCCGGCATAGGAACCGCGAATAACCAGGGGATCTATGCCCTCCACAGCCGTATACGTGATAAAGGCCCTCAGTTCGTTATGGGCCCACTTTGATTTACGTTTTGCCCATTTCTCGAAATCCGCTCTCGTTAACCGGCCTGACTTTAAATATCTTTCCCGGAACATGTCCCGGATACCCGGGTCGGCAAGGGCTGAAAGGCTGGAGAGTGTGACCAGTACCGGTCTTTTGCCCGTGTTCGTTCCGAGCCTGGTTTCGATCAGGATTATTGCGGTGATGATTTCCCTGCCCACGCCAAATTTTTTTTCAGCGTGCGCCAGTGCGGCCTGATGGGTCCTGATGTAATCTCTGGCACGGTTAACCGATTTTTCGGCGGTGAACTGATCATAGTTTATTTTTGCTTCGCTGTGTTTTAAAAACAGCAAGAGACTGGCGGCATCAAAAAAAGGATGCGCCCCGGGCTTGCTTTTTATCCGGCTGCTCTCAAAATCGTCGATGGCCGGACTTTTTTGCAGGTGCTTATCAGGTTGGAAAGATACGTCTTTTTTTTCAGAAGCGCTGGCGAAGTGAAGCGGAAAAAAGCATTTCAAAGCCAGCAGGCATCCCAGGATAAATCCCGCCGTCACAAAAGGTGAGCGCACCCCGGCTGTGCGGTGTCGGGAGAAAACCTGTATTCGGGTACCGCGAACGCCCGGCAGCAAAAAAGACGGCGTGTCACTGCAAAACCGTTGTCCAAACAGTATGACTGAAAACCGGGCGGGCAGTTTATGAAACATTGCGACACTCTCCATCATTTCATGAGAGAGATATTATTAGAAGATATCAAAAGATCTATAAATTCAATCAGTTGTAGAGTTTTCCACACCTCCGGCCAGGGCGTTACGGCCCGACGCCCTTGTATGAAACCGGTCAGGGCAAATTTTCCTTTTTTTTATTGATCCGGCCGGTTCGGCGGCCAGCGGCGCGAGCGGAACTAACCGTTAAATTTGTGGTATTGTATATTTAAAAATATGTCAACTTTTTTTGGTCTGCCCGTCTCGATATTTGAGCTTGTAAAAATTAAACGGTTTGGACCGGATAGCCGAGCAGTTTCTCCGTTTACATGAAGGTTTACGACAGCGTAACAAATTGGTTTCAGCGATCGTGCAACTTCCGGCCGAGAGAATCAGCCACCAGTTCCGTCAGATCCCTGACCGCCAGGTCGATCTTTTGCCTGCGGGCCCTGCTGGCCATGGTGCGCACGCATTGCTGGCATGCGGTGACCACCATGTCCGCACCGGTCGCCTGAATTGTATCAAGCTTCATCTGGGCCACTTTGCCCGAGAGTTCCGGATTGACCATCTCGAGGTTCCCGCCTCCGCCACAGCAAACCGAAAACTGGCGGTTCTCCGGAAGTTCGACCAGCTCGATACCGGGAATCGCTTTGATCACATTGCGGGGTTCTTCAAAAATACCGCTGTTTCTGCCCAAATCACAGGAGTCATGATAGGTAACCGTCTTGTTGACCGGTTTAGGAGTGATCTGTTGGTTCTTGATCAGTTCGTCGAGCAGCTGGGTCGCATGGTATAGTTTCGCATCCGTTTTATAAAGATGTTTCCAGGTGTGGTAACAGGAAGGACAGGTAAACACGATCGTTTTGGCACCTACCTGCTCCACCTTTTCCAGGTTGTGTGCCATAAGGGCCTTTATTTTATCCGGCATACCGGCGCCGATCAGGGGAAAACCGCAGCACCACTCCTCACCCCCGAGGATGGTGAAATCCACACCTCCCTGTTTCAAAATGAGTGCCATGTTTACAGGGATCTTCTGGACCATGGGAAAAAACGACGCCACGCAACCGACAAAAAAAATGACTTCGGCGTGTTCTTTTTCAAATGCGTGCTCAGGCAGATTCTTGATCAACTCCTGCCATTCGCCCCGCTCCTCGTTGTCATCGTCCGATATGTTGTGCTTTCGGTCGAGTGTTTTTGCCAGACGATCCGCAACCTTTGGGTAGAAACCCTCTCCAACAAAACATTCCCGGTCGCGAAAGATCAATTCCTTTGTTTCCACTTTGGGAAGGCAGGCAGCAGTGCAGGCGCCACACCCCAGACAGGAGAAGATGGATTTCTCGATCTCCGGGCTCAGCTCAAGCCTCCCTTCGATCACCAACCGGGTGATCGCGTTCCGGCCCCTTGGAGCGGCAGATTCTTTCCCTTCAATTTTATATATGGGACAGTTCGGCAGACAAAACCCGCACTTGTTGCACCTGGAAACCTCGTCATAGGACAATTTGCGCATTTGAACAATGTTCATTCAGATTCCCTTTTCCACAGTGTAGCATTAGAATCAAAGTCCACCCACAAAACAGCCGGGACTCATGATGCCTTTTGGATCCAATTGATTCTTGATCCTCTCCATGACCGGAAAATCAAACCGGGGCTCGCCCCACAACGGAAGATCTTTTTTGAGATTGGTTGGTGCAGTCTGCACAACCAGATTGCCGTTTGCTTTGCACGTCTGTTCCAGCAGCAGGCCGATGGTGGAAACCGCCCTTTCGGAAGCGGCCGTATCGTCTCCATCCAGGAGAAAATTGATGGTGCACCCCCCGTTTCCCGCATGACACAACAGGGTATATTCAAGGAGATTTGAAGACAACGTATCGTCTGTAAATTGGATGATGTTCTTCCAGTCTGAAATCTGATAATTGAGCTTGGCTGTTATCATTCCTGGGAATCGATCCGCCATTGAGGCCTGAAGATTCCCCATAGAATGCCAGAAAAGCCGGTGACCATCTTCTGAAAAAACAATACTGTCTTCGGCCTCAAAATCTTTCGCTATGCCCAGCATCTCCAATTTCATCCGGTCAACCGCTTCCCCGTATGTTTCTAAAGCGACCGCCACCGCATAACGTCCCGGGACAAAATCGCTTTTATTGTTTTTAAAACCTTCAAATGCCCGTTTGTTCATAACTTCAACGGCAGCCGGAAGAAGCTGGGCATCAAGAATAGCCTCAACGAAGGCAGATGTGTTCTTGAACGAATCAAAGGAAACCAAAATGGTTTCCATGCGTTCAGGGAGGGGCAACAACCGCAGGGTCATTTCACACAGGACCCCTAAACTTCCTGCTGATCCGATCATCAGCTTGGATATATCGTACCCGGAAACGTTTTTTACGGTTTTACCTCCCGTGCCGACGATCGCCCCGTCAGGGGTTACAAAACGTATGCCGGTCAGGATATCCCTGGGCAGACCGTACAAAAGCCTTCTCGGTCCTGTGGAGTTGGAGGCCAGGATGCCACCGATGGTTGCGCTTGTGGCAAAAGGGGGATCCAATGGCATGAAGCACCCGCTGTGTGATCTTTCGGAACAGATAAACGCTTCCGTTTCGGTTTCAAGCTCTTCGAGCGGTAAGTAACACCGGTCTTCCTCGGTTGCCAACCGTGCCTGGATATCTCTGAATTTAACCCCTGCTTCCACCGTAAATGTCAGATTATCGGTATCGACATCCACCATGCGATTGAGCCGTGCCGTGCTGATCACCATGTCCAGCCGTTTTGGCGGATGTCCCGCGGCCATTTTGGTACCACTCCCAAAGGGGATGACCGCAAGGCTTTTCAGGTTGGCGCAGGTGACCACATCTGAAACCTGTTGGGTATCTTTCGGAAACACGACGGCTTTTGGCGTCATGCCGTCCACGGCATATTGTTCGACATCGCCGTCACCGGTCCTTATATGCTCCGGACCCACAATTGCCATGAGTTCGTCACATCGGTTATTCAAGTCTGTCACACTAAAACTCCATGGTCTTGATGGTGGGTTCCGGTTCCGGTATCATTTTTCCCGGGTTCAACAGATCCATCGGGTCAAACGCCTTTTTAATCTGTCGAGCGAATTCCAGGTCCTGCTCACAAAAAATGAAGCGCGTTTCCTTCAGTTTTTCAATACCCACACCATGTTCTCCGCTGATGGTTCCGCCCAAATCAGCGCATATTTTCAGTATCTCGGATCCTGCCTTGAGCACCCGCTCCTTTTCTTCTTCATCCCGTTCATCAAACATGATAAGGGGATGCAGGTTGCCGTCGCCGGCGTGAAAAACGTTTCCAATGGGTACATCGTATTTCTTGCTGACTTCCATGACTTTGGCCAGGGCTTCCGGCAGCCTGGTGCGGGGAACCGTACCATCACAACACATGTAGCTGGGTCTCAGACGGGCAACCGCTCCAAATGCGCCTTTGCGGCCGGCCCAAAGCCCGGCCCGTTCGGATTCGGTTTTGGCCAGCCGGATTTCGCGGACGTGATGCCGGTTGCAGATTTCACTGATCTTTTCAGCCTTTTTGTCCATTCCATCCGGCATACCATCGAGTTCTATGATCAGCACTGCTGCTGCGTCCAGGGGGTATCCTGCGTGAACCGACGCTTCCACCGCCTGAATAACCTTATTGTCCATCATCTCCAGAGTGGCGGGTATGATCCCTTCCGCGATGATGGCGGAGACCGTATTGGCGCCGTCCTCAATCGTATTGTAAATGGCCAACATGGTTTTGACCGCTTCCGGTGCGCGGATGAGCTTAAGTATCAACTTGGTGGCGATGACAAGGGTGCCCTCGCTGCCCACCAGTAGACCGGTCAAATCATAACCGGGATTATTCTGGGCCTTGCCGCCGGTCCAGATCACCGTACCGTCATCCAGCACGACTTCTGCCCCCAGGATATGGTTTGTGGTAACACCGTATTTTAGGCAATGTGGTCCACCGGAATTTTCTCCAAAATTTCCGCCCAGCGTGGAAACCTTCTGGCTGGCCGGGTCCGGCGCATATATAAACCCCAGTTTGGCCACATGGGTTTGCAAATCCAGTGTTATCACACCCGGCTGCACGGTGGCGGTACGGTTTGGAATGTCTACCTCAAGAATACGGTTCATCCGGAAAAAATGGATGATAATTCCACCTTTGATCGGGATAGTACCGCCTGTCAAGTTGGTGCCGGACCCCCTCCCGATAAACGGAATCTTTTCCTTATAAGCCAAGGTCACCACTTTGGAAACTTCCTCTGTTGAACCAGGAAGTACTACCGCATCGGGCGTTGCCCTGTCCAGGGAAGCGTCATAGCTGTAAAGTTCAAGATCCATGTCAGAGGACAAAACATGCTCGGAACCCACGATTTCTTTTAGCCGAACGATAAGTTCTGGTTTCTCCATTGGGATCCTCCTACATTTTCATCAGTTTCATCCAATCGCCCAAATTGACCACCGGTATTTCAATGTCGTGACTATTTAAAAAATCTGCCAGGATTACAGAGATATTGTCCACCGCTGCTCCCTTGATGAACCTCTCCATTCGAACGATGGCATCCTCAGGATAACAGAACAAGTCACCAGAAATGGAAATGTTGGCAAATTTGCCATCCTTAACTTCAAAATCCGCGCGCATCAGGCCGCCTGTCGCTTTATGCGCCCGGTGTTTCACCGAAACACCTGCCCTTATCTTTACAGAACGCGAAGGGGAGGCCCTGCCTCTCAGGTGAAACCAAAACAAGTGATTCGCGCCCAAGCCGGGCGGGGGCGTGATAGATCAACTGGGTTTCCTGCCAAGGGACCTTTCCGAGATTGTATAAATGCATGTTTGTTGCCCCTTTTTTGGCACTTTATTTTAAGGATGAAGACAAACAGAATGAATAAGCTGGGTTATATCCATGACCTCGAGGGGCACCTTGTTTCTTTTCACATGGGTTAGCATGGTTCTCACACATTGCTGGCAGGAGGTAACGACAGCCTGGGCGCCCGTGCCTGTTACCTCTTCGATCTTTTGTCTTGCAATCTCGGAAGACAGTTTTTTATCGATCATCTCGAGGTTACCGCCGCCGCCGCAGCAGTTACACTTTTCCCGGTTATCGGGAAGTTCGACCAGCTTCACTCCCGGAATAGATCGGATTAATTCTCTGGGAGGATCAAACACCTTTGCACCCCGCCCCAGATCGCAGGGATCATGATAGGTCACCGTCAACGGCAGGTTCTTAAAGGGGATGCGGTTTTCCTTGACCAGTCCCAGCAAGTATTGGGATACGTGGGATATTGCAAATTCATCGGGATAACAATCGCGCCACACCTGGTAACAGGAAGGACATGCGAATACGATTTCCCTTGCCCCTTTTTTCCGGAGCGCTTTCAGGTTGTGATCGACAAACTGTTGAAAATGATCCCCCAGACCGGCTCCAAAAAGGGGGAAACCGCAGCACCACTCATCTTCACCCAGAAGTGTAAAGTCGACGCCACTTCGGTCCAGGATCTGTGCGAGGGCAATCGGAATTTTTTGTGCAATGGGGAAATAAGCAGCCACACAGCCGGTGAAATATACAATTTCAGCCTTATCCTTCAGATAGCCATGGTCCGGGGCTTCACGTATATCCTCAACCCAGTCGGCCCGCTCCTCATTATCCTCTGCAAAAACATTGTGACTCTCCTCAAGATTGTCCCGAACCCGGTCGATTTTTTTGGGATAAAAACCGGAATGAACCATGTCCTGACGAAGGGATAGCCAGAGATCTCTCAAACGGATACCCACCGGACAAATTTCCTCACAGTTGCCACAAAGCGTACACCGAAAGACAGTCTCACTGAAATGTTTCAACCTTTCATCTGACAGACCCCTGCCACTCAGCAGTTTACGGAACAATCCGGTCCGGCTTTTCAATATCCGATTAAGCCCCTTTATCCGATGGATAGCCGAAAGCTCGCCGTCCAAAGAAGCTGAGACCGCTGGACAGACTTCAGCGCAAATCCGGCAATTGGTGCAGGCCGATATTTCCAGGAGCTGTTTAATGCTGAAATTCCGGTTGTCCACCCTATTTATCCTCGGCATATTTTTCAATCTCGGCCAGTAGCCATTTTTCGATTTCTTCCGGCTCGTGGAGCAGGTTCGCCATCTCCCCTATATCATCCGGTCTGATTTTAAACATCCATCCCTTCCCATAACAATCCTCATTGATCAATCCGGGATTTTCCTCCAGCTCCTCATTAACCGCCGCCAGTTCACCATTGACCGGTCCAAAAACCTTCCCCAGCCATTTGCCGGATTCCAGCTTCGCGAATTTTTTCCCGGCCTTAATTATTTTACCTTCATCGGGAAGCTGAATATAGACGACCTCCCCGGCCATTTTCTGGGCGAAATCATCCATCCCCAACACCAGAAGGCCGTCTTCCTCCTTGACCCAAAAATGATTTTCCTCGTAGTAGAGGCCATCCGGTAAATAATATCCCTGAATCTCCATGTTCTGTCCTCCCGTCTAAAATTAACTATGATATGCTATCGTCTTTGAGCTGCTCGTCCATCAGCATATTAATAAATTCCGCAGTGGTGCGAATTTCAAATTTTTGTTTTCGCAATTTGGCATTTACCAAATTGTGAATACATGAATTACAATCGCTCAACACCACCTCGGCGCCGGTTTCCTCGACCTCTTTGAGGCGACGTCGGGCCATGGCAATGGAGTTTTTGGCATAGGCGCCGCGGACGCCCCCACCGGCGCCGCAACACAGGGCATCATCATGATTATGGGGCATTTCCACAAAGTTCGGCGCAATCTTCCCGATGGTCAGACGGGGCTCCGCATAGATGCCACAATGTCTTCCAAGATCGCACGAATCATGGTAGGTTACCCGTTTTTCGGTCTTCACTTCCCAATCAAATTCTTTCAACAGCTGCGTGATATGGATGACCGTGACTCCCCTTTGCTCCAACACGGCATAATCAGGTTTTGCGTTGAAGGTCCGCCAGCAATAGGGACAACCGGTAATCACCCTTTTAGCGCCTGTTGCCAGAATGGATTCGACATTTCTTTCTGCCAGGTCTTTATTGATCTCAAAGCCGACATCCTCAAGCACGCCGCTGCAGCATACCTCTTCGATGAGCGTATAGTCGACTTCAAGCCGGTCCATGAGATTCAGGGTGGCATCGGTTGTCTCCTCTTCCCGGTAGGAACCCACACACCCGATAAAATAAACATTTTCCGCCCTCTGGCCTCTTTTTCTTTCAAAATCAGGCACTTCATCTTCAGCGTAGATGTTGGTGTGTTTTTGAAGAACCTCATTCATCCCCTTAAACGCCGGATGGCATGAGCCGATATGGACCATATCCTTTCTGACCTGTTTGATGATTTCGGGGACATCTACATCTGAAGGGCAGTCTTTTACGCAGGCGGCACAGGTCGCACACTGAAACAGGCTCTCAATCAAGTCATCATTGAGTTCGATTTTCTCGTCCATCACCTCCTTTAACAAAAGCATCTTCCCCCGAGCGTTTAAGGCAGGACGGAGGGTTGACCCATACACCGGACAAACCGCCTGGCAAAATCCACATCGCGAACATTTCAAGATCTGGTCGCGGTATTTTTTTTCAAAATCATATTTATTTTCCATCATATACCCCTTTATTTTACAATGCCATTTTACCTGGGTTGAGAATCTGATTTGGGTCAAACGTTTTTTTAAGGGTTCGCATCATCTGAAGGGCAACCGGATCGTGTTCCAACGGCATATAGCGTGCCTTGGAAATCCCAATGCCGTGTTCTCCGGTAAGCGTTCCGTCCAGATCTATGGCAAGGTGGAAAAGATCTGAAATGGCCGCTTCCACTCGCGCCACCTCTTCTGCGTCGTATCCGTCGTATAAAATCTGGGGATGCAGGTTTCCGTCACCCGCATGTCCGAAGGTCGCAATTTGGAGGTGATATTTGTCGGCAATGGTCTCAATCCCTTTGAGCAAGTCTGATATATTCGCCATCGGCACAGTCACATCTTCCAGAACAAAGTGGGTCTTAATTCTAGCAAGAACGCCATAGGCGGACTTTCGAGCCATCCAGAGTCCCCTGGCCTCCTCTTCTGTTTTCGCCAACTTGATCTCTCTGGGATTATTTTTTTGAAAAACAGAGATGACCTTTTCCATCTGAAAATCGGTTTCTTCAGCGGTATATCCGTTGGTCTCCGCTAAAATCATGGCGTCAACCTCGGGAAGATTAAGATCTGTATTTTGGTTAATGGCCTGGATGGTATGGCGGCCCAGGATCTCCAGGGCACTCGGGATAATACCTGTGAACATGATTTGACTGACAACTCGGCCGGCATCATCCAACCTGTCAAAGGTGGCTAGGGCTGTGCTGGTTGCAGGCGGTCTGGGGTTGATTTTAAGTATGATCTCCGTAACCACCCCAAGGGTCCCTTCAGAGCCCACAAAGAGCCGGGTCAGATCAAAACCGGACACACTCTTCATTGCTTTCGATCCGGTTCGCATAACCCGTCCATCCGGTACAACCACCTGCAACCCCAAAACATAATCCCGGGTCGTTCCATACTTGGCCCCTTTTAATCCACCCGCATTGGTGGCCACGTTGCCCCCCAGCGTGGAAACTTTTCCGCTTGCCGGATCGGGTGGGAAGAAAAATCCATGCGGGGACAGGGCGTTTTCCAACTCCGCGTATACAACCCCCGGCTGAACAATTGCCAGCCGGTCTTGGATACTGATCTCCACAATCTTATTCATGCGAATGAGGTCCAGGACAATTCCTCCCTTTATGGGAACCGCCATGCCGGACAGACCGGTCCCCGCGCCTCTGGGAGTGACCGGGATCCTCTCTTTATTGGCAATCTTCAAAATTTCCGATATCTGTTGCGTTGTCTCTACCCGTAAACCACAGATGGGTCTGTGCCGGTGTTCTGAGGCATCGTAGGAATAGGAAATCATGTCGATCTGATGATCAGTGAAATTGTTATCACCAACAACATCGATAAGCATCTGTTTTATCTTTTCTTTCATCTGCTCCTCCTGGAAGTCCTCTTAACATTTTGCAGTGTGCCTTAATGCATACCGGTTCAAGGTCTGTTTACAGGTGTTTTTATAAATTTTTGAAAAAACACTCTAATCAGTTACGATCCGCTGCCACATGCATCACCATGATTACCGGTGCCATGATAATGTGCCTTAAATGACTAAAGGGTAGATAGGCGATAAATGCCCCTGATAAAACAGCATGGGCATACCAAACATATCCAAAAACCTCGGTCAGCCCGGTCATCCCTGAAAACAATTTGCCAATGCCATATCCCACAACCGCATACCCTGAGTGCTCCGGATATCCTGTCATGGCGATCCGAATCCCCTCAAGGACAAAACCGACCAGAACAATCCCGCCGATCAGAATCAGTGCCAATCGATCCTGTCTCGGTAATCCATGGATGTTTTCTGTTGCGGTTGAACTCCCTCGAATCAGGGCCAAAACAACACCCAAAACAATCATGATTCCGGTCACATCAAACAGGAAGCCGGTCGCAAAATGGTTTTTATCCAGCATCGGCCAAAACAACGATACATCCGGCAACCAGATGGAAGCCAAAAGGGCCACAAAGCCCCAGCCCAGACGGAAGACAAACGGAAAAAAAATCAGACTGTGGATGGTCCACCGCCGTGCCGAACGTTTATACAGTCCTCTTTGCAAAAACATATCATAAAAGAGCGACTTGAGGATCAAAATAACCTTTTGTGAAAAAATAGCCTTGACCGATTTGACCATTGAAAAGGGATTTACAGTTTTTTCAAGGTTCCGTGATCCGGATAACCAGATCGAAGCGGTCAATACCAATCCGGATAGAAACACGATCAGGGAGAAAACCGTGGTTGTATCCCCTACTGAAAATGTAGCCGCATGACACGGCATGCAAAGGACGCTCTTTGCCGGTAGAATCATGGAGACCGCACCTACCGAATTTCCACTGAAATGACATCGTTGACAAAGTGCTTCACCTGTTGTTGAGGCCAGAAGATGAATGCGCGAGTTCATCCCGGGTTTGCTCGTTCTTTCCCAGCGGACATCTTTTGATTTGGGATCTTTAATCGGTAAAATCTCCTCAAGGTGGCAGGCCTGGCAAGTCACATCCGCATGTGCATCATTGGTGACCTTCTCATCATGGGGCGGATGACATTCGCGGCAGTCCTGCAATTTTAAATCCTGGTGGCTGAATTTTGCGGCCTGGATATGACAAGACAGACAGCTGACATCCGCATGGGGGGCTGATCTAAATTCTTTTTCCACAACAAAAGGAACCGAATTTCCGGTCAACACCTGAGGCTCGGTCTCTTGTGAACCGTGACAATGAAAACAAAGTCGAAAAATCTTTTCTTTGTCACTAAAATCTTCGGGGGTAAAAAAACCATGACAGGTTAAACACTTTTCATCCTCAGGCGAAGGCGAGAAATCAGTACCAAGGGTATCGGAATCTGATTGTCCGACCTTGGTTTCTCCGTTCCCACCATAACCGACCATATAATGTGGGTGATGGCACCGGAGACAATCCTCATATGTTTCCGGTTCTTTGACGTTTTCGGCACCGTGTAAACCCTCATTCAGTTTCTCCATGACCTCGTCATGGCATAACAAACATTCATCAATATCAAAGAAGTCCATCATTTTCTTTGTCACATCTGCAGGATTCGGATGAAGATCCGCATTCTCAATATCCTCATGGCACTCCTGACAACCAGTTTCAGGATGGGCCGAAGCCAGAAATTGTCTCATGTCGATCAACCATGAAGCATTGGACGCACTACCCCCTATCGCAAGAAAACCCATTGCCAAAAAGAGTATCAATTTTTTTCTCATTTCGCAGACACAATCCTGTTTGATAAGACATCTAGCTAGCTCGTTTTGAAAATGGTGTCAAGACGTTTATATTGGGTCGACGTCGGCTTTTGAGCGTATATTCATCTGGATGTAAATTTGAAAGAAGCTTCCCGCACACCCATGAATAAATATCGGGGTTGACATTTTGTCTATTGTGAGTGAGAAAAAAAATAGAACACAAAACATTATTTTTAAACCCACGTTTTCATGTTATATATTCGAATATAGAGTAAAAAAGAAAGTGTATACCATGACTCGCAAAACAAAAAATATAAAGCAGCTGCGAATCGATGCGGCCGAGATCTTTCACGCAGGGCTAAAGGCTGTGGATCCAGGTATCGCAGTAAAGCGTTACTGTCGACTCGATGGTAGTCATCTTTTCATCGGCGACAAATCGTATGATCTTTCCCGATTTAATCATCTGTTTGTCATCGGAGCTGGAAAGGCGTCAGCCCCCATGGCCAAGTCGATGGAGGATCTACTTGGAGAAAGGATTGCCAAAGGGATCATCAATGTCAAATATGGACATACAGCAAAACTCACCCGCATAAAGCTGGTTGAGGCGGGCCACCCGATACCTGATAAAAATGGCGAGAAGGGCTCACGGGCCATCCTAAACCTGGCAAAGGAGGCTCAAAAGGATGACCTGGTGCTATGCCTGATGTCAGGCGGCGGATCCGCCCTGCTTCCCCTTCCAGCTCAAGGCCTCACATTAAAGGACAAACAGGAAACCATAAAAGTGCTACTTGCCTGCGGGGCGACCATTCACGAGATTAATGCCATACGGAAACACACTTCCGCGGTGAAAGGGGGTCAGATCGCCAGAGCTGTTCATCCAGCAACGCTTATTTCACTTATCCTGTCAGATGTTGTTGGAGATAATCTGGACGTGATCGCATCCGGGCCCACGGTTCCGGATTCGAGTTCATTTTCTGATTGCATGGAAATCTTCCGCCGGTACAGCATCATAAAAAAATTGCCCACATCTGTGGTAAGGCATATCAAAGCCGGTATATCCGGGAAAGTTTCCGAAACATCGAAGAAAGGCGATCCGGCTTTTTTGCGGACACGCAATCAAATCATTGGGAGCAATTTTGAAGCTATTATCGCAGCAAAACAAAAGGCTGAGGGTCTGGGCTACACCACGCTTGCACTTTCTTCCATGATCGAAGGGGAAACAAAGGATGTCGCCCATGTTCACGGAGCCATTGCAAGGGAAATCCTTAAAACCGGCAATCCCATTCCGCCACCGGCCTGCATCCTCTCCGGGGGAGAAACAACCGTAACAATTACGGGGAAAGGTCTCGGCGGGCGGAGCCAGGAGTTTTCACTGGCTATGGCAATAGATATCGCCGGTAACGAAAGCATCGTCGCTTTGAGCGCCGGGACAGATGGAACAGATGGGCCGACTGAGGCCGCAGGTGCTGTGGCAGATACCGACACGTTCAAAAGAGCCGTATCGATGGGATTAGATCCACGTCAATTCCTGGTGAACAATGACTCTTATCATTTTTTTGATCAACTGGGCGACCTGTTTATAACAGGTCCCACCAACACGAATGTGATGGACATGCGGATAATACTTGTAATCTAGATTTAACTTCTTTCCCCGGCAGCATGAAACATAGCATTTGATCGATTAGAATTTCAGCTAATCGGTCGATATTCCAAAATCGGAAAATGGAAGGAACTCACATGGCCAAAGTAAATCTCAATGGCATATTCCCCCCGATTCCCACCCCTTTTTTTAATGGGAAAGTGGCTCATCAACAATTGGCGGCAAATGTTGAAAAATGGAGTAAAACCGGCATAAGGGGGGTTGTGGTACTCGGTTCCAACGGGGAGTCCGTTTACCTATCTGAAGAAGAAAAACGAAACGTTATCGGAACCGTTGCCAAATCTGCACCCAAGGATTTAGTGGTGATCGCGGGTTCCGGGTGCGAATCGACTGAAGCGACTTTAAAGTTGACCTGTGACTGTGCCAACCTTGGCGCCCATGCCGCTTTGGTGGTTACACCCCACTACTACAGCAATCAGATGACAGGGAAAGCTTTGATGAAGCATTTTACGTTCATCGCAGACCGTTCCCCCATTCCGACTATCCTGTATAACGTTCCGAAATTTACACACATTACCCTGGCCCCTGATTTGGTATCGGCATTATCGGAACACCCAAACATCATCGGCATAAAAGACAGTTCCGGAAATATTCAGCTGCTCAGTGAGTTTTTAAATCAGGTGGGGAAACATTTTGATGTACTAGTAGGCACCGCCGGGGTTTGGTTCGCCGGCCTGACACTTGGTTGCACCGGAGGGATCCTTGCCCTTGCTAATATAACGCCCGAAAACTGTGTAAAAATCTTTGAGCTGTTAAAAAAGGACGAATTTGAAAAAGCAAGAAAGCTTCAGCTGAAAATGATCCCGGTCAATAAAACCATCACGACCACCTATGGCATCAGCGGTTTAAAGGCTGCCATGGATATGCTCGGTTATTATGGGGGGGATCCAAGACACCCCCTCCTTCCTCCGTCTGAAAAGGAAAAGTCTGAAATTAAGGAGATACTTCAAAAAGCCGATATATTAACCGGTTAATCCGGCAACCGACCCAGATTGCTTTTTGATCAAATGACTTGGGGCCTTTGGAAGGCTCGGCGATCAGTTGATGGCAATAAAATGTTTACAAAAATCGATTAAACCAATATATTACTCATCTTTAACCAAACACACAAGAATGCCGCAGGTTTGAAGAGGTCTATATGGGAAAGAGCAGTTTGATCAAAGCCACATCAAAGAAAAAGGGGCAATTGAAAAAAAGCGAGGAAGTGGAACAAAAGACAAAAACACTGACGACGAAACCAATCAAAGGCAAAGAAGCCCAAAAAATAAAAAGCCCGAAGAAAACCAAGGCAGCCACCAAAACCGGTGCTGCAAAAGAGTTGACCGAAGAAAAGAGAGCGAAATACTCCCCCATGCGATCTAAAGGCGACAAACCGCCTGTTGATATGCAAAGACCAGTCCCCATCGATAAGGTAATGAGATTCATTGCTGCTGGATTTGTCTTGCTGATTATGGTGGTGATCGGCACCAGTTTTTCGAATATGAAGAAATATTATATCAAAACTGCTGATGGCGCTGTTGAAGTCTGGAAAGGCTATTTTGCCCCCATTGGTATGGAACTTTTTCTTCATCTTCCGGAAATGCGACCACCGGCATCAATTAAGTCGGCCTATGGAAAAAACGAAGTATTTCCGTTAATATTCCATTACTACATGGATAGGGCAGACTCCCTGTTGAGCGTTTCAAGAGTGCCCGATTTTGAGAAGATTAAGACGTATTTGGATATCGCCCTGTCATATGCAACCACCGAAACCCTCCATAATGCTACGATCCGGCGTTTGAACAACATCGACCTGATGCTTCTTCTCTACAAGGCGGAGGTGACGGCCGGCAAGGGGACCTTGGCTGCTTTGAAAAATGCAAAGCGTTATCTTGAAAAGGCGGCTTCCCTGAAACTTGACCAGGCCCAGACCAAAATGGTAAATCTGAAAATCGAAACGATCAGTAATTTAATAGCTGCACTTAAAGCAAAGAAAAATAAAGGGGCAAAAAAACCGGGCAAAAAAAAATAACAACCGTGATAGGTCCGTCATCCGGCATTTACCCACAGGCGCATTACATACCAGACATCAAAGGACTCCCGATCTCAAAACGGAAAACTGCTTCTTCTAATACAAATGGCACCAAACCTGTCGTGTTCCTAATCGCGTCATGGATGGGACCTTCACCCTGCATACTTTCATGACTTCCGGACAGCGGGTATGAAATCTACACCCGGGTGGCGGAGCCGATGGGGACGGTGTCTCACCCTCCAAGACGATCCGTTTCTTCTTATCCCTGCCAGGGACAGGCACCGCCGAGATCAGAGCAATCGTATAGGGATGCATCGGATGGTCAATCACGTCAACTGTCGATCCATATTCTGCCAAAATTCCAAGATACATTACAGCCACACGGTTTGCGATACTGCTGACAACACTTAAGTCGTGAGAGATAAACAGGTATGAAAGGTTATGGGTGTCCCTCAGGTCGATGAGGAGGTTTATGACCTGTGCTTGAACAGATACGTCAAGCGCACTCACTGGTTCATCGCATACGATAAAATCAGGCCTCATTGATATGGCTCTAGCGATGTTTATCCGCTGGCGCTGTCCCCCGGAAAATTCATGGGGGTAGCGGAATATGACATCGCCCTCGAGCCCCGCTTCGTTTAGGAGCCTCTTGGCATGATCGTCACGGTTGCCCTCGATCATGCCGAATTCGACTAGCCCTTCCGTAACAATATCAAAAACATTCATTCTTGGGTTAAGAGAAGAAAGAGGATCCTGAAAAATAATCTGTAACTTCCTTGTGACCTGCCTTCGATCCCGGCGGTTTAAGGTAAAAAGATTTTGTCCGTGGAAAAAAACTGTACCCTTCCACGCTTTTTCCAACCCCACGATAGTCCTTCCCAAAGTGGACTTTCCACATCCGGATTCGCCGACCAGACCGACGATCTCCCCCCGACCAATTGCCAGTGAGATTCCATCAACCGCCCTGACATACCCAGCTGTTTTTGACAGTATCCCGCGCTGAATAGGAAACCAGGTTTTCAGGTCTTTGATTTCGATTACCGAGGATTTTATTCCCTGTAGATCCATGATTTTTGACATATCACTCCCCGCTTTTATTCAACAACTCTCTTTGTTGAACGAGAAAACAGGCAGCCATGTGTTCTTTAGCAATATCGAATAGAGGCGGCTCTTCTTCCCGGCACCGGTCAAAGGCAAAGGGGCACCGGTCTCGAAAATGGCATCCAGATGGGTAATTGGTGGGTGAAGGGACATGACCGTTAATTGTCTTTAACCTTTTACCATCAGTTGAAAGCTTTGGAATCGACTTCAAGAGGCCTTGAGTGTAAGGATGCGCCGGATTTGAAAAAATATCATTTCGATTCGCTTCCTCAGCTATCCTCGCAGCGTACATCACAAGTACCCGATCAC
>Ga0066829_10000345_pt1 | contig 17749 bp, 14 predicted proteins | sample ETNtaG_22_FD_65498 | JGI IMG/M metagenome (GOLD analysis project Ga0066829, IMG submission 65498) | Marine microbial and viral communities from oxygen minimum zone, Eastern Pacific Ocean - ETNP201306SV43 | ecosystem: Environmental > Aquatic > Marine > Oceanic | place: Pacific Ocean: Eastern...
TACCTCTACAGATCTAAATAGATTAAACCGATTAGTGTAATCAGGGCCTGATATGTCCTTTACAGTTACTAGCGTTGATAAGGGAACCATGTCACCTTGGTTGTTCTTTAAAAAGAAATTACTAATCTGTTGTTTATCAACTCTGTATTTAGGCTCAGCCTGTATGTATGCTTTATATAATCGGCCAAATCTTGTAAAATCGTTGACATAAGATCCTCCCATAAATGCCCCAATCGTATTATATAGCTCATTTAATGGGACACCGAGCTTTAGTGCTTTTTCTTTATCAACATCCATATAACGTTGAGGTACATCTGCTTGAAAAGTAGTAAAGGCATTTGAAATTTCCGGCCTTTTATTTGCAGCTGCAACAAATTTTGCCGCTTGTTGTGCAAGATATTCAGGTGTATTACCACCTTTATCCTGGATCATAATACTAAAACCAGATCCATTCCCAAGTCCAGGTAATGCAGGTGGCCCAAACGCAAATACCTGAGCACCTAAAATTTTTGTGAACAAAATTGGATTTAACTCTTTAATAATTTCCTTGGCCGTAAGTTTTCTTTCATTCCATGGTTTAAGTGATATAAACATAAATCCTGTATTCGAAGACATGGCACCAGATAACATACTGAACCCTGAAGCTGTTGTTACATATTCAACTTCAGGTATTTCCAAAATAATATCCTCAATTTTTTTAGAAATAGCATTTGAGCGTTGCAATGAAGCTGCATTTGGAAGTTGAATATTAATGAAGAAATATCCCATATCTTCTTCTGGGATAAAACCTCCAGGAACTAAAGTGCTAAATAACCCTGCTCCAATAGAGATTATAACTATGAATACAACACTTCGTTTTAACTTACGTGCTACTATATTTGTAAAACTCATGTAAGCATCCGTTGTTTTCCCCATGTATTTATTAAATCCACCAAAAAACTTATCTAGCCATCCACCATATGGGGTTGGTTCTTTTAATAATAATGAGGATAGTGCAGGACTTAATGAAAGTGCGTTAATCGATGATACTATTACCGAAATAACTATAGTTACTGCAAACTGTTGATATAAACGACCAGTTATGCCCACTATACTGGCAACAGGTATGAATACAGCAACCAGGACAAGAGTAGTTGCAATAATAGGTGCTGATACTTTGCGCATAGCTTCAATAGTTGCTTCTTTGGCTTTCATTCCTTTCGCTATATTTACCTGAACAGCTTCAACAACAACGATAGCATCATCAACAACAATACCAATAGCAAGAACAAGTCCAAGAAGTGAGAGTACATTAATTGTAAATCCCAATAACGGGAAAATTATAAAAGTACCCACTAATGATACCGGGATAGCGATTGTAGGAATAAGGGTTGCTCTCCAATCTTGTATGAATATAAAAACAACAAATACCACAAGAAAAACCGCTATTAACAAGGTTATTACAATATCTTTAATACCTGCAGTAATAGGAAGGGTTGCGTCTAACGATACTGTATATTTAACGCTGTCGGGGAATTTTTTTGCCAGCACGTCCATCTCCGAGATTACACTCTTAGCTAAATCAACAGCATTTGAACCGGGAGACTGATATATTGCAATTGCTGAGCATGTCTTCTTGTTTAATCTGGTGAAAGCATTATAAGTTTCAACTCCAAGGTCAATAGTAGCAACATCTTTAATTTTTACTTGCGATCCTTCAGGAGTTGTTCTGATAACAATTTCACCAAAAGCTTCAGGTGAATTAAACCTTTCAGGCAGGCGGACAGTATATGTAACCTCTGTGCCAGGAGGAGCTGGTTCAGCGCCAAACTTACCACCCGGAACAATAACGTTTTGTTGATTAATTGCATTTTGAATCTCAGAAACTGTTATACCCATCTGTGCAAGTCTGTCCGGTTTCACCCAGATACGCATTGAATAATCTGAAGCACCTAGAACGTCAACTCTTCCAACACCGCTAATCCTTGAGAGCTGATCCTTTATGTTGATAAGTGCATAATTTCCTAAAAAATCCTGATCATACCTTCCATCGGAGGTAAGCGTCACTAACATAAGGATATTTGGTAGTGATTTTTCAGTAGTTACTCCATATTTGGTAACCTCAGCGGGTAGTTTTGCTGAGGCAGCACTAACACGATTTTGTGAAAGTACCGTATTCATATCAGGATCGGAACCAACAACAAATGTGATATCTATACTCATTGTACCATCATTTGCATTTGTTGATTTCATATAGATCATATTGTCAACTCCATTGATCTGTTGTTCTAGTGGAGTTGCTACGGATTCTTCTACAGTTATTGCATTTGCGCCAACATACATACCTCTAACTTGAACAACAGATGGTGTTAGGTCAGGATATTGTTCAACAGGTAATCCAACTAACATTACAAACCCAACAATAAGTATAACAATGGCAATTACCAGTGAAACAATAGGCCTGTGTACGAAAAAATTTCCTCTATTCTCAGACATATCTAGAAAGTTTATTGAGTGGTTGTTTTATTCTCGAAATCAGTTATTTTTGGAATTACAGGCATACCTGGCGCTACTTTCTGGAGGGCATTTATTACAACTTTATCGTTTGCTTTTAGTCCTTTATTAATAATCCAATAATCTTCATATTTGGATCCGGTAACAATCTGTCGGGATTTAACAATGCTACTGTCGTTAACTATGTAAACAGAGTGAGTGCCCTGCAACTCCATAACACAACGTTGCGGAATCATAATAGCATCTTTAAGAACATCCATTTTAGCTCTTACTTTTGCATATTGACCGGGACGTAATAGTTGATCAGGGTTAGGAAACGATGTTTGAATTAGTAACGAACCGGTTTCAGGATTGACCTGACGGTCGATAAAATTAACATGTCCTTTATGATTAAAGATGGAACCATCTGATAAGATTAATGTAAGTTCACTATCTCTGGTTGCTTCTCTTTCTATGTAATCAGCATCTTCTTTTTGCCTCGAGCTTTCAATGAATTTCCGTGCGAGGCCTAGATAATCAGCTTCTACAAGATAGAATTCCACATGTACTGTATCAATTGTGGATACAGTATTTAAAATTACAGGGTTGGGATCCTGACCAACAAACTCACCTACTTTAGCCTGAGTTTTACCAATTAATCCTGATATTGGGGATTTAATCCAGCAATAGCTCAAATTGATATTTGCTATCCTAACACTTGATTCAACAGCTTTAACATTGGCTTTAGCAGCATTGTACTGTGCCTGGGTAGCATCGAGATCGCTTTTGCTTACAGCATTAATTTTTGCAAGAGGAACTATCCTTCCCAAATCACTTTCAGCCTTTGCAAGCTCCGTTTTTTTTTCTGCCAACCTGCTCATTTCGCCAGCAAGGTTTGCTTCAAGAGGCTGGGGATCAATGGTGTAAAGCAGCTGTCCTTTTTTAACCCAATAGCCCTCTTGAAAATGAATTGCATCTAAAAAACCACTTACTCTTGCCCTTATGGGAATATCAAATTGCCCGTATATCTGTCCAATAAAATCCTGATAAATTGGAATGTCTTGTTGAATAACTTTCACAACTGGAATTTCCATAGGGCCATAGCTTTGTTGTTTCTTCTCGCTACAAGACATAATTATTAGCAACATCAGCATGACAGCACTAAATTTTCTCAAAACAATAAAAGTATAATTCATATAAAATTAATTTTCGGATATTTAAATAATGTAATAACTATGTTAACAAAAGTAGTTAAAATTGCTAGATCGTTTTCGCTCTTTCAAACATCTTTTCCCTATCGAAAAGATATCGATATGTTATGTGTGTTTTTCTTATTTTTCCTGAAATCTGCTCCACAAGTTTAATCATTTTAGGGTTAAAATCTCCGATCCAGTTCATCTCAAGATCAGTGTATCTTGCTCCTTTTGAAATTTCATTTTCATAAAATACTATCATACCTTCAGCAACGCCCTTACCCTGGAATTCAGGGATCACACCAAAAATAATACCTATTACTCTGGTACATACCTTTCTTATCTTAAGATCGAAGAGTAACCGCAGTTTATTAATTAGATTAAAATTACCATTAAACTTTCTGATTATTTGATACAAATCCGGGATCATTATAAAAAAAGCTATTGGTTTATTATTGTGATATGCGAATAGTATCAACTTTGGATCAATTATTTGTTTCATTGATTTGAATAATGCAGTTGCCTGAGTTAAAGTTATTGGTTTTACACCTGGAAACTTTGCCCACGCAGCATTGAAAATATCCATAAAATTTGTTGCTGTCTGGCTGGTGTTATTTTTATTATGAAGCCCAAAAGATATTTCCGGATTCTTTCTCATTCTTGCAGCCTTTTCATAGATGATAGTATCTAGATTGCCTTCAGCAAATGGCACATGGAATGTAAACTGGTTAAAATAATTTTGAAAACCATAACTTTCGAAAAGTTCATTATAATATTTATGATTATATGGCATATTATATATTGGCTCAAAGAAACCATCAGACAGGCAACCCCAGAAATGTTCACGAGAACCAAAATTTATCGGACCGTCCATCGCTTCCATACCTTGATTGGCAAGCCATCCTTTTGAGGCATTAAAAAGAATTTCAGAAGCATTTTTATCGTTAATACAATCAAAAAAGCCACACCCACCGGTAGGTTGATCGTTTTTATCTGCCGTTTTTTTATCAAAGAAGGCCGCTATCCTTCCTAGTACATTATTATTACTGTCCTTAAGTACCCATCTAATAGCATTCCCTCTTTTAAAGAGTTTATTCTTTTTTGGATTAAATATTTTCTCAATATCTTCATCTAAGGGTCTGATCCAATTTTTATCTTCTTTATAAAGGATTGAAGGAAAGTCAAGAAATTCCCTTATAAATTTTTTATTAGTTACCTCAGTTAGTATATAGTTTTTCTCCATATCGTAAATTAGAAATTCGAAATTAACAAATTTATATATTTAAAATTGTTGTCTAATAATAAAAAACTATTATCGATGTAAAAACCATATCCTTAGATTCAGTTTCAAACTGTATTGTAAAATCGACAAACTTTTTGTTTCTCTAATAAAATACTTGCTGATTTAATCTGCTAGGTGTGATAATCATTATATTTTTGCAAAACTTATATTTAGTTGCTCAAACCTATAATTTGCAATGTCAAAAAATCTATATATTGCTGCTGCAGAAGCAGAAACTGGTAAATCAATGATTGTACTTGGAATTATGGATTTCCTTTCAAGACACATTGAAAAGATTGGTTTTTTCAGACCGGTAGTTCGATCTGGCACAGTAATAGATAATCACATAAGACTTATTTCATCGCGTTACAATCTTAAATTTGATTATGAGTCGATGAATGGGATAACCAGCGATGAAATGTTTGTATTTAATAAAACTGGTGATACTGAAAGTGTTTATACTTCTATTCTAAATAAATACAAGTTATTAGAACAGAAATGCGATTTTGTACTTGTAGAGGGTAGTGACTTCAGAAGTTATTTAAGCCAATATGAATTTGATTTTAACTTGAGGGTTGCTAATAATCTAAATTGCCCGATTATTTCAATTATTAGTGGAGTTAATAAAGATGTACCTGAAGTTCTTGAATCAATACAGGTTATGAGAAGTGTGTTGGCTATGGAAAAATGTATTCAAATTGGCACCATTGTTAATCGTGCAAGGAAAAATGACATTTCACAAATAGCCACTCTTCTAAAGAAGATAATGCCAAAAAGTGAAGTGAATTTTGTAATTCCGGAAAAAGCATTTTTACAGAAACTTACAATGCGTCAAATAAAGGATGGCTTAACTGCTAAACAAATTTATGGTGATGATCTTAGCCTAAATCATGATGTAATTGACGTCAAAGTTGCTGCTATGAATATTGAGAATATTTTGAATAATATAAGTGAAGGATCATTGATTATTACACCCGGGGATAGGATAGACGTTCTATTAGGTTTGTCGTTTACCTTGCTAAGTAATAATTACCCTAAAATTGCAGGCATATTGCTTACAGGCGGTTTTAAACCCAATGATCAGTTTAAGAAATTGATCTATGGACTCAAACGATTACCGATCTCTATATTATCTGTTGAATGTGACACATTTACAGCTGCTACCGAGGTAAATAAAGTAAGACCACTTCTGTTTCCTGAGAATGAACAAAGGCTTGCTTCAGCCTTAGGCTTGTTTGAGAAATATGTTGTTGTTGATGAATTAGCAAAAAAAATTACAATTACTAAATCAAACGTTGTGACTCCGGTGATGTTTGAATATGAGATACTTAATCGTGCCAAACAAAATCGTAAACATATAGTATTACCAGAGGCAAATGATGACAGGATATTACGAGCTGCGAGCATATTGTTGAACAGAAAAGCCGTTGATATTACTTTACTTGGTAATGAGGAAGAGATAAATCAAAGAGCTGCTTCATTGAATATAAGCCTCAAAAATGCATTTATAATAGATCCTTTTGATAACGATCTAATTGAGGAATATACTGCTGAATATTACCGACTACGCAAACATAAAGGTATATCAAAGGAGGCTGCAAAACAACTAATGTATGATGTGAGTTACCTTGGCACTATGATGGTACATAAAGGACATGCTGATGGTATGGTATCAGGAGCAATAAATACTACACAGCATACAATAAGACCAGCGTTTGAGTTTATTAAAACAAAACCTGGAACTTCAATTGTGTCAAGCTCATTTTTAATGTGCTTGGAGGATCGTGTCTTGGTTTATGCTGATTGTGCAGTTAATCCAAATCCTGATGCAAAACAACTTGCTGATATAGCAATTAGTTCTGCGAAAACAGCAGCGATGTTTGGTATTGAGCAGCGAATAGCAATGTTGTCATATTCTACTGGTAGTTCAGGCAAAGGTAAGTCAGTTGAAAAAGTTAGAGAAGCAACGGAAATTGTTAAAAAAAGGCGACCTGAATTAAAAACTGAAGGGCCAATCCAATACGATGCGGCAATTGATGCATCAGTTGCAAAAACGAAAATGCCAGATAGTGAAGTTGCAGGGAAGGCGACTATCTTTATTTTCCCTGATTTGAATACTGGAAATAATACATATAAGGCAGTTCAACGCTCAGCAAATGCAGTTGCTATTGGTCCTGTATTACAAGGTTTGAATAAACCAGTTAATGACCTGAGCAGAGGATGTCAGGTTACAGATATCGTAAATACTGTTGTAATTACTGCGATTCAGGCTCAGGAGGAGGACTCACTTTTTTAAGTCCCCCTGGTCCAATATACTCAGCATTGCTAAAGGCAAGAATAGGGTAAAAAATGAAACTCAGGAATATTAGTCCAAGGGTAAATCCAATTCCCTTTCCAAAACTAAGCGATAATAGATTAGTCATCCAAACAGCAAGAACTATTCCTACTACAGGAATGAAAAAGAGTAGTAACCACCACCAAGGCTTGCCAACAATCTCTAGTAATATAATGGTGTTGTAAATAGGAATTAATGAGGCCCAACCAGGTTTGCCGGCTTTTTCAAAGATTCGCCAGTAAACATAGAGGTAAAAAGCAATTATAAAAATAATAAGTATCCAGAATTCTGTACCAGGACCATCATAACCATACATGTCATTATCCATAGTAATAATTTTTAAGTTTAATTTTCAAAGGTAGAAAAATATTTGAGTTTGGAGTATTAGCCCGAAGTAAGAAATCCAAATCCTGAATATTATAAAATAATTAGCTTCTGTCCTCTGTCTTCTAGTTTCCAGTTTGTCTTAAATCATTTTCAATATATTCACTTCCTTCTCTTCTAGAAATCTCCATTTTCCTCTTGGTAAATCTTTTTTGGTTAAACCAGCAAAAATCACTCTGTCGAGTTTTACCACCTCGTAGTCTAGTTGCTCAAATATTCGCCGTACAATTCTGTTCTTACCTGAATGTAATTCTATACCAACATGTCTTTTGTCCATTTCATCTGCCACCCAATTTATTTTGTCGGGCCTAATTAACCCATCTTCAAGTTCTATTCCTTCAATTATCCGTAACATATCATTTTTCGAAAGGGGTTTATCCAGAACAACATGATATAATTTTTTAACACCATGTTTTGGGTGAGTTAAGCGAGTGGTTAGTTCCCCGTCGTTAGTGAAAAGAAGCAAACCAGTTGTATTACGATCCAGTCTGCCCACTGAATATATTCTTTCAGTACAAGCTTTTTCAACCAAATTCATAACGGTACGCCTATTTTGAGGATCATCAGAAGTAGTAATAAATCCTTTGGGTTTGTTAAGCAATAAATACCGTAGTTTTTCGCTTCTTAAAGTCTTATTGTTATATACTACTACATCACCCGGAACTACTTTAGTGCCTAGCTGAGTCACAACCTTATTGTTAATAGTTATTTTCCCACTTTCGATAAGTTTATCAGCTTCTCGGCGCGAACAAATTCCTGCGTCAGCAATGTATTTATTAAGTCTTACCAACACCGGAGTGTCTGCTGCTTTTTTCTCAGCAGTAGCTTTTTTAGATACTCTTTTGTTCCCTTTATTTTGTGAAGGTTTTTCTGAATTATTTCTTTTAGGTTTCATTGACTATCTTAGATAAGCATTTTAATTAGTAATATATGTCTGCAAATATCTTTAAGATTATTCACATAGAGGGAATTTATTTGAGCGAAATAAAGTTTGTGCACTTTCTGATAACTCTATCGAGAGTAAATTCGTTATGTGTTTTATTATTATCTAAAATGCAAATGAAACATTAAGATGTCCCCACCGATGCCAATACGCGGTTGGAAATTCAGGTGAGCGGACTACCATACCATATTCGATACTTAGTCTTTTATATTGCAATACTCCTCCCAAAGAAGCATGTAACAACGAACTATTTATGTTGCTTATAGTATGAACATTGTCTTGAATTAATGTACCTCCTTGCAACGATGCATTATAATTTATCAAAAATATCGAACCGCTACAGTATATCCATGCTTGCCAACGAGATGATGCATCAACAGCCAATCCATGGAAATAGTCGTTAAAATATCCAATTCTGAAAGAACTTCCAATATTAGCTTCAGTATGTGGTACGCCTAGAGTAGCTCCAACCATCCCATTTAGCTCAAACCAATTAAAATCGACGAATCCTTTTTCAATAACAGCACTATATTGTAAGCAAAGATCATTTTTCACTTGGTTTTGCCAACCTTCGGATGGATATGCTGCTGCCATGGTACTATGTAATCTATTCTGTATATATTCACCGCCAGCAGCTGATCCAATCAAACCCACCGCCATACCTGAAGTTTTCTTTATCCGCTTCTTGTAATTAAACGACATTTTACTATTACCCAACAATAGATAAGTTGCATACGGATGATCCGTCAATTGAATTTCTGATGTTGATACTTCATCAGGTGTATAAAGGTGATGGGTTATACTCAGTGCGTAATAAATTATTTCGTCAATATCGCTAGGCAACAGGATTCTATTAATTGGTGATTTTTTAATAGTTGGTGAATAAATCTTTAAAGTAACTCCATTAGAATAATACCTGTCATTAAGAAATACAAGATCATTATCAACCGTAATTTCAACAATATTGTGGGTAATTTCATTCTGAGTCCTTACAAGAATAGATAGGATCAAGAATAATATTACCAGTGATAATCTCATTATAAATATCTTATGGAAAACATATTACAAACCTATCTTGTAAAAGTAGAAAAAATATTTTAAGAAGCACACTCAAATAATTGTCTCTCTGAAGCAATTTTTATAATGACATAATAAGTCCTTTCATAATTTCTAAACTACAGATTTGAAGCAGTCGTTCTTGAATTATAATAATATTAAAAATTGAAATGCAATAATTTTATTATTGTTTTCAAGTTATTAACTCAATTACACATTTTTACTAATTTCACTACAGGTTGTATATTTGCATCCTTTAATTTAGGTAATGATAGAAACTAAATGGGATATATTAATATGGGAAATCTTTTGCTGAATTTAAAAGCACAATGGTTCAAATTGCCTATTTTGGCATTTATCATTTTTTCATTTAGTGTTACTATTATCGCTCAAAATGAGCTGGTAGATAATACTTTAGATAAATCTAGGCAATTAATTGATGCTAAGAAATTTTCTGAAGCAGCAGATGTTCTAGGATCTTTTGAAGATCAATACCCTGGTAACATTTATGTAGAACGATTGTATGCACAAACATTGTTTTGGTTGCATGACTTTGATCTGGCATCAACAATTTATGAACGAGCTATTGGCTTTCATCCTAACAATATGGATGTTAAATATGAATATGCAATAATGTTGTTCAATTATAAAAAATATGAATATGCCAAAAAACTATTAATCGAATATGTTTCTGTCAATAAATACAATGGAGAAGCTCAACTATTATTAGGTAAAATTTACTATTATCAAAGGCAATTTAAAGAAGCTACTATACATCTTGAAAATGCGATTACACTAAATCCTGATGATAATATGATCAAAGAACTGTATCAACAAATTTATCGTATTATAGCTCCTCAATTATCTATAGGAGGTAGGTATCGTATTGATGATCAGCCAATGCATGCCTATGGTCCCAGCATAAAGTTTAACTGGTATCGGTCGGATATTCTTGATCTTGGTATTTCGGGAAACATGTTGAGGTATTCGGATATTCCGACTTCAAATTTAATAGCATCAGTGCAACTTTCTAATAGTTTTAATATTGCCAGTGCTGGCATCAATTTGAAAATGTCTGTTGGTGGAATTTACTCTAAAATAGGATCTGACGTTGATTGGATTGGCGGTATTCATTTAGTAAAAAAATTTAATAGACCCGTTCAAATTGATTTGATGGTAGAACGAAAAAATTATGATTATACAGTGAGCAGTGTTGAGAGAGATAGCATCTTGTTAGTTTCACGACTCGCATTAAATATTTCCATTGGTAAGAAGGATAATTGGAACGGATTAATTGGAGCTCAATCGAATATATTTCCAGATAATAATTATGTTAACTCTTACTATCTATGGTTTCTAAGTCGTCCGGTTGTTGTTTCGAATTTCAAATTTTATTTTGGTTATAGTTTTAATTATATGAATTCAAAGGAGGACCGATTTGAAGCAGTTGATAGCCTATCACAGATAATAAGCAATTACACGGATAAAATTGAAGGGATATATAATCCTTATTATACTCCAATGAATCAGATGTCGAATTCTTTATTAGTAAATATTAAGTACCAGATTGGCTCATCAACGGAAATATATGGACATACATCAATAGGATTGTTTTCTAAAATTAAAGCCCCGTATTTATACCTTGATAAAAATGATTTTGATGAAACAGTTATCGTAACCGGTTATAGTAATCAAAGATATGTCCCACTTGATTTAGGAGTTTCTTTGCAATCCCAGTTATCTAAAAAAGTAGATCTAACTATTTCGTACTCATATGTATCAACATATTATTTCTTAACCAATAATTTTAATGTAGGGATTAAATTATACCTAAAATAATGAGAACAAAACAAGATAGGTCGGATGAGTTATGGAAGTTTTGGGAGGCACAAGAAGTTACCAAAACCGGACGTTTCTTTTTCCTTATTCTTGTTATTGCTGGTGTGATAAGTATAGTTCGATTTTTTGACTGGTGGTTTCACCCTAATCATGTGGCTTCACTACCATTATTTGTTATTCTTTCATTAATTACATGGTACGGTCTACTACGATTAATTTTAATTTGGATAAATTATCTTGGGATAAAGAAACCAAAAAGAGCACATGCTGAGGACGGGCTGAAAGTTGCAATTTTTACTACTAGTTCACCGGGAGAACCACTAAGTATGTTTGATAAAACTCTTGAAGCTTGTGCAAATATCATTTATCCTCACACAACCTATTTATTAGATGATACCCAGGACCCCGCTTTTAAGGAAGTGGCTGAAAAACATGGAGCAGTTTGGTTAGAACTAGTTGGTTTACCAGGTGCGAAAGCAGGAAAAGTAAATAAAGCTCTTCAAATGATCGATGAGGATTTTGTGTTAATTATGGATCCCGATCATATTCCTTTCCCTAACTTTCTTGATGAAGTGCTAGGCTATTTTAAAGACGAAAGGGTTGGTTTCGTGCAAGTTGCACAAACATATTACAATCAGTATCGTTCGTTTACCGCACGTGGAGCCGCAGAACAAACCTATACTTTTTATGGTCCAACAATGATGGGCATGTACGGTTATGGGACAAGCGTGGCTATAGGTGCAAACTGTACCTTCCGGAAAAAAGCATTGGATTCTATTGGTGGGCATGGAATTGGTTTGGCAGAAGATTTAATAACATCTATTAGGCTTCATGCTGCTGGATGGAAATCCGTTTTTAACCCCGTAGTTGTTAGTCGCGGTCTTGTACCTGAAGATTTTGGTTCGTTTTGTAAGCAACAATTAAAATGGTCTCGCGGAGTATTTGAGATACTTTTTAGTGAATTGCCGCGATTATCAAAAACACTAAGCTTGTGGCAACTAATTTCTTATTTTGCTATCTCTACATATTATTTGGTAGGAGTAACGATTTTTTTGTACGTGGCTATACCATTTATGTATTTTTGGGGAGGATGGTTGCCTGCAAAAATGGATTTTGGGGAGTTTTTAGTCAACGGCACACCAATTATTGTTATCGCATTATTAGTATATTTATATGTACAACGCTGGCTAAGTCATCCTATATCTGAGAGAGGACTTCACTGGCGTGGGATGGTGTTGAAATTTGCAACCTGGCCTGTGTTTTTTCTTGGTGCATTGCTTGCTGTTGTAAACGTAGAAATACCATATATACCTACTGCAAAAAAAGCAGTAAAAGGGTTGAGTCCATATACGCGCCCGTTAATTTTTCAGGTTATATTGTTCATATTAACTTTGGGGTATGTAATTTATGATAGGTTATATGTGGCTTCTGAAGGAATATTGATACTTACAAGCCAAAAAGTTTGGGGAATGTTCGCTTTTGCATTTGTGTCAATAATTATGATTATTGGAGGGATTTATGCTGCTTATGAATCACGTGATTTGGAACCGGAAGAACCTTGGAAAAAGATTGATCTTAAAAAAATAAAGATAAGAAGAAAGAGTTAAAATATATAGAGATGAAGAATTCGATGAAGCGTTTTGTTTTTGTTAGTGCAGCAACAGTAATGGGTATTGCATTAGTACTTGTATTTGTCTTTCTTGGAAAACAAACAAGTGGCCCTATTTCTGGAGCATTAGATGCTTTAGGAAATAAAATAATTGAAGTTGAACAAGATTACCTCCTTAGTCAGCGAGAACCAATAAGATCGAAAGAACTGGCTTGGTTTCAACCATATAGGCATAATATTGAGTTGATGAAAAATCCGGATACAATTTTTCTTGGGGTTTATGAAAATAATTATCTGCAGTCTTTCGATAAAATAATAAATCTTGATGAATCACTAAAGTCCACTTTACCACTAATTCAAATTTATACTGCCTGGGGTGATAAGGATAGAGAAAAGTTTCCAGCAATTTATGCAAAAACAATTTACGATTTGGGCTCAATGCCTATAATAACCTGGGAACCATGGCTAAATGACTTTGATAGAGAAAAACATAATTTACATGCTGTTGCTGATCCAAATGTAGCAGGGATGTCTACTGTGGCTCGTGGTGATTATGATTTCTATATTGAGGAGTGGGCTCATGAAATAGCTGCTTTTGAACATAATATTTTCATTAGATTCGGACATGAAATGAATGATCCTTACAGATATCCATGGGGCCCTCAGAATAATGAACCAAAGGATTTTGTTGCCGCTTGGCAACATGTCGTTAATAAATTCCGGGAGTTAGGAGTGGATAACGTAATCTGGATTTGGGCACCTCAGCCTGCCTATTTGCGTTATGCCGAATATTACCCTGGTGATGAATATGTTGATTGGATAGGAGTTGGAACCTTAAATTATGGTACTGTTGCCTCTTGGTCTAAATGGTGGACATTTAAAGATATATATGGCAACTATTATGATTGGCTAGATATGCTCGACAAACCTATGATGATTACTGAAATGGGATGCCTACGAGTTGGAGGTAATAGAGAAGAATGGTTCAGAAATGCTCTTACAGATTTACCAGCAAAGTATCCAAGATTAAAGGCTATTATACTATTTAATGATGATGACGATAAAACAACATTAAACAAGTCTCTTAACTGGAGCATAATTAACGACACTTCAACTTGTGAAGTAATCCGTCAAACTATTAAAGATACCTGGTAATGGGAGCCTAACGAGTGCTTTATCTGCACTTCAAAATATTATCATTTCGACTAAGTAATTTAATCTTTGTTGAAATCGACTGATAGTAATAATTATTTGATATTTTTAGACATTCTAATTTCGATGTGCTGATTAATTAATATTAGGATGACGTTTAATGACAAAACAGTTTGGATAATTGGAGCCTCATCAGGTATTGGAAAGGCACTTTCAATAACTATGGCCAAACTTCAGGCAAATGTTGTGCTTTCATCTCGTAATGTTGAAGAGTTAGAAAAGGTTAAGAATCGTTGTGTGCATTATACTGAAAACTGCTTCCTCATCCCATTGGATTTAGAGAAGAATAATGACTATAGCTCTAATGTTAAAGAAGTTATACAAAGATATGGCTCAATTGATTATTTAATTTTAAACGGAGGTATCAGTCAAAGATCATTTGCATTTGAGACACCACTTAAAATAGACCGTCGTATAATGGAAATTAATTATTTTGGAAATATTGCTATTACTAAGGCTGTCTTGCCTTATATGATGGAACAAAAATCTGGACACATTGTTGTAGTGAGCTCCGTCGTTGGTAAGTTTGGATTTCCTCTTCGATCTACTTATTCGGCTTCTAAACATGCACTGCATGGTTACTATGAAACTCTTAGAGCTGAACAAGCAAGTAATCGAATAAAGGTTACAATCGTTATACCTGGTCGTGTTAAAACTAATATTTCATACAATGCAATTTTGAAGGATGGGAGTCGGCATAATCAATTGGATGATGGTCAGGCACAAGGTATTAGTGCTGAATCTTGTTCTAAACAAATTATTAAGGCCATTAAAAAAAATAAGAAAGAAGTGTTTATTGGTGGCAAGGAAATCTACTTAGTTTGGGTTAGAAAATTTTTACCTGTTCTTTTTTATAGCTTTGTGAACAAAATTCAGCCGAAATAAATGGCATATATTGTAGCTGGGATACAGCAATTAGGAATTGGGGTTTCGAATTTAAAAGAAGCACGTGATTGGTATCAAAAAATACTTGGTTACGACGTTATCATTTTTGATGAAGCAGCAGAGGCTAATTTGATGTCACGATATACTGATAATCAAATTCAAACACGCCATGCTGTACTTACTTATAATATGAAGGGGGGAGGTGGATTTGAAGTTTGGCAAAATACAAGTCGAACTCCGGAAGCACCTTCTTTTGAGATTCAACTAGGTGATTTGGGTATTTTTATCGGCAAGATAAAAGCCCCTGATATACATAGGGCATTTAAACAGTTTCAAAAAAGTAAAGTCAACATAATTTCTGAAATAAATAACTCTCCGGAAGGTAAACCACATTTTTTTATAAAAGATCCATACAATAACATTTTTGAGATCGAACAAGGTACAGATTGGCTTCTAAAACAACCAAAAGTAACCGGTGGAAATTCAGGCGTAATAATTGGAGTTAGCGATATGGATAGATCCATAAAGTTATACTCTCAAATTTTAGGTTATGAAACTGTTGTTTATGACCAGGAGAAGATTTTTAATGATTTGACAAGTTTGCCAGGTGGAAATGAGAAATACAGACGAGTACTGCTAAAGCATGAAAACAAGAGAATAGGACCATTTAGCCCTATGTTGGGTGATAGCACGATTGAACTTATTCAGGCTGTAGATCATAAGGTTAGAAAAATATATGAAGATCGACTTTGGGGAGATTTAGGGTATATCCATCTATGCTTTGATATAATTGGAATGCATGATCTGAAAACGGAGTGTGAAGCTGCTGGATATAATTTTACAGTTGACAGTGCAGTTGGTTTTGACATGGGCGAAGCTGCCGGACACTTCTCTTATATTGAAGATCCTGATGGGACATTAATTGAATTTGTTGAGACACACAAAATTCCCATCATAAAGAAAATTGGATGGTATCTAAATATTACTAAAAGAAAACAAAAAAAGCCTTTACCCATGTGGTTTTTTAAAATCTTAGGGGCATCCCGAAAAATTTGATGAGTTTGTGATTCTCTATAAATGAAATTACTGAATAATTAAGCATTTATATTAGTATAAACTTGTTTTAGAAAATTTGTATTTTTGACTTCCTAGAATTGATTTTATGGATAAAATCCTGTTAACCGAAAAAATATCCAGCGTTTTCGGACTTTTAATACAATGTCCTTTGGATGTCCCTTTGGATACTTGTCCAGCTATCGAACTTCGTGAACTTTCTACTGAAGAAAAATTTAAATTAGTTAATGAAATGAGCGAGGAGAAACTCGACAAGATTATTATTCATCATAAGCAGTGTTTGAGAGAAAGAGAAAAGAAGTTATTCGATTTAAACAATACTTAAAGAAGCTAATTAGGGTTTGCATCTAGATTGAATATAAAGCACTGTTCTAGCATCTTTAATTACATCATTGTCATTTAATCACGGTATTTTTTGTGTAATTAATTATTTAAGTAATTAATTGCTTTTTCAAGCTGATTATCTATCCCTATTAATAATGAATCTCTATCTAATTCAATACTAATATCAGGGACAACTCCTACCGCTTCCAATATTTCATCTTTGCATGTTCGAGTTTGCTGATTTGGATAAACAAAAAGTCCACCATCAGGCAATTCTACAATCTCCATAGTTACTACTTTTCCAGCCGTTCTTTGACCAATAATAGTAGCTCTCCCGATAGCTTTCATAGCACCTGAGAATTCTTCACTTGACGAGCTGCTCAACTCATCTATAAGTATTACTACTTTTCCATTATATGGCTTAGATGGAGGGACTAAAAACACTTCGTTAACATCGTTTCTTCGTTGGTATCTCCAGAATAGGGTACGCTCACTTACAAATTGTTATGCTATGGTTCTTCTGGTATTAAAATCCCCACCGGGATTTCCCCGTATATCGATAATCAAATTAGGATAATCATTATACTCGGCAATACTACTTACTATCGAATCGAGCAAAACTGGAAGAAAAACATCAAAATGTATATAAGCAATTCTATCATTAATTATCTTTTTATCAAACGAAGCATACATTGGCGGCAATGATGGAATAAATGACACTTTCTCAGCACTTCTGTTGTTAAGTATAAGTGATGCAAAGTGTTCTATATTTTTTTCACCTAAATAAGTTATATTTACTGTGTCACCAGGTGTTCCGTACAATTCTCGGATAATGTTCTCAGTACTTAATAAGTTTATGTGAATATCGTTAAAAGGAGGGTTTGGATCTGCCTTCTTAGCATCAATAAATGAATTGATAGTTTTCCCATTCACTTCAATAAGATTAAATCCTGGTTTAATACCAATATTATAAGCAGCAGACTCTTTCTTCACAGAAATTATTATCGCTTGTCCTTTTATTAGCCTTAAGTTGTATGTCTTCAAACAAACTTGAACTTTTAGGGTCAAAAATTAAGAGAGTGTTAATACAAAACTAATTGTTTTTTTTGATATTGTTTTTTTCTTTCATTTAGCGTTTTAT
>Ga0066829_10000349_pt1 | contig 17658 bp, 15 predicted proteins | sample ETNtaG_22_FD_65498 | JGI IMG/M metagenome (GOLD analysis project Ga0066829, IMG submission 65498) | Marine microbial and viral communities from oxygen minimum zone, Eastern Pacific Ocean - ETNP201306SV43 | ecosystem: Environmental > Aquatic > Marine > Oceanic | place: Pacific Ocean: Eastern...
TCTGTTGGGAAGTCTCTTCTTCCCCTTGCGCCGGAGGTTGAGATTAAGTGCTCTATATACCCGATAGACTCGTTTGTGGTTCCAGGGCTTTTCCTCTCTGCGCAGGGTGTCAACCATTAGACCAAAACCATAGGTCGGTTTCTCTTCTGCCAGCCGGAGCAGCACCTCAATCACAGGGTGATCCTTCTCACTATCAGGTTGATATGCATAGACAGTACGGCTCAGATCCAGCGCCCGACAGACTGCTCGTGTAGACAATTGATACTCCTCTTTCATGTAATCGGCCAGCTCTCTCTTCTGGGCTGGCCTTAGAGCTTTTTTGCAACAACATACTTGAGAGCCTGATGCTCCAGACTGAGATTGGCATACATCTGCTTCAGTCTGTGGTTTTCATTCTCAAGCTCCTTGAGCTTTCGAATGTCGGAGGTATCCATCCTGCCGTATTTTGCCTTCCAGTTGTACTAGGTGGCATCTGAGATGCCGTACTCTCGGCAGATCTCTTTGACCTGTCGGCCTCCCTCTACCTCTCTCAAAATCTTGACGATCTGGGTCTTTGTGTAGCGTGACTTACGCATTTCGGTCTTCTTTTCATGGTTACAGGGTAACCGGAGAACTCTAATTCTTCCTGGTACTAGTATGAGGGGAGATTACAATTTTATTCTGCGTCTTAAAACGGGAGAAGATTTGTAACAAATTCTACTAACCTTGAGATCTAGCTCAGATACTGATTTTAATTACATAGCGATTTAAAAACAGAATCGCCGTTGCAATATAGCTTCAATTTATTTTTTGATTTTGTGCTCACATTATTATATATTTTTTACTTTGAGCGAATATGAGGAATCAATGGTGAAATTATAATTATTAGAGAAGAAAAGAATTTTGCTCGATGGCGTAATGCTGTTCCAGAGTTAATTGTCCCTAATGTAAACTCTATTATTAATATGATCGTCAGTATAAAAATAATGCGTGCTGTATAATTCTTCCAGATAAAATTAAAGTTACAACAAATTAACCATGTTATGTATAAATATATAATACCATCTAACATTCCGATAATATGAATGAGTTTCTTTAAATCCCAGAAGAAGGGTGAACCTAAAAAATAAATAAGCCTGATAGGTGATAATAAAAAGAATTGTAAAGCATTATGAGTTAATAACCAATCAGGGTACGCAGTATTGCCATAAAGGCGTATATCTTGCTGTGAAATCAAATGTTGCACATTTAAATCATTCAAGCTACCTAGATATGGCAAGGAAACATGAATTAATAAGTCATAACAAATGGTTAATAAAGTTACAAGTATTAAAACATTTATTAACTTATTATATTTATTATATTTATTATATAAGTATTTATTCAATATGTAATTATTAATTTCTATAACAACAAGAATCAAAGTAAGGATTAAACCTGTTGTAAACGCGGAATGTAAATAACCTGCACAAGTAAACCCAATTAACGCTTTTAGAATTCCTATTTTATAATTGTATGTTTTCCAATAAATAATCCCTATTATACCATACAACATAAATGCTACAATAAATATTTCTCTCATTGTTAAAGCACTATAAAGAATTAAAGGTGGAAATAGAGCTACAATCCATGCTGATCTGAGAGAATATCTATTACCCCATAATAATTCAACCGCATTATTAACTAAAAAAACGCACACAACACCAGCAACAACACCTATCGACTGCAAAAAAACAATGCTTCTTCCTAACAATGAGTAAAAGATAGCACCAACCCATGAGTAAATATCGCCATTCCCGTATCGATAATGTGAACGTTCATTAATACTTAGTTTAGACAAATCCCAAGCTAATTGTTCGTAATTCGTTGCGTCACCCATGCCCTCTACGAATGGAATAAGATAATTATGATTTACTACAAACAACCATCTGAAAATATAAGCAACCAATAGAACACTAGCAAGACGAGGTTTCTTGTATATCAGAATACAAGTTATAAAAAACCCAAGTATGAAGCCAAAAAAACCTAAATGATTTTCCATCTTATCTATCTATAATATTAGTTTTTTAAAGTTAATTATAACTAAAGAAATATTTTATTTTTCCATCCATGATTGGAACATCAATATACTCCATAACTGAGTCAAATTATTTCGTTTGCCAGTCAAATGATCATTCCATAATTTTCGAATTTTATTCGCGTCAAAAATCCCTTCTTTTCGTAATTTACTTTCGGCAAGAAGATCCTCTCCCCATACCCTTAATGGACCACGAAGCCACTGATGAAGGGGAAGTCCAAAACCGGATTTTGGTTGTTCAACTAACTCTTTCGTTATATAGCGGTTTAGAACCTCTCTGAGCACCCACTTTCCCTTTCCATTACGAATCTTCATTTGAATTGGTAGACGAAGTGCAAATTCAATCACTCGATGATCCAATAATGGCATACGTGTCTCCAGACTTGAGGACATAGCCGCACGATCAACCTTAACTAATATATCATCAGGTAAGTAGGTGATTGAATCGGTCCACATCATCCGCTCTGAAAAGTGTGCGCCAGTCGCCCATACACTTTGATTAAATTCAACTATATCCTGAGAACGTCCACCTATGAGCGGAATCGGTTCATCCCACTTACTTACGAGTCGCATATAAAATTCTTGTTCACTCTTGACTTCCATTAAGCGGGCGATCAAGTACATCTTCTCACCAAATTGGCGCGTAATATAATTATCAGGAATCAAAAATTTAAACCGATTGAAAAGAGTGTCCCAAACTTCTGGCGAAACACTCATTATCCCATTAACAGCACATCTTTTAAGCCATAACGGGAAAGGTTGAATTTTACGCATTAATTGTGGTCCAAACAAATAACGATTATATCCACCGAAGATTTCATCACCACCATCTCCGGAGAGAGAGACCGTAACCTGCTGTTTGGCAAAACGGGAGACCAGCAGTGTAGGAATTTGAGAGGCGTCAGCAAACGGCTCATCATAAATGTTTGGCAGTTCGGTAATTACATCGATCACATCTTGTGGCTGGAGAATCCACTCATTGTGATCAGTACCCAGGTATTCTGCGATGTGTCTGGCGTTTGCCGACTCATCATAGTCGGCATGATCATAACCGATGGTAAAGCTCTTGACTGGCCTATCAATGATCGATTGCATCACTGCAACTGCTGATGTAGAGTCAATCCCACCCGAGAGAAAAGCACCAACAGGTACGTCGGCCATCGACTGCTCACCAATGACCTCTTTTAGCAGACTATCCAGCACTTCAACGGCTTCTATATCGCTACCATCAAATGGTGTATCTTGACCCTTCTTAATCTGTTCATTGAAGGACCACCACTGCTCCAGAGCGCACTCCCTCCAGTTGCCGACAGAGTCTCCCTGGAGTTGTAGCAAACCACCGGGAGGGAGTTTTTTCACCTTCGGGTGGATCGTCATTGGTGTAGGGATATAGTTGTAACGTAGCAGTTGAGCAACTGCACCCCGATCAATCCCTCCTTGCCAGGAGGGATGCTGTCTGAGTGCCTTTAGTTCGGATCCGAACAGAAATACCTGCTGCTGCCCACTTCCTTGCCAACCATAGTAAAGTGGTTTCTCTCCCATACGATCACGAACTAGCGACAGCTGACGTTCTCTTCGATCAAAGAGAGCTATGGCGAACATGCCAGCTACCCGGGTAAGCGCTCTTTTCAACCCCCACTGCTCGACAGCAGTTAACAATACCTCAGTATCAGAATACCCCTTGAAATGGGCCCTCTGTGCAATCAGTTCCGTGCGTATCGATTTGTGATTATAGATCTCACCGTTGAAAACGATGATAAAGCGCCCCGACGAGGAGATCATTGGCTGATGTCCCTCATGCGAAAGATCCAAGATAGCAAGCCTTCGGTGGGCAAGACCAACTTTGGCCTGCTGATCAAGCCATATTCCTTCATCGTCCGGGCCTCGATGAGCAATCATCGAAGCCATCTCTAACAGTGTTTCATTATTTAGGGCAACACCTCCGAGAACACCAACAAAACCACACATTACGAATCAGAGTTGGCAGAGCAATTGATAGAAATTTTGATAACGGGTTGCGATCGCATCTATTGAATAGTGCTCCTCGACCCTGCGACGGGCCTGATCTCCCAGCTCAATCCGTTTCTCCTGATTCAACAACATCATTTCAATCTCCCTAGCCATCGCATTGTAATCCTTCGCATTTATGACTCTCCCAGTATTATCAACGACCGTAGCGGAATCCCCAACATCAGTCACCACACATGGTGTGCCGCACGCCATTGCCTCTCCAACCACATTTGGAAACCCTTCACCCCAGGAAGATGGTGAGACGACCAGGTCCACTGCCGCCATGATCCGTTCCACATCGGAGCGCTCACCCATCAACGATACATACGGAGAGAGTTCCAATTCATCAATCAACCGCACCAATTCATCCTGTTGCTTCGTCACCCCTCGTCCAATTAACAAAAAACGCACTCTATTCTGTTCACCCAAATCATCTACCACCAGACGGGCTGCCTGTAGTAGAGTAGTATGCCCCTTCATTGGATGAAAGCGTGAGATATGACCAACCAGCAATGTATCCATCGGCATGCCAAGTTGCCTCTTCAGTGTGACAGTGGCCGAACCATCTGGACGAAACCGTTGCAAATCGAAGCCGTTCGGGATCACCTCCCTTCTCTTTATACTGAAACCAATTCCTTCGTGCTGTTCTGCACTCAGGGTTGAGTTGTAGATCACCTTACTCGGTAAACGACTGCACAGGCGATTTAGATCAATCAATAAACGCGTCAACCGCTTTTCATAACCAATATCGTAAAGAGTCTGACGGATGTTCCAAACCAGCCTCACCGAGTGTAGCGACAAACGTAAAAATAAAGTTGCCACAGTTGCCGCGATATTGCCATGATACATCCACCCCTGAATTAAATCAGGACGTACTGTCCGAATTATCCGATTGAGTTCAAGCAACATCCCAAGCGTAGGCCACCCACCCTGCACCATCCCCAGTGAATAAACTTTGACACCGAGTGATTCAATCCGATCCGTGATCGACCCCCTCTTCATCAATGTAACTACCGTACTACTGATCGATGACTCTAACTGCCAGACAGCCAGCAACTTATAGAGCATCATCTCTGCCCCACCAGTGTCGAGATCAGTAATAAAGTGGACGACCTTTAACACGTTGCCCTCATCCAATCACCAAAGCGTTTTATCTCCTTACTTGCCCGGTAAATCTCCGTAAGCAGAGAACGCTTCATGTAGCGCGCGACAACGGTGACTGCCCATTTCATCGCCAAGACAAACACCGCATTAGTGTCTATCACTGTTACACCAACCAGATTCACCGCCCACACCTGCTCTGTATCCTTGGCAATGCCTCCAGACTCCGCCGTTGTATTGACTTGAATTCTGTATAATATCGTTACCCTATTTTTTTAGTTAGTAACTACAGTCTAAATTCCACCCTCAAGTAATAGCATTGTCAGTATAATAAATAGCCTATTCAATTAAGGACTGTAATGTTCTCTTGCATTAAGATCTATCTTATGATTAATGAAGAACGATACTCGGACGCTTAGCAGCAATTGCAATCCGAGTCATCAATAGAATAAATATGGCCATGGTCAGACAGTGACGATTAGAATTATTTCGTTGTTCTTATTCTGTATAAACTTATTCATAACGCAGTTAATAATCTCAAATAATTATTCCAGGTAATGAATAATTTAGGTTATTTTTTTCCTGAATACTTACTACATCGAAATAAACTTATAATGTAATCGTTGTGCAGTGTACAACGTTTCGGCCTATGCACTTAACAGTCCTAGTAACCTGATATGAATAGGTAAGGCAAACTAGTTCTTTTAGTTCTCAATCAGCTCACGAGGAGCATAAGGATTTAGCTCCTCTCGTAGCGCACACTTGCAGGGTCTATCATGAATCTTATATTAATTAAATTATTCAGACTTTTTGTGTGTGTATCCGATTTTTCTTCTATTATTTTTTTCGTTGTAGAAAATACTATAATCTATGACTTGGAATCAATATCAATAATACCAAACAAAAAAGAGGAAAACATTACCTGTAAACCAACTACTAATAAAGTTGCTCCAGTAAGTGATGCATATGTAGCATTGACATCAATAGATCCAACAACATAATCATTTCCATTTATAAAGTTGTTTATATGTAAAAAAGAAGATAATAAAACCCCAGAACCAATAACTGAAGATAAAACTCCAACTAAAATTCCCAATTCCATATTAATCGAATTAATCAAACGATCCCACCAACTGTTTTTTATATCAAACCTGTTAATATGATCGAATTTTTTTGCACCCACTCCCAAAATAATAATCTGTGCCCCAATAATGGTTGCTGCCATGCTAATTAAACCTGTAAATATGCCAAAAAAAGGTAATATCTTAGCAACAATCATTAGTAACATGCTTAAACCAAAAATCATTAATGTTAGACCGGGCACAAAAAATAACCATGTTGGACTCAATAAAAGAAGGAATCTCAAATGTCTCCAACCATCTCTAAAAGTTTTTAGATGAGGTTTTCTGTCTCTCATATCAGGTCTTAAATCAGTCGGAATCTCTTCAATTTTAAAGCCTAATTTCGCGGTTTTAATAATCATTTCTGAGGCGAATTCCATGCCACCACAAGTTTGATCCAGTTTTTTTATAATCTCCCTCCTTAATCCCCTCATCCCACAGTTCACATCAGTTACATTTGTTTTATAAAAAAGGTTTGCTATCCATGTTAGTACTGGCGTTCCAAGATATCTATGCAGTGGAGGCATAGCATTAGGGTATATTTTTCCTTTAAACCTTGAACCCATCACTAAATCAGCGCCGCCTCTGAGCTTTTTCACATAACGTGGAATATGGCTAAAATCGTAAGACATATCTGCATCAAGATGAATAATATATTTTCCTGATGCTTTTGCAAAACCGCCCATCAATGCATTACCATATCCTTTACTATGCACGTTTACTATAATAGCGCCTTCATGCTGAGCTATCGATACAGATCTATCATCAGAGCCATTATCAGCAACAATCACCTCACCAACTATATTATTTCGTTGTAAGACATTTTGAGACTCTCTGACTGCCTGTTTGATGGTCACCTCCTCATTGAGACAAGGTATGACAATGCTAACCTCTATTTTATTTTCGTTCATAACATATTATGGTGGATCAGAATGAATATTAAAAAAATCTATACCTAAGACTTTTTTCCTTTTGTTTTCATCCATTTCATAAATTTTGCCGCCTGCAGTATCTGTTTAGGATTAGAGACAAACATACCCAATTTTTTTGCTGCATAACTAGGCCTCATATAAAATCTTCTAAGCATATCTATTCTTGCTTCATCTATATCTTCTGGAGTTACTGTACCAAGATCCATAATTGAGTAACCACCGAAATTATAATCCATCCATCGACTTGATGTCACGTATCCTTTCTGTCTTGCTAATTCACCAAGTGGTGTCTTTGGATATGGAACTGCAGCATATGCCTGTATATAATCAAGTCCTAAATTCAGCCCGAATTTTATTGTCTTTTCTATAGTTAATTTTGACTCACCAGGGAGTCCAAAAATAAAATGGCCCATTGTTGCCAGTCCAACTTTCTTGCACAAGGCAACAGCATTTTCAACATCTTCAATCTTTTCCTTCTTTTTTGATAGATCCATAATATTTTGATCTGCAGTCTCAATCCCTAACCCCATTAGTGTACAGCCAGCCTGCTTCATTTTTTTAAGAATCTCTTCGTCAACAAGATCTGCTCTTGTAGTTGTAGCCCAAGAGATATTCCATTTTTTATCTATAATAGCATTACATAGTTCAATTCCAAACTTTCGATCCATTGTAAAAACTTCTTCCCAGAAGAGAAACTGTTTAATATTGTATTTAGTTTGACATTCTTCCAACTCAGACATTACATATTCTAATGAATGTCTGCGCAGTCTATTACCATAATAAATCGGGGCAACACAGTAGGTACATGGATACGGACAACCTCTCGAGACACCAATCAAGGTGAATGGCTCACCATTATGGGGCAACGTGTAGCGATCATTCTTGTAATACTCTCTACTAGGAAAAGGAAGTTTATCAAGATCTTTTATAAACTCTCTATCTTTAGATCTTTTAATTACACCGTTATTTCTCCACATCAGACCAGGTACTTCTGTAAAGTTTATGTTACTATCTAATGATTCCAAGAGTTCTTTAAAAGTATCTTCTGGTTCACCTATAATTCCAATATCGAATCCATTAGACTCAGACATTGACTTTTCTTCAAGCAGAGTAAAAAATACACCGAATCCTACTATAAGCGCATCAGGGCATACTTTTTTCAACTCTTCTGCAGTATGAACATCACCCTCAATAGATGGAAATGAGGTATTGATAACAATCAAGTGCGGATTAAAGTTTTTCACACGCTCAATGGTCTGATCAAGTGGCAGTTCCCCCTTGTCCCCCTCTACATTGCAATCAAACAAATCTACTTGTGCATAGTCTTTAGCAATACTACCCAGTATTCCCAAAGCCAGTGGTGGCCAGATTGCAGCCCATGAGTCGACGCTTTGCATACAGCGACCCTCGCGAATAAACTTATCTCCATCAACTGGAGGTGGATTTAACAGTGAAACTTTCATTAAATAACTCCCTGAAAAGAATCAGATAGTAAGTAAATTATTATTCTGATAATTTATTATAATTTCGAACTTCTAAACCACAACACACATCCTGCAAATGTCATATCTGTTTAGCCTCGATAATCGTTTGGTAAGAAAACAGTCTTTACCAGAGTGTAGTTTAACATCTTAATACTTTACCAACAACACTTAATAAATACTCTAGTGGGTTGTTACTATAATCTTATCAAAAATAGTATATAGCCTCGCTATTTATAATAATTAAACCAGATTATTATACTAGATACTGAGGCAATTATTTTTTAATTATTCTTCTAAAGAATAAAAAAAATGCTAGATCAGTCTAGTAGAATCTTAAGTAACCTCGAGTATATCAGCTATTTGTTAATTATTGTAGCACTTATTAAATGAGTACATATTAGTATTATGCGTTTAATCTGCTTGATCATGAATATTTTTATTACAAAAGATGGGTTTTGTTACTCTAAATCAATAAATGTTAAATGGAAAATTTTATTGTTTATATCATTAGCTTAATTTTTACTAGATGAATAAACTGTAAGAACATTACTTCAGTCACTTAGTTATATATAAAATTGACAGAATTGTTATTTGTTATTTTCTGATTTTTAATTTATTTTTTATTTGCATTTTATTATAAAAAAATAAAATTCCATATAGAGCTAGCATGATCAAACCAATCTCAGTTGGTAAACGATAGCGTGATGTACCTACAAAAAGTACCGTTATTGCAAAATATAGAATTAAACCAACAACAATAACTAATAGTGAATACTCTTTTCTTTTATAAATCTCAATAATTCCAATCAGTCCAAGAATCCTCAACAAGATTACATAAAAGTAAGAATAGACACTTATTAAAATAGCAACCAAGGAAGACTCTGTAAATATTTTCAATGCAACTTCCAGTCTACCAGAATAGTTATTTCGCATACTTTCTTCAAACGATCGTTTTCCATCTAGAGAAAGTAAGTTTTGAAAATTTGCTCCACCACCACCTCCAAAAAAACCAATCCAACTTTCAAGATAACTTTCAAATATAACAGCGATTGGGTATGATATCAATTTCTTCATATAATATATAACTAACTCATCAGCTTTTTCTTTATCACTCATATAAAACCAATGATCATTAGTTATAATGTAATTTTTTTCATCATTAAGAATGATATCTGTCGCTTGTTCAATTGATATTCCATGTTGATTCTTTTCAAGATAAATTGCATTATCCCTAAGATAGAACGTCTTAGGTTCAGATGTTACCAATACATATCCCCATCCTGCCTCTTCATTATGCAACACCCATGGAAAAATCATTATAACTGATAGTACTACCCCAATTACACCATGCAACATACTATTAAAAAATATTTCTTTGTTACCAGAAAAAATGTTTATTATAAAGAAAATGACGGGAAGAAGAATTATAAGATATTGCCCAGTAGGCCGAACTAAACAACTTATTCCAAGAATAATTCCTATGATGATGCTCCATTTGAGTTTATTGCTTGTATTGATATATTGAACCAGTGCCCACATAGCGAGAACAATAAAAAAAACGTATAATGTATCACTCTGAATTAAATGCGCACTACCTAGAGCGTTTGGGTTAAAAACAAAAAGTACAATTGAAATAATCTCATACCTAGGCAAATACAGCCTAACAATTCGTCCTGCAATAACTCCTGTCACCCACAGCAATATAACCTGTGCAATAATAATTGGAATAATCTCTCCTCCACCAACCCATAAAGTAATTGCCTCAAATAGTGGATACAATGGAGGGCGATATGTCATGAGTGTTTCTGGAGAACTCAGTGTAACAAATGAACCATACTCTAATAGAGCAAGAGCAGGGCTGTACCATGAATCTGCATCTGCACCCTCTGTCAAATGCAAGCTTGGCTCAACAATGATCAGCAAGAATGTATTTAATAACACATATAAAAGAAACACCAACCAAAATGATATTCTACTGGAATGTACGATACTAGCACCTAACTTATTCATAAATTATCTCTCGTAACCAACAGGGTTGTTTTTTGCTTCTATGCACTTCTTCCACGCTTCACTGAAGATCATAATCAGCCTCACATCCAAGTAACTGCCTCCTCCAGTCACTAAAATTTTCATGACATACATCCATCCACCCACCTCAGAATTTCAATCGTACGATTTAATTGTGCTCAGTATTAATGAATAATAAATCTCCTCATCTAACTGCTCTCCACCAACCACTGTTGGAACGTAGTTACTACTGAATCTATTCTATAGCGAGCGGGAAGCAACGATGAGCGGATACTATTTTCCCCTCTTTTTTTTGCACAACCCATTGCTTTCACAAAGGCCTCTCCGCTCTCAACTACTGTAACCGCACCTTCACTTGCCTGTTTCGCAATCTCACTGATTCCACCAGATTGAGCAGTAGCAATCACAGGAGTACCACAGGATAATGCCTCCAATACAGCATTGGGCATCCCCTCCCATCGCGATGATAGCAGAAAGGCATCCGCCCCTGCGTACCAACTCCAGGGGCTGGTGACAAAACCGATAAACGCAACACGTTGCGTAATACCCAGCGCTACAGCTAATTGCTTGAGTTCAGTAGCCCGTTCACCAATACCTAAAATCGTAAGATGTGCATCCGAATAGTCACTACCTGCCAACCAGTGTAATAGGCAATCAAACCCCTTCTGATGTGTCAGACGACCCGCCGCGACAAATCGGAATCCCGCTCCTGGAACCCGTTTGATCTCTTTCGAATGAATACGAATGCAATCCTCATCAACCGGATTAGGCATCCTGTAGATAATTCTTTCGGGGATTCTGAAGGTATCGATAAACTCCCTCTTCATCCGTTCTGAAGTCACCAACAGCCGATCAGCATATCGATAGAGACAGCGATACCCCAGCCACATTAACACTGTGTAGCGGTTGTTACGCTGGCTGATTGAAGGGAGATTAGCCTCTCGCAACCAGAGGTGGGTATGATGTGGAAATAGCGGGGCAATCACCAACAAGGCGAGATTGACATAGCCCAGTGTAGAGTAGATGACCTTCGGTCGTATTTTGCGAATATAGGAGATCAGAGGCAAGATTGATTGGCGTAAGGATTGAGTTCCCAACTCATCAACCGGAAGGGTGTCAGGCACCATCGTTCGCAGGGGCCCCCCCCCATCGAACACCACCAGGCGTATCGGCTCACCCTTTCCATGGAGCCCCCGAATCAGATTCAGCAGTACCCTTTCTGCTCCACCACCAGAAAATAGAGGCAACACAAAAAGATAAGTGAAATCTCCTAGGTCTTTTTCTTCTGTTTTCATCAAAATAGAGAGGAGGTAGATATTTTCTTGTTCGACCAATATTACGACAATGCAGAGATGATCAACTCCTGTTCATAAACACTTAAATCAGGGTGCATCGGTAAACTCAATACTTTTGTTGCTACCTGTCTAGCGTTCGGAGTATGTTGGACTCGGTACTGAGAATAGGCCGCCTGGTCATTGATCGGCATGGGATAATGAACCGCAGTTGGTACTCCTGATTTTCCCAATTTTTCTCTAATTGCATCTCTATCATCAACAAAGATAGTATATTGACTGAAAACTGATGTTCGATCATCACGAATTCTCACACACTCGATATTGTTATTGTCACATAACTCATTGTATTGAGACCCTATTCGATGGCGCTGCTCTACTTCCCAGCCAAAACGATACAGCTTAGCCAATACAATTGCAGCCTGGAGCGTATCCATCCTGCCTCCTACACCGATCCGAGAGTGCACATAACGTTCACTTTGACCATGAACACGGATCTCCCTACATGCCTGAGCTATTTGGTCATCACTGGTAAATATTGCTCCACCATCACCATAACAACCTAAGGGTTTGCTGGGAAAAAAACTGGTACACCCGATCGTGGATAAATTACAGCTCTTTCTTCCTCTGTATTCCGACCCAAAACTCTGGGCTGCATCCTCAATCACAGGAATATTACCATACTTAACTGCAACTGCATTGATCTCATCCATATCCGCAGGCTGACCATACAAACTAACAGGTATAATGGCCTTTGTCTTGGAACTGATTGCACTCTCTACTTTATTTGGATCAAGATTACAGGTATCCGTCTGAATATCGACAAAAATAGGTGTAGCACCTACTCGGACAATAACCTCAGCAGTAGCAATAAAGGTAAATGGGGTTGTAATAACTTCGTCACCGGAGCCAACCCCCAATGCGATTAGGCTTATTAGTAACGCCTCTGTGCCACTTGAAACTGTGATGCAATATCTGGAACCTGTATAGGTAGCCAGTTTATCCTCAAGCTCTTTCACTTCTGGCCCTAGGATAAACTGGCCGTGCTCTAATGCTCGATTAATTCGTGCCTGAATTTGTGGATAAAGCGCTCTGTATTGGGTTTGAAGGTCTATAAATTGGATATTCATTCTGCCTTTTTTTCATTATAGAATTCATCAAGTAGAACAAATTCTTTTTCAATTCTATGCTTCCAAGAGATCAACTGTTGCTTAGAGAAATTCTGACTTTTTTCACCATAATGCCTTGCAAAATCAGGATCTTTCACAAATCGGTAAATGGCATGAGCGGTTTTTTCTGTCGTTTCTTTTCGTGGAATCATACAAAAATATTTCTGGTTTTCATCTTGACACCCTGGATGTTCCAAGGCGATCACTGGAAGTCCAACCTGTGCTGCTTCCAGTACGTTATTGCCAAAAACACCATTGCAATTCAGTGAAACAACAAGATCTGCTTCCTCTAGGTACTTTATGGCGTTATTGTGAATGAGTTTGCCAGTAAATATAGTCCTATCTTCTAACTCCAACTCTTTTGCAAGTGATTCCAGTTTGCGTCTTTCTACCCCTTCACCGATCAAAATAATCCGAATATTTTTAACACCAGAATGCTTGGCAGCTTGGAGGAGTTGACTCTGGCCTTTATTCTTCTCCAGCCTTGATACGGAAACGATAGTAAAAGGCCTATCTTCTCTTCTTTTATTGCGTTCTATTCTTTCGATATCAATTCCATTAAAAAAAATATAGAACCGTTTCCAGGATAGCCATGCTCCCATCTGATCAGAGAAGGAACCATCTCTAGTACAGATAAACAAGCTATTGCGGTGGGTAAAAACGTATCGTAATAGAGAGCTATAGATATTCCGTTTCTGAGTAACGTTGAGATATACGCTTTCAGTAACCCCGAGAAGGCGGACAGCTATTTTTTTCTTAAAAGGCAGAAGGAAAGCACCAAGCAGAAGATTCTCTCTATCTATGTAAAAACAATTACTTCCAATCAGAGAAGGAAGTACGGCAATATACTGACTAAGTTTATTGTAAAAATATTCAGCCTTTTTTATCAAAGTGAAACTTGATGAAAAAGGCAAGGAATAGTAAGGAACGATTAAGGCACTGCTACGCAAGTTGGTGATGTTGAGTGAACGTTTACATTCAAAGCCAGTGTACGGATGAGGCAAAAGGAAACAAAGAGTATAATCCCATGACGTTTCGGCATCCAGTCCACGAATAAAATGATAGTAAGCGGGACTGCCTGCATGCTCCCAATGACCACTTTCAAGCAAGGTATTCAAACCTGAAAAAAGCCTGGCAATTACCATGATTTTCATGGACTACAAGCTATGTTTGGCTATATTGCCATCAACATGCCTATAGTGAATATTTTTCATCAGGCTTGTAGTGAAGACACGAAAACCAAAGAATAACTTTTTATCGCTTAGGTTAACACAGTTCCATTTATTTATTATTACACGGGACGCTTTCTTCACGTCTTGAATCAATCTGATTAAAATATTATAAGCCGCGAACATGTTACAACTAAATGAAGTAAGATAAAAAATGGTTGTGTCATTGATAAAATGCAGAAGGGCGTCAAATAGAGACCGTATCTTCATGGATCAATCTTCCTACAAATGCCCTTTTCCAACCGATACTGCTCCCCAGTGGCCTGACATACAGCTTTACCATCCTCCTGCAATGAAAGTTCGAGGCGGACTCCATACTCACTCACCCACCCCGCCTGTCTGGCCGGTACTCCTACCATCAAAGCATAATCGGGTACATCACGGATCACCACTGTTCCTGCACCAACAAATGCATAACGACCCACGTTAACACCACAGACGATAGTGCAGTTTGCCCCCAGCGACGCCCCACGCAACACATGAGTACAATGGTACTCATCCTTACGGGTAACAGCAGAGCGAGGATTATATACGTTGGTAAATACCATACTAGGACCACAGAAAACATCATCTTCCAAGGTTACATTATCATACACCGATACATTATTCTGGATCTTTACGTTATCACCGATAATGACTCGATCACCGATAAATACATTCTGTCCCAGTGAACACCCTTTACCAATTACTGCCCCACTACAGACATGTACCCAGTGCCAGATGCGACTATCCTCACCAATCGTGGCTCCGTCATCAATTATGGCGGTTTTATGTACAAATGACATCAGATATCAATATTCAAGTGGTAGCGACACAGTTTTCCCATCACGTGCGGAAAGGTAGGCCGCAATCAACAATTCAAGTGAACGTAGCCCCTCACGGCCATCCGTTTCAGGCTCATCTTTTCCTCTGAGCACATCGATAACATTTTTATAATAGAGGGGGTGACCGAAACCATAGACCGAGCTAGTCTGATAATTGGCATCCTTGATCTGTTTATCATAGTCCTGTTTATCCTCGAATTCCCAATGTTCGATCTTATTGACAGCTACACCACCGACACGGACAGTTCCCTTCTCTCCAAGGATAGTGATGGATCCTTCATAGTTATTTGGATAGGTGAGCATAGTTACACTCATCGAACCAAGTGTTCCACTCCTCCACCGAATATTCATCACACCAGTATCCTCAACTTCAATGTATCTAGCTTGAGTAGCCGTCATAGCTTGTACACTATCTACAGGGCCAACTAACCAATCAATCAAATCAACATAATGACTAGCCTGATTCATAAATGCTCCACCATCAAGCTCCCAAGTCCCTCTCCAGACAGCCGAATCATAGTACTCTTGTGGCCGAGTCCAAAACACATTAATGTTAACCATATATATTTTTCCAAATCTTTTATCCAATATGGCTCTCCTTAACAATTGAAGCGTTGCATTTTTACGATTTTGTTTAACAACAAAAAGTCTTACATTAGCCTCATCACAAGCTCGCACCATCTGTATAGCATCATACCATCTTGTTGCCATAGGTTTTTCAGTCACCACATTTACATCATATTTTGCAGACAATATAGCTTGATTTGGATGCATACCGCTTGGGGTACAAATTGCAACAATATCCAATTCTTCACTCTCTAACATGTGCTTCATTGAGGTATACCCTTTTACTCCAAACATTTCACAATGTTTATCAAGAATGTCATTATTGATGTCACATACAGAAACCAAACGCAAATTATCGGAATGTATTTTTATTGACTCGAAGTGATTTGCAGAAATTCGTCCGCAACCAACTACCGCAATTTTTAATAATTTTCCTGACATTTGTTAACTACCTTTATAAATTCAGATTTTATAATTGATTCAATTTCTTCAGAAATTGTTGTTTTTAAGGGAAAATCAGTTGTTCTTTCAACTTCGTATCCGCCTTCATTAATTGCTTGTTTTGTGGGTAAGTACCCGACAATATCATTACAATATCCAACAGTTAGCAGATGTATTCCTTTATTAGATAGATAATTTCTCATCCATATACTATATTGAGAAAACACCTCTCCGCCAATCATAATCATTTTTAATTTTTTGCCGAGTGAAATGTAGCATAATTCAAGATTGATGAAATTTAGTTTATTGTGTAGAGGCAATTTAATTGTTTTATTTAAATAGGATAATTTTGGATGAATGTCATATGTATTTTCATTTTTTATAGCATTCAATGCTAGTATTTTTGAAAATTTTTTAATATCGTAATCAGTTATATTTTTTTTAAATCTATAATTATCAAAAATAATACTAAAAAGGATTTCTTTTATACTCATTCTTTGATTCGAACATTGTGATTCAACTATATTAGCTTTTATATCACCTGAAAAACCTTGTAAAAAACAGACTTTCAATTCAGGTGACAAATTATTTTTCAGATAAGCTCGAATCATGCCAGGATAATCAGAAGAAACTGAATTCTTACGATAAAGGGACGCATGGCATGCATAATTTAACAAAACAGCCTTTTCTATCCCATTTTTATCGTAAAACCATATTGAATATAGCAAATCATCTGTTTGCGTTTTTAAATTTGGTCTGTTTGCGATTTTTGTTTTAAAATTGAATTTTTTTAATTGACTTGGATCTAAAATCTTCTTTCTACGATTAACTGATATTCCTGGACTGGAAATTGATAATTTTGCATAGCACTGGTCCATGTTCTCTATTGATTTTAATATTAAATTACAAATTTTAGAATATAAGATATCATTATATTGCGCGTTTGGTCTGGCTGTGTTAGTTATTTTATTACTGATTTGTGGTGTACTGTGTGAATGTGTTGCAACTATGACTACATTAGTGTTAGTTAAAATACTTTTTGTCTTTACCCATTTTTTTATTTTTAAACTAAATTCGTCATCAATCCATATTAAATCCAGAGAGACTATAATAATACAACATTTATTATGACTTATTGCAACAGCACATGCTACTAAATCACTGTGTATTTTATCGCTATTTCTACTAACTCCATCTAATGAATATAGATCTACGCCAGGATTTGGCGTTATGTTTTCTTCAGCAGCTCCTATATTATAATAATTAGTAAAATCTTTAGTTTTCATAATTTAATATTATTTTTCAGCAAGAAATAGTGATCTCTGAGTAGTTGATCTGATGGATTTATTTTTACCAATTAAAGTTATTTTTTTATAGCCTGATTCAATTAACATATTTTTAATC
>Ga0066829_10000381_pt1 | contig 16988 bp, 18 predicted proteins | sample ETNtaG_22_FD_65498 | JGI IMG/M metagenome (GOLD analysis project Ga0066829, IMG submission 65498) | Marine microbial and viral communities from oxygen minimum zone, Eastern Pacific Ocean - ETNP201306SV43 | ecosystem: Environmental > Aquatic > Marine > Oceanic | place: Pacific Ocean: Eastern...
CATATCCAATAGACTGCAGTAACTTTGTGCGTGCCACTTCAAAATATTTGTAATAATGTCCGTGCCAGACTACGTGCATTCCATCCACATCGTGGAAAGGCACCCGTATTTCGACTTCTGCTTTCAACTCAGTCCTCATACAACGCCCAAGCTTTTTCCGCAATCAGCAACTTAATTCGACGCAACGTCTGTTCTAAGGGACGATCGTCTTCAATAAAATCACATACACCACGAATCGCATCCAAAGTTTCCCGAATTTGTGGTGTCAAATGATTGAGTTCAAGGTCTCCGTTTCGTATGCGGATTTCCAAGCCTTGCGTGGCGGCCATCAAAACCGCTCCAGCGACTTGTTCGGTCAATTCCAAGACTCGAAGGCAATCCCGTGCAGCAATGGTCCCCATGCTGACTTTGTCTTGATTGTGACACTCAGTTGAACGCGAAAAAACACTGGCTGGCATCGTATTTTTTAAAGCTTCAGCAGTCCAGGCGGCAGTGCCTATTTCCATGGCTTTAAATCCGTGACTGATGCATAGCCGTTCTTCAGTGGCTCCAGACAAATTGGCAGGAAGCCCGCGATTATTTTTTGGATCCATCATAAACGCCATTTGTCGATCTAGCAAGTCTGCCACATTGGCTACTGCGTTTTTTAAGCCATCCATTGCAAAAGCGATATGACCTCCATAAAAATTACCGCCGTGTAAAAAATCCTCCTGTTCTGCATCCACCAAGGGATTGTCGTTAGCACTGTTTAATTCTGTTTCAATCCATTCCTTCATCCACGGCAATGCATCCGCCAAAACTCCTATAACATGTGGAGCACAGCGGAGTGAATAACGGTCTTGCAAATGATGATTTAAAGTCTTTGAATCTCCGGAATGGTAGCCCAGATCTTCCCGAATGTATGTGGCAATCAGTGATTGTCCTGGATGGGGTTTGTATGCAAAAATGCGAGCGTCATAATGTGACTTGTTGCCCCGCAATACTTCTACCACCATCGCTGTAATTCTGCTAGCTAAGCGAGACAAATACTCTGCCCGTTGATAGGCAAAGCAGGCGATTGCAGTCATCACTGAAGTTCCGTTCATAACCGCTAAACCTTCTTTGGGCATTAGAGTCAAAGGTTGAATGTCCAACTCCTTAAAAACTTCCGAGGTTTGCCGGCGTTTTCCTTGATAAAAAACATCTCTCTCAGCCATCAAAACCGCTGCCACGTAGGAAAGAGGTGTCAAGTCTCCACTTGCGCCTACTGATCCTTCTTCCGGAATCACAGGGATAATTGAAAGGTTGATCAGTTCCCGCATCAAATCCAGCAAATCCATACGTACCCCCGAATGACCGTAGGCTAAGGAATTCAGCCTCACCACCATTACTGCTTTTGCAAGTGGTTCAGATAAAATTTCACCCATTCCGCAACCGTGAAAACGAACTAAATTTTTTGGGAGATCCAACATCATTTCTGGGTGAACGGCAATGATTCCGGATTGTCCGTAGCCTGTGGTCACACCATAAATTTCGCGATGTTCTTTCAAAGCCTGAGATATGAAATCAGCCCCAGCATGAATTTTGCGATGCCATTCTGGATCTTTTGAAAATTCTACTGGAACTGCATCACGAGCGACAAGTAAGACCTCTTCTATTTCCAGAGTACGACCACCGATGGTCACATTTTTGTGCAGAGATTCAGAACCTTTCAAAGCTAAACTCGTCTCGATGTTTGGGATGAACTGGACCAAAAATCATGAAAATTAAACCAATGGTGTGGAAAGCGGCAACAATATTTTTCCAGATTGAGAGCATAACTGCAGATCCAATCATGTAGTTTAGTTTCGCGCTGTTTACGGGGAAGTGTGATTTTGTCCGCAAATGGTTCTATAAAGACATCGTAGCGATTCCGCTCTGATCTGACACAAAATATGGTATAAACGGGACACCCAAACAAAGAGGCAAGAATCCACGGACCTTGGGGAAAAGGGGCCAAATCACCCAAAAACGGAACTTCAATCACTCGCTCCGGAGAACCTTCAGTAACACGATCGGCCACTAAACCGAGAGCATTGCCTTCATCGATCAAGTTTTTCAGTTTAAGCATCGTTAATATATCAATGTTTTGGATGGGTACTACATCTTTCAAAGCATCCGGATTGACAATGTTCAGAACTTTCATAAAATTGTCGGATTTTTTTGTATACACTAACGCTTTGATTTTTTTCTCAGTTTCAGTTTTTGCTGCCACTCGTAAAGCGTCCAAATTGCCGATGTGGGCACTCATCAATACGGCACCATCCTGTTCTTGCAGGCAATCGAAATGCTGCAGACCGTGCCAGGTCACATTGGCAGTCCAACTGGTTCCGCCCCAAACTTCGATCCGATCGACCATTGAACAACCAAAGTTGTAAAATCTTTGGTAATCATCCCAAATTCCTGGTGGATGTGATAAAATGGAACAGCTTTCTGAACTTCCGGAATGCTGATAAAGGCGCTCGAAAAACTCTCGCGAAAGCCGACGTCCCGTACGGTCGGTCAGGAAAAAAAAAGTCACTACTGGATACAACAAAACACGGGTCAGGAACTTTCCACAAAGCCTGTAGAAGAGTATCATGAAACGTAACCCCCACTCACTCCCGCGCTCAGGTCGCAAGTACCATGGAGAACTATTGTCTGATATTGCGTTTGATTGCATTCCAAATGAGTTGTGGTGAGCGCCGCAATGCTTCCAGTAAGAGAGAAACGTGCAGCGAAATCATCAAAACGTTATCACGAAAAAAGTGAAAATGGGAAAGACCTTCTTTATCATAGCGAACTGGTGTTTCAATATTGATTACCGGAACTCTTTCCCAATACATTCGCACAGCGATTTCCGGATCAAAATCCATGCGTTCCCGGAGTTGCACTTGCTCCGCGATTGCATGGAATGCTGACAAAGGATACACTCGAAAACCGCACAAAGTATCCTTGATCTCAAAAGAAACCGTTTCCAGCCACACAAAAAATTGTGTAATTTTACGTCCGTACACCCGAGATTTTGGTGCGGATTTGTCAAAATAAGGTTGCCCCAGCACCAAGGACTCAGGTTGATTTTTCGCAGACTCCAGAAATTTTACAGCATCTGAGGCAAGATGCTGTCCGTCTGCATCCACTTGTAATGCATGTGTAAAACCTTTTTTATAGGCCGTCAATAATCCCGTAGTCACTGCGGCACCTTTTCCACCATTTTCAGTGCGGTTCAGAATTTCCACATTGCTATCTGCTTGCTCTAATTCTGCTAATGTTTTTTGAGTTTCGACATTGCTGGCATCATCCACTATCAAGCATGGAATTTTCAAATGTGCCAACGAATTAACCACATCCGCAATGGTCTTCTTGTGGTTATAAATCGGGATCACCACACAAGGATGAAACTCAGCCATGCCCACTCACCTAATCACAAAACGTCCGCAAGTTAGTTTCTGTTTTTCGTTATACAAACAGAAGCTGGCTTTGCCTTTTTCTGCAGACCATTGTAACTCCATCCAGCAAATATCATCAGGATAGAGCGGATTAATAAATTTTAAAGCTTCTATACGTTCAATGTTAAAGCTCTTTTTAGCTATTAAACGTTGTAAATTAAAGGCCGCCCAGCCGATTTGAGCAACACCCGGAACAATGGGGTATTGATCAAAATGACCGTTAAAATATAGCAAATTATCCGGAATGTGCAGTTTCAAAATAAATATTTTTTCCTCAGCATCAGCAGTAGAAGAATCTTTTATAGCTTCCTCCAAAATTGTGGGACAACGGGCTTCCTTCATTTGCTTTCAACTTTTTGATTTGTTAACAAAGCCGTAAATCCGCCAGGCTTGTCTTTCCCTGAGCATCTTCGGGCAAACGGTCCACAAATTTCCATGAACGCGGCAGCAGTATTTTATCAAAAGATGCTGATAAATACAGCTTTAAGTCCACAATTATTTTCCGATTCTTCACTTGCTGCAGCTCTATTATTCCAGATTTACTCAACACAATAACCGCAGCTAAAGGCGGTCTTCGCTGTAAAACAGGTGGATCTTCGCGCAAAAATAATTTTGCCGTTTCCACCATTGGATGTGATCCCAGACGCTGTTCCATATCCGCCAGTGAGAGTCGTTTTTCCTCAATTTTCACAACTCGGTCACCTCGTCCTATGAGCAAAAATGAATTGTCTTCTACCATTTCAGCAATATCACCCGTAACAAACCAACCATCGTTTTTAAGCTCATTGAAAAAAGGCGATCTAACTTTCAGCAAAGATAGCGGAGACTCCAGTGCGACCTCTACTTTTCTGAAAGCTTCCCAGACATCAGCATCAGTTCCGGTACTTTGTTGGCGCCAGGCGATGCCGCCTGTTTCGGTGGAACCTAATATTTCGTACGGAGTGAGTCCTGCAGTCTCTGTAAAAGCACTTGAAGTCTCAGCACTCAATGGACCGCCTGACGAGAAAATGATACTGCAGCGCGATCTCAAGTCAGACAAGTTAATTAATTCCGGCATTCTCTTCAAATGAGCCGGACCTGAGACGAGACTCGCGCTTTTATCTGTGTTCATTTTGTTCACTAATTCTTCTGGTGAAAATAATGTTTCATTCTGAAATACTCTACCTGCATATAAAGGCCACAAAACCTTGAACAATAAACCGTAAATGTGCTGGTGGGAAACTGTTGAAAATACAGTAGTTTTAGCAAGTTTTTCACCCCATACTTCTTCTTGTTCCTCGACCTCTGATTCTAGGTTAGCGATTGTTTTGTTAAGCGCTTTTCTAGCACCTGTAGTTCCGGATGTGAAAATTTCGAGTTTTGTCTGGTCTTGACTCAAAACTTTCCAATCGGGTTGCAGAGCATGAGTCAGCACTGCTTTTGGATAAAGAAGAGGTACATTATCAAGTTTTAGCTTACAGTCAGTGACAACTCCCTGTAACTCATAATTCAATTCCTTTAAGGTTTGCTGTCCCAGATTAGGAGGCAGCACCGCAATTGACTCTGCATGCCAGATGGCAAATAATCCGACAGCAAAGCGATAAGTATCCTCCGTAAATAATAGCCAGCGCCCGCAGCCGATTTCCATGATTTGTGATGATAAAGATGCCACATCAAGCCTAAAGTCTCCCCATGAAATGATGTGTCCGCTGGACTGCGCCAGAGGAGTAGACGGAGCACGTGATTCAGCTAACAAGCGGGAAAGCGGTATTTGAGCTTCCGGAGCAAAATGCTCAGTTTGCATTTGAAATAGTGGATGGAAAGATTCTACGCAGAATTGAATCAAACGGTGTGCCGACGTAACGGCGGAAACGCCAGTGACGGTAAAGGAATTCAAGTGAAAACAACAACCCCATCAGCACATAAGCTACAACACCGTTGTATAAGGTCCAGGCTTCGAGACTGGCATAAAAAGTGAGATACAAAGCCGTGCTGCCGTTTAATAGAAAAAACAAAGACCAAATCAGTGTTACTTTCCTGCAATAAAAAATCTCACCCGGACTCAGATCTTTGCTGATCGTTCTGGCTATTTTTTCAATAATAGCAGGTGGATAGAATAGTGTCGCCGCAAAAGTAAACAACAAGACTGCGTTCACAATTACCGGAAGCAGTAAAAATAACTGCCCCGTGAACCTGTCTGCAGCCTCAAACCAGTTCAAACCGAGATAAATCAGCAGCGGATAAAGCGCAACTGTTATTACTTTTAAAATGGAAATAAAACTAAATTTCATTTTTAGTCCAGGCTTCTCTCAGCTTGTTTCTTCTGCAGTTTCTAAGACTTTTTGTTCCACAAGTAGTTCATACAAATAGTCAACAACATCCTGCACAGTTTTTGAGGATTTTAATTTTTCTGCAGATATTTTTGCATCATATTGTTCTTCCAATTGTAAAATCAATTCGATCGCATCAAGACTGTCAAAATCAAGATCCGCCACCAATTCTGCTTCCGGTTTGATTAAGGCGCGGTCGATTTCAAAAGCATCGACAATGATATCTTCAACTTTTTGAAATAAATCCTCTTTATTCATTTATTTTCCTAACTTGTTTTTTTCCTGTTGAACAAATTCAACGAGTGACTGAACTGTAGCAAAATGTTTTCTGTTTTCCTCATTTCCTTCAGAAATTTTTAAACCATATTTATTTTGTAATGCAATCCCTAGTTCCAAGGCGTCGATAGAATCTAGCCCCAGTCCATCTCCAAAGAGAGCTTCATCACTTTTAATATCGTCAACTTCTATATCTTCCAGAAAAAGCGACTCAATAATGAGTTGCTTGATTTCATTCTCATTTACGCTTGTTGTCATTGAATATTACCTTTTTTTCATAAAATTGTTGCAAAATTGTTGTAAACTTTCTAGCTGAAACTGGATCATATTTAGAATTTTCCAGAACATGTTCAACGTATAACGGTTCATGAATCTCCAGTAGCATTTCTATAGAATGAGGTGGAACCTGATACCATTTCCAGTCCTTCATCAAAATCGGTGCAGAAATGCTCAAAATCGCCGGCACAACAGGAAACCCGCTTTTAAGTGCTATCCAGGCGGTGGAACGCCTGAAATTTGCCAATCCATTTGCCAATGAACGGGTGCCTTCAGGAAAGATTACTACAGGCGTTCCCTGCTTCAGTTTTTCTTCACAGGCAGCTATCAGTCGCTCTCCATCCTCATTTGAAACATAACCTGCAGTTCTGGCCACTCCTCTCATATAAACTGAATCCATGATTTCCGGTTTAACCACGCAGACTGCTTTCGGGAGAGTGGCAAGTATCAGCACAATATCTAATAAAGTAGGATGATTTGCAACAAAAATATAAGCACCGGAAGGTAAGTTTTCCTGCCCTTTTGCTTTGCTGTCTATCAAACGAAAAACTTTAAGATACCAATAAAAGGCGCGAAAAGAATAGTGTACAATCTTCTGTATATTTTGTTCCCTCTTTTCAGGAAACGAGTTAGGAATTACACCTATTAGCAGTGTTACCAAATTCAAGAACAAGCCTCCAAGGCCAAAGAGTACAAAAGACAATCCTGTACCTGCGGCGATCCGTAAATACTGGATTATACGGACAGCTTTTCCCATGTCCAATATAGTCGTTTATGTAAAAAAGATACCATTTTATCTTCAGATAATAACCAGCGTACAAACATCAACGCCTGTGGAAACTTCATGGGTTGCACTTCTTTTGTATTGGACGTAAAAGTCAGTTTCAGCCGATACCCTTCCTGGCCTAAATCACTGCCAAACAAAAACGCAGTCGCATAAGGAAATTCAGGAGACCGACCATATGGTGCAAAGCAAGCCGGAACAGAATCATCTGCAACTACCAACAAGGTGTTTTGTTCAGGATAACGGTGTTGCATGGTCAGCGCTTCAAGAAATCCATAACAAAACGATGCTTCTCCGCCAGATAATGCTGTCGATGGCTGACGATTTCTAACTTCAATAGAAAATAATCCAGATGCAGTGTTGTGGACAGAATGGCTGAATTTTTGGGGCGAAAACAAATCCCCATTGATCAACAGGTCAGTGAGTTCTAATGTTGTTTTGAGTTCTCCATGATGTGACGCTAAAACAGAGTTCACAGAAGACAAATCAGTTGTATCTTTAAAGTTAAAAATGACCTGCATCACCATCCGCCCAAGATCACTCAATCGACGACGACGGATTGTTGGCAAAAATGGAAGTTTTGGACTTCCGATTTTGGGAAGCATTGTTGGCGCAGTGATCCATTTCATCCATTCAGATTCGGTTTCGACTGTTGGCGCCCATGCTGCCCATTGTTTCAAGGTAACAATCATTGACATTCGCTACAATTTCTTTGTTCTTACAAAATCAGATACAGATGCCTATTTGAATTTAATTTTGAATAGCTAACCTAAATCCAACAGTGTTATTTTTGTATCCTGGCTTTTTAAGATATCTAAAAGAAGTTGTTAAATAGTCCACATTTGAATCATTCCAACTACCACCCCGAAAAATTCTATATTTCCCTTTTTCTGGTCCCTTAGGATTGTTTTTTGCGCTACTGGCATAATATGCCTTCCCGTAATAATCATGGATCCATTCCCACAAATTTCCGGTCATATCGGCAATACCAAAAAAATTTAAAGGGAAACTACCCACCGGTGCAGAATCTTTGAAGCCATCTTCAGACGAGCGTAGCAAAAATCCTATGGAAAAAATTCCCTCAGAATCAAAATTAACAGAACTACTGTTAATCGAGCCATTTTTCGTAGAAAATTGAAACTGTTTCCCCCCCCCTTTGGCTGCATACTCCCACTCAGCTTCATAAGGAAGTCTAAAATTTGTTTTTCCTTTGCTGTTCAAATTGGTGATGAATTCCTGGATATCGTAATATGAAACCATTTCAACCGGATGCCGAGAGCTATTTTTTGATTTTGAGGGATTGCGTCCCATCACTTTTTGCCATTCACCCTGAGTTACTTCATATTTGCCCAGATAAAAATCCCCAACACAAACTTCGTGAATTGGGCCCGATTTTTTGTGATTGCTCCCCATTTGGAAGCAACCACCCGGAATTTGAACAAAGATCATTTCGGTAAACGGCTCAACCCATTCATTGTCACTGCTTGGCAAAGCAGCAGGTTGGGGAGAATCTTGAGTCGTCAAAGGATTCAAAATGGCGCTGATTTGAGTCCAAGCATTTGTTTCCACATGAACAACCTGACTGAAAACCATGTGTCCGGAAGCCTCGACCCTTAAATTCATTTTTCCACTTTGAACTCCGGTTTTATTGAGTGGTTTTCCCTTATTCGCAACACCAATGAATTGATTGTTGAGAAAGACGTTTGCCTGATCTACATTGACATTTACTTGTAAGCTTCCTTGGAAAGTAAGTGCTTTAGGAGGAGGAGGAGGCAAAGTTGTCGGAGACACAATTGTGGGACTTGATTTTTGACCGCAATCAGAGGGGATCACTGTAGCGTAGGATGCGCAGACCGCGTCTTTTTTGATGGGCTTTGCCCTGAAAATTGCTCGTAAAGTGGCTTCTTTAAATCCGGGGAATCCCCGAAGGTTTGAATCACCGATACCATTCATGTTATCCCCAGAATTATCTGGATTCTCCACTGAAATCATAACCGTTATCGACTCTGCCGGATCATCAACTGTAAGACGGTACTTACAGCTTTTATCGCTAATGCTAATTCCTCCTGGTGGATCAGGATCGATTTGCCTTATATATTGCGATATCACAGTTCTCGCAAAATCACTGATCGTTGAAGACTCGAGAGTTCCAGGGTCATCAATTAACAAATAACATGGCCCCGCAAACAAGGAAACCGGTGTCAATAACAATAAAGAAGTAAACAATAATTTAAACATTTTCTATCTCGATTTAACCTGATTTCTTAAAAATTAACGAGGTATTGACTCCACCAAAAGCGAAATTATTGCACATCATGTATTCAACATCAAGCTGTCTGCCTTCGTCTTTTATATAATCAATCGAGGAACAAAGTGGGTCCACCTCATTCAGATTGAGCGTGGGAGCAAACCAGTTTTCACGAGCCATATGCAACGTCATCCATGTTTCCAACGCGCCACAACCGCCCATCGTGTGTCCGATATGGCCTTTTAGTGAACTAATCGGAATGTGTTCTCCAAAGACAAGCCATGTGGCTTCAGACTCAGCTATGTCACCCACTTCGGTGGCTGTGCCGTGAGCATTGACATAACCGATGGCTTCCGGAGTTAAATTTGCGTCTTCCAGTGCGAGCAGCATCGCTTTTTTCATTCCGGATACTGCCGGTGCAGTCAGATGCTCACCATCTGAGTTTGCACCATAACCTACAAGTTCAGCGTAAATTGCTGCGCCTCTTTCTTGAGCCGATTCTAAATTTTCCAAAATCAATGTAGCGGCCCCTTCTCCAATAACTACACCATCCCGATTTTTGTCAAAAGGAGCAGGCGTTTGTTTGGGATATTTGTTTTTGGTCGAAGTGGCATAGAGCACATCAAACATCACCGCTTCTGAAACTGAAAGCTCTTCTGCACCTCCAGCAATCATAAAATCCTGTAGTCCGTATTTTATACTTTCATAAGCATAGCCGATACCTTGACTTCCTGAAGTACACGCACTGCATGTCGGAATAATCCTACCTTTCAACTTGAAAAAATGACCTAGATTTGCCACGCAGGTATGACTCATCATTTGAATATATGTGGTAGATGAAATTCCTTTCAAACGTTTGTGAACATGAAGGCTTTCGAAGAAAACCTTATGTGCGGTTGGGCTTCCTGTTCCGGAACCATAAGCCACGCCCATCCGTCCGTCTGTCACATGAGACGTTCCCAACAGACCAGCATCTTCCAAAGCTAACTCGCTCGCTCGCGTGGCTAACAATGAAACACGCCCCATCGCACGGATCGATTTTTTCGAGTAGTGTTTTGGTACCTCAAAATCTTCAATCGGAGCGGCCAAGTGAGTGCGCAATCCGACAATTTCTTTCCAGTCGGGCATGATTTGTACTGCCGAACGGTGCGCTTTCAAGCTTTCAAAGACCATAGGCCAATCCAGTCCAATTGACGACAACCCAGCCATTCCTGTCACAACCACTTGCCGAGTCATAACATGCCTCCATTAACCGAAATCACTTGACCGGTAATATACGCAGCTTTTTCAGAAAACAAAAAACACACCAAACCGGCGACCTCTTCTGGCTTACCCAAGCGTCGCATTGGAATCCGTTTTTTTGCTTCATCCAAAGGAATTTCTGCGAGCATATCGGTTTCAATCAGTCCCGGAGCAACACAATTTGCAGTGATTTTACGTTTCGCTAATTCCTGCGCCAAGGCACGGGTAGCACCAATAATTCCTGCTTTTGCCGCGCCATAATTTACCTGCCCTGGATTTCCGGCCAAAGCACTGATTGACGAAAGCGTGACGATTCTCCCGCCTTTTTTTGCTAAAATCATTGGCATCACCAGAGGATGGAGCACATTGTAAAAGCCATCCAAATTCGTTTGAATGACCGCATCCCAATCTTCTCCGGAAAGCGCAGGAAAGGCAGCATCTGCTGTAATTCCTGCATTGCAAACTGCCCCATAAAAAGTTCCGAATTCCTGAGCATTTTCCTCAATCGACTTCCTAGCAGCGGCTCGATTTGAAACATCAAAAGGCAAAAGACTCGCACAACCCCCTTTGCTTTGAATTTGCTCCAGCACTTCTTTGGCTTTGGTATGATTCGATTTATAGTTCAACACCACTTCAAAACCTGCAGAGGATAATTCCAACACCACCGCCCGGCCAATTCCCCGACTGCTTCCTGTTACCAAAACTCTCTTTTTCATAGAGCATCCATGTCGTCTATGGTTTTTGGTTCGTAAAATTTCAAACATCCTCTGACAAGCAATTCGCCATCGTCCGCATTACGAATATCACAATCAAAAACACCGAATCCGTCTCGTTCCAGCACTAAATTGGCAGAAATCAACAATTCTTGTTTCTGAAAAAATTCTTGAACAAACAGTTCCACTTTTCTGGAGCCCAGGAGAACTCCTATTTTTCCTCGTTCTGTTTTGTCAGTCTTGTTCAAACTGGAGTGCGCGGCCACACCTTGCGACATATATTCAATTCCAACATATGCAGGAACATTTCCATACTCATTGGTAAAGGGATCTTGTACGGAAATCGTCATCAGACAGTCTATTCTCTCTGCATCCCGATAAATAACTTTCTCCAGCAAAATCATCTTTCCTGAATGAGGAATCAAAGTTGAAATATGCGGATAATTTGTACTGTGAAAATCCATAAAATTCAATCAAAGCGACGGCCCAATATCAAGCTAAAGTTGTTGCCTCCAAAGCCAAAAGACGAACTCATCAGGTTTACTACACTTTCTGCTGAAATACTTTGTCCCGGACTCACCAAATCAAGTTCCGGAAAATTTACATCAGTTTTTTTGTCCCAATAATGAGGAGGCAGCGTTATTTGTCTTTCGGAATTTGTCGCAGAATTTAGCAGCATCCAGCATATTCCGGCTTCAATACTTCCGGCTGCACCTAAACAGTGGCCAAAAGAAGGTTTTGTAGAAGAACAAAATGGAACTGAGGGGAATGTATTTAGAACCGCTCGAGCTTCCATTTCATCATTCAGCCGCGTCCCCGTTCCATGCAGGTTTAAGTATTGAATTTTATCCGGATTCATTTCAGCATTTTTAAGTGCGTTCTGCATCGCGGACTGAGCCCCGTATCCATCTGGTTCCGGAGATGACATGTGATGTGCGTCGCATGATTCACCCACTCCGCGTAATTGTATACCATCCGGAGAACGTTCCATGACAAAAATACAAGCTCCTTCACCCAAATTAATGCCGTTACGGTTCCGGCTCATGGGGTTGCTGACCTCTGCAGATAACACTTCCAGTGATGCAAAACCATTTAAAACAAATTCACACAATGAATCCGAACCTCCAACTACAACTGCATCACAAAGCTCCATTTCTAAAAGCGCTCGGGCGGAAGCAAAAACTTTTGCACTCGAAGAACATGCAGTAGAGATAGTGTAGGCCGGCCCGGTAATTCCACTGTATGCTGCGATAAAATCAGCGAGACCGTTCATTTCATGTTGAGCATAGTCGAATTCCTGCGGAAAGTGTCCATTTTCTTTGCGGAAAGCTAATGCTTGTTCTGTGGACAACATTCCTGAAGTACTGGTTCCCATCACCACTCCCATCCGGAAATCTCCGAGACTTTCCAAAAGTGTAGCTACATGTTCTTCAATCTGCTGAAATGCAGTCAGTGCCAATTCATTATTACGGCAGCGGTAACGTTTCAAGTCTTGCGGAATTTGCGTTAAAGGCACCTCAACATTCCGGACACCAAACTTACGTTCGTTGAGCAGTTTTGGTCCTTCATTCAATCTTGAAGGAACTTCATCAAGGAGCCTCTTCAAAATTACATTGTGTGAATCTCCCAGAGCCGATACCATGCCCATTGCAGAAAGTCGGCAAAATCCTTTTTTCATGGAAGTTGATTCGACTGCAGAGTTTGAATGCTAAGCTGGTAACCTCGTTCCAAATGTTGAATGATGATTTCCCCCTGCCAAAAAGGACGAGTTTCATAACTGATACGCATCACAATTTCTTCATTTCTTAAAATTTCACGTCTCATCTGCGGTGACTGAATTTCTCTTATTTTAAAACCGTCCTGTTGCGGAATCTTTAACCACAGAGCCAGTTGTACATCTGCTAAAATATGCTTTGGTGAAAAAGGAAATGGCCATTCTGCTAAATATTTCTCAGACAAACTTTCACCTGTCCATAAGACTGTAAATAAGCGATTACCCAAAGGTGACAGTCCGACCAAAGTGATATTGTTTGAGCTGATTTCTAATTGAGCCAGCAACTGTCTGCTTTCGCCTCTGTAATTAATTTCTAGACTCTGCAGCAGCGAAAGTGACTGTCCGAAACTTTCAGGTGACAACAGCGAAAAGTTTACATCTCGGGCGATTTTCAGCGGTTTGACTGATTGCGTCTTCTGCGTGCAGGCAAACAGACCAAAAAGTATAACTAAGCCCAAAGCTGGAACAAAGATATGACTGAACAGTAAAATGCTGGATTTCCTTTGTGCCTGCATTTCAAGCCAACATCTTCCACATCGGCCCTTTTCCGTACGCACCGGGCTTTCCGGCTTTGTTACGTAATCTTTCAAAAAGCAGCGGATGGTTAATTTTTTTGTTGAATCCAGGCAAAATCCAATTGTGGTAGTTACGGGACTCGGTTAACAAACGCTCAAACATAAATTCACGTATTGATTCTTCGACATAAAAAACCGGTGTCAGTCCTATTTCTTCCTGAGCAATCCAGCCTTTCTTAATCAAACGATTCGCCAGCGGTGTGTGAAGATATATACGGACACCAATCATTGCTATTACAACTGAAGGATCGCACTCATGAACATTTGCAATCGTTTCCTCAATACTTTCTTTTGTTTCTCCGGGAGAGCCAAAGATCAATGAATGGCTGAATTTAATTTCATTTTCTTTGCACCAGCGGGACGCGTCTTTAATTTTGCTGATGGTAAACCATTTTGACATTGAAGCCAACCCAACATTGCTCATTGCATCAGAGCCAAAGTCAAGTGCGTCACAGCCCGCTTCTTTGTATAGCGCAAACATTTCCTCATCAACGACTCCGGGCGAGGTGTATGCAGTCCAATATACTTTCAGTCCGCGTTTAATTATTTCATTACAAATTGCAACTGAATGGTCTCTAGGATAGTTAAAGACATTGTCCACGAAAAAAAAATAATCAATCCCGTATTCATGATAACTAGCTTCCATTTCGTCAACTACTTTTTTAGGAGACCTCTGACGCACAGAGGAGCCTTCCAGCAAGGGGTATGAACAATAAGCGCATTTGTAACGGCAACCACGTTTTGTTTGAATGTTAAGACTGCCTCCATCTTTAAAATAACGCTGCGTTTCGAGCAAGTCCCACGCAGGTGTCAAATCATCCAAATTGACTTGTCCACCCTGAGCGTGATAAATGATTTGTTCAGGCTTCTCCCCATTCTCTAATTTTTCCAGCAGTTCCAGCAAAGCAATTTCACCCTCGCCTGCAATTCCATAATCTATCCCGAGTTTTTCTATAAATTCTTCCGGAAACAATGAAAAGGCAGGACCTCCTACTACAATAGGTGTTTCAGGTGCAGTGTCCCGGCAGATCCGGACTATCTGTTTAAAATATTCAAAATATGAAACTGATTTAGGATAAGCAGTATTATCTACATTACGCAGCGACAAAGCAATCACATCAGCTTTTATCTCGCAAAGACGCTTTTTTAAAGCATCCTCGAATTCTGCCTGGAAAGTCAGGTCAAAAATTTCACACTTGTGCTGTGCCCGACGCATTGCCGAGGCCAGATAACTCAGACCAATTGGCGGGACAGGATCCGGCATACGAGTCTGATTTGTATTAACAAACAATAAATTCATCGTAAAAATCTTTGAGGTGCTCCGCTTGAGAATTACTCAAATCAACGTTTTCGTCTTTCAATTCCGGATAATATTTTAGCGCTTCTAGATAGATCTCTGCTGCCAGTTCTTGTGCGGATTTGATGTTTTTCCGTAATTGCTGCAAAAGGGCTTCATCTTCCTGCAGTTCCAGTAAATTTCGGTTCAGTTGCTGAAGTAGAGGAATTTCTGCATAATCCAGAAAAAATCCGGCAGCATGTTTTTGATCATCATCAATTGCAGCCCAGTCGTGAAACAGGTTCTGCAACCTTACATTTAAGATAAAAAACTCGCTGAGAATCGGTCGTACAAGCTCCATGAACTTGAGATCGGTCAACTTCTGCTTAAAAAACAGCGGGCCTATCCCCCCCCAATACATCATTAAATCCCAAATAAATTTTGAACTCATGACCTTTGAATTCGCCATCGTTGGATATTGATCTTCATAAATCGGTAAAAATCCCGCGAAAATGGAACGAAACGTCCGTTCATGTTCCTTGACTTCAACTGAAATATTTTGACCTGCCAGCGCTTTAGAAATAATATCCGTGATGAAGCCATTGTTCATACCGATAAAATCACTTCCCGGTGAATAAAGCGGATCAAGAAACATTCCGGAATCTCCAGCCAGGCACCAACCATCTTCTGAATACAACTGTTTGCAACTATAAGAAAATTGCTTCAGTGCAAGAAAATCCTGAAAACAATCCAGATTCTCCTCGACCATTGCTGAACACTGCGGTTCGTTTTTTTTCAACCATTCCCGAGCTTTTTCAAAAGTATTGATTGACTTGTAAGCATGGAATCTCTCATCGGCCACAATACCGATACTGGTAGAGCCTGAGGATAATGGGATCAGCCACGTCCAATAACCTTTTCCATATAAATGATTAGTACTCAAATATCGTGACTGTTCATTCCTCTGCTGCCATTCAGTGTTTTTTGACCAGTCGTCAACACTGATTTTGGCAGCAATACGGAACCAGGCGGCATTTATGTTGTGTCTTACTTTTTTTTTCAACGCTAACTTGCGTTTAAACAAACTTGCACGTCCACTTGCATCCACCAGCCATTTTGCTCTTAAACTATGTTTTTTACCTGCTTTTTCAAAATGTACAAGTTGATCATTCCTCGCCAGTTTAAAGTCGACCACCCTGGCCTCACTGATGAGTTTTACACCCAATTTTTCACAGTATTCAGCCAGTGCGTTTTCAAAGCGTCCCCGATCAAGTTGATAGCTCCAAACCGTCAAAAAATGGCTTGGCCCGAGTTCTGTACGCAGTGTTATGTCTTGGTTAGCGTCACGAGAAAAAAAGAAACGTAGTCCTAATTTACGAATTTCCTGGTCCAATATGTTTTTCAAACCCAGAATATTTTCAAAATAATGGCTGCCCACTTCCACCGTTGACTCACCTACCTTCAGAGCCGCGTCCGGTCTGGGGAAGCCAGCTTTTTCCAGGACAGTAATACTAGTATTGGCTGATTTATTTTTGAATTGGATGGCCAGAGAGAGTCCAGCCAGACCAGCCCCTATGATCACAACATCAGTTTGTTCTTCCATAAAATATTTCTCTTGTGCCTGCATCATAATTTCCCCGAAACAGTTTATGTTTCATCAGCGTCTCTAAATAATCGACACAATTCGGTGGAGGAGACTTACATGTTGTTTATTAACTATTAAAAGTCGGCAGTGCCTGAAAAACACCTGATCTGACGGCTATAACGATAAATCTGTAACCGAGATTTTTCATTACTTTGTAGACCTTAAGACATAAAATTCGTATCCATAGTAAGCAGAATTAGGTTTTGATCCATCCATGAGGGGACCGTTGAAAATACCCGATCATGTAGCCTTAGAAGAAAACTCTACCTATCTTGCGGCCTAACTATAATTTCTCTCTCTGCAAAAAATAGATAGCCTTTTTTGGCGGATATGAAATTAAAAAGGATAACCCCAATAAGCTGTAGTAGCTCCACCTTCATCAGAAAAACCGAAGTCTAATCTTGCTACGGCTGATCCAGTGATA
>Ga0066829_10000390_pt1 | contig 16903 bp, 15 predicted proteins | sample ETNtaG_22_FD_65498 | JGI IMG/M metagenome (GOLD analysis project Ga0066829, IMG submission 65498) | Marine microbial and viral communities from oxygen minimum zone, Eastern Pacific Ocean - ETNP201306SV43 | ecosystem: Environmental > Aquatic > Marine > Oceanic | place: Pacific Ocean: Eastern...
ATATATCGCAGCGTCTGTGAACGTCCCCCCGGCATCGATTCCCAGACCGAAGTCTATTTCCCGTTTATTTTTCAAACGATTATTATTGTCTCTTACCCAAAAACTTTTTGGTTGTTTGTCGCCGATTTCGGTTTTCTTCAAAATCGGATCGACCCTGACCCCGTCGCTTTTTGGATCATGTTCAATTCGGTGTTTGGGCGGTACAACCAGTATTTCATTGGTTGTCGAATCCGTACAAATCAATTTCTCTAAAAGAGACAAATTCCCCTTTATCACTTCATATTTCCAATTATACTCCTTTGCCATTGATTTTGCATAATCTTCGTAAATTCGAGAATTCTCAACTCCTGTATCGATGAAGGCGGCCCGTTGGTAGTTTCGTTTCCAGGAATTTAAAAATTTAAACGTTTCCCTGGCGTCTTTCTCACCGTATTTTTTAACCAGATCGTCATATTTGATTTTCTCATCCCCAAAATAGGCCCAGCGCCGCCTTTGTGACAAAGGTTCTGCTTTTTCTTCATACCAACCGGCCGAAATGTAATAGGTGCCCGGGTAGCGAGAGAATTCATCATTATATGCTTGATTGCTGCCGAGAAACATCGCGATGCAATCGTGTGCCTTCGGAATGACCAGCGGAATATCTCTCGCTTCCACTCCCACGGTACCCCGTCCGCAGATGCCATAACCGATTGCTATCCGATCATATTGATCGGATCCGGACACTTCGTCAATCGCTGTCTGGAGCTGTTTCCGTAGTTCCATCGGTTTTTCATGCAATCCCCCTTTTAAAAATCGCATGGAAATATCCAAATTAAAATTCTCAGCCAATCGTTTGATATCAATAGATAAAACGCCACATGCAATCACATATACCCGTTTAGTGATGTTTGATGAATTTTCTTTTTTATGAGCGTCAGGCATATAATATTTCCTTAATTTGGGGCTGTATAAACAATTTTAGCACAATGAGCTTTGCGATTTTCAAAATTGGCAAACCTCGGTGAGCAAATTGGCCTTGTATTCAGTCCAATTTTTTTTGGTACATGATTTCGTTATTCTTTATGCTCGAATTTCACACCCCCAATAGGACATGGTGCCGCATCTGGTGTGGAGTAAATAAAATTTTTTGGAAAAACGATGGGGCAATCAGTTTGAACCGGTATCCATAAAGTAATCACCGTGTACAGGCACGCGATGGTTTAGATTTTTTTGTGATAACAGTTGCTTCTGAAATGATACTTTTAAAAAGTTTTGTGCCGTTGTCAAAGCGCTCGTGATCAATTTTTTTCAGAAAAATTTCTTTTTACCCTATGCCTGATGCAAATTTCCTTAAAATATCAGTTGCGAAACTTGAGTAAATACTGGTTGATTAAAAAGATGTTTCTTATTTATTTAAAATCAAGACGACCTATACCCTAACATTTTGTTTTTAAAAGCATAATTCCTTGCTTTTCCTATACAGACCTAGTTCTCCAAAGCTGCTGACAGCATGGCCTGAACATTTTCCAACTTGGCATTAGTCGGTATATCGCATCCTGACTGAAGTATGAACCCTTCGGGGCCTAAGCTTCGGATGAGTTTTCGAGAATATTGATAAACATCGTCGGGAGTCCCAAATGCCAGCATTGAGGATGGAACATCACCCATTAGGCAAATATGATCACCCAAAATTTCTTTGGCGCTGAAGATATCAGTTTCACCGTCAAAGGCCATGATAATTTTCCCCTTTGAAAAATCTTTAAATCGCTCCAATTCACGGTCCCAGTTTGAATCAAGATGGAGCAGTGGTATCAATCCAGCCTCAACGACCTTGTTTATCTGTTGCTGTAAGTAGGGCCATACAAATCGCTCCCATATTCGAGGGGAGAGCATAAAAGGGGCGGTGCGCCAACCACCCACCCATGCAACCATGTAACCGCGTTTTATCATGCGGTCGACATTGGTTAGGGAAAGGTGGGGTACCATAAGTTTCATGACCGCTTCCACCTTGTCCGGTATTTCTAAAAGGTCAAGGAAAAATCTCTCTGTGGAACGGGAACCGCATAGCAGTTCAAAGGGGGTCGTCACGTCGCCTCCTGCGAGGACCGGAACGCCCTCATCGGACCACAGCCCGATGATATCAATTCTTTCCTGATTGGCCGGCAATAGGTTCAAAGCCGCGTCATTAAACACCCGGTCTGACAAGAAGCCCTTAAAGAATTCCGGCCAGCCAATTTCAAGAATCCGATCATAATCTTCAACTTTCATCAATTCGGTTTCTACAACCTGCCACATATCATCAGCCGGTAAATCAATGCCAGGCACCTTCACTTTTGCGCCGTAGAGATAGCACAGGCGATACGGCGAAAAAGTACCATAGTTGATCGCACATCCCCACCCCCGATCAATTTGTAGGCCTGAATCATGGTTTCTGTGGCCTTTGAAGGTGAACTGATGAAGTCGGCGATTTCGGTTTTTGTCACATTAGCGGCAAACCCGGAATATTCCAGAACCATAGGAATTCTATCCGGCTTTTCGAGGGCGACCGCCTTCAGTATACGATCTCTGCGCTCTTTTAACAGTTCAGGATCGACCATCATAAGCGTTAAGTTGTTTTGTAAACATTCAACACCTATTTTTGTTCCTTCATCTTTCCCCATTCAACATTCGATGTTGGACGTTCGTTGTTCATTTTTTCCAGTTAACCACGGACTCGATGTAAGTTTTCAGGTTCTCAAGCGAGGTTTGCGGCAGAATGCCGCATCCGGGCGCGACAACCTGCATCCCAAGCTGCAGCGACTCTTCAGTTTCGTTTACGATCTCTTCCCCGCTGCCCGTTGCTAAGGTCTGGGGAGAGATCTTTCCCACGAGTGCAACTTTTTCTTTGGTAACCTCAAACGCGTTGGATATATCAACCGGTTTATCTATACTCAGTGCGCTCACACCGGTTTCTGCCATCATCGGAAGCATACGGGTGGTATTGCTACAGATGTGCAAAATAGTGGGCTTGGACAGGGACTCCACCAAAGCCTTGGTGTATGGAAACGAAAATTGTTCGTAATATTTTGGGCCTATGCTCTGGGAGGTGCCATCCACCAACATCAGTACATCGGGGCCTGCTTTTTCGATTTCTTTTGCGTATTGTTTGGATATTTCGGTCATTTTTTCAAGCTGATCTTCGAGAAAATCGGGTTCTGCCGAGAGTGACATCGTGATATCCATAAAATCAAGTGTGGTGGCGAGAAGTTCAAAAGGGGTTCCGAATGCTGCAATCAAAGGGATCTGATCACCTGTTTTTTCCTTGAGCCGTTTGATTGCTTCAAGCACCTCGGGCATTCTCCCGTCCCTCAAAGGGTCAGGGATCTTAATTTGGTTGTATTCGTCCTTTGTTTTCATTTCAGACATGGGGGGCGTTATCAAATCCTCTCCAAACCGGGTCTTACAACCCATGGCCTCAGCCTCGATATTGATATCGAATGGAATCCTCACACTCTCAATGCCCGCGATCTCATGGCAGGCCCATGCGAGGCCGGCCATATCTTTTGCGTTTTTTTGGGCGGAAGGCCATTTATACCCGCTCTTTTCCATGACTTCGGCAGTCGCATTTTGGGTGGGTACAGCAGCAGGTGGTCTGTCCACCGGCTGCCGGCCTAACGCCTTCAGTAACCTGTCTTTTTGATTCATACTACCTCCTGATTTTCAGAAACGTAATTTAAAATACTGCTCACCCACAAACAAAATTACAGAAATAATCATTCCCGCTAAAAATATCCTGTAGCTGTAACTAAGAAATCTATATTTCTTGTTCTGCAAAACAGTGCCCAAATTATAAATATCAAGAACTATCGTTTTATACACTTTTGTGCCACTTTTCATAACGTTGTCCATTCGCACAAGATATTCATCCTGGTTCTGTTGGGCAAAGGACCCAAAGAAAAGCGGGTTAACCTTTTCGGGTTTCAGCCCCTTTTTACATGTTCTGATCCTCCCGGCATAACAGCGAAAAATGCCGAACAGGCAAAGCACAGGGCGGAAAAAAGAAAGACTGTCAAGGAGACCGAAACTTCGTTGACTTTAATATATGCAATCGCAATGGTAAAAAATAATAAGCGAAGCACTGATCAGAATGTTCGCTTTCATATCCGCCATCATGCTAAGTTGGGAGTAAAGCAGCTGGCATCTACGCAACATCTGGTCAATAGTTACGCGGGCTGTTTCCGTGGTTATTTTTCCTTAATAAGGCATGGTAGCCAACTGTTTTTTTAATAGTTATTCCATTAAGCTATTTCAAATTGGACAGGAGGCCCGAGCGGTAAACGAAAAGAAATAATCCATCGTAGAATTTCAGTTCTCGTCGGATTCCCCTTCGTTTTCCTTGGATGTCGGCTCGTCTCCCCCGTAAACCTCCACATAAGCGTTATGGGAATGGCAGCCCTTTTCCCAGTGATTTCTCACTCTCCTGCCGATGAATGAATCCGGATATTTGCGACCGATATTGCAGCCTGGGCATATCCTGCTCCATCTTGCTAATAACTTTTTCATTTTTATCGTCACCTCCACTTTTTAAATACACTTTTATCCCATCAATATTCAACATAAATTAAATTCACTCAAGTTACTCACCCCTAACAGGGCACGGTGCCACATCTGGTGTGGGGTAAATAAAATTTTTTGGACAAACAATGAGGTAGCCGTTGTGAACCCGAATCCATAAAGTAATCACCGTGAACAGGCACGCGATGGTCTGGTACCTTTTGTAATGAGACCTTTGAGAAATGTTCAATTCCGTTTTAGTTCAAGGAAGGCGAAAATTTTAACCACATGAATACATTGAGTATTTCGAGGATTAAAATTTGAGCCTGACACTGAAATTGGGCAAAAATCAGCATTTTTCAAAGGTCTCAAAGAATCAGTCGTAATACCCGGGCGCTATTTTTATTTCTTTCCACTGGGAGGGGTCGTGACCGTGGATGAGAAAAGCGTTCTCTTTTTCTACCATCGAATGCAGGTCTTTAATTGACTGAATGGCCTGCTTGCTGTCCATATTGTTTCGTGGCGCAACAAAGTCATAATAATGCTCTTTGAAAGCCGCACCGTCTCCGCTGAGCACTACCGTTCCCTCCGCTTCAAGTCTGACAGCCAGGATCTGGTGTCCCGGAGTGTGACCCGGCATCGGCATTATCCTCAGTTTTCCGTCGTCAAAAAGATCCATTTCGCCATCTATTTTACGGTAAGTTAAGGGATGTTCCCAATCGGCACGAAAGTAACCTTTTCCCTCATTTTCCGGAGTTTTTGCGCATTCTAACTCTTTTTTCGAAACCAGGAAAGTAGATTTTGAAAAAAACTGGTTGCCTCCGGCATGATCAAAATGAAGGTGAGAGTTCACGACATACTTGATCTTTTCAGAGCCAAACCCTATTTTTTCCAGCTGAGCTAAAACGCCGCAGTTTTTATCTCCTATCGGCTTAAACGCTTTGGCCAGACCACCCCAACGGGAAGCAGCGTCTTTAAAAACATCCGGATGCGGTCCGGTGTCAAAGAGAACATTTCCCTGCGGGTGAGTAATCAGAAAAACCGGAATTGGGGATTCCGCAAACACATCACTTTCCGTATCCGGTAAAAATATCTTCTGCCGGGCTCGCATGTGACCACAAATCATGGCGTAAAGTTTCATTTTTTTTACTCCCTTTCGTTATCCGAGTTTTATGAGACGCTTATGCTATTAAAAATCTTTGTAACTGAAGATAACAAAGGTTACAAAGCTGATGAACTCGTAAAAAGACCATATTGCTTTCTGAATGACCATTTTGAGGCGTTTAGACAGGCGATTCTAAATTTCAAGAACCCTCCGCCTAAGGCGGATCAAACAGTTTGAAATTCTTAACGTACCACCTATCAAAACGTTTTATCCCAAAATGCTCAAAGTCGTTCACAAATGGCTTTTTACGAGCCTGTAAAAGTTATGTTTATGCAGTTATCGAGAATCGTGGAGATATTGTCAATACTTGTGTATGGACAAATCCGACAGATTTGAAATCCTTGAAAATTGAACCTAGAACCCAAAGAAAAGCACCTGATATTTTTAGAAAAATTGCATCAGACATAGGGTAAAAAGAAATTTTTATGGAAAAAATTGATGATGAGCGCTTTGACAATGGCACAAAACTTTTTAAAAGTATCATTTCAGAAGCAACTGTTATCACAAAAAAATCTAAGCCATCGCGTGCCTGTGCACAGTGATTACTTTATGGATACCGGTTCAAACTGATTGCCCCGTCGTTTTTCCAAAAAATTTTATTTACTCCGCACCAGATGCGGCACTGTGCTCCATTGGGGATGTGAACCTTGAGTTACTTAGCAGCTATATTACATGGTCGGTCATATCTTCGGCGGAGCCGATGACGTACCGGGACAAATTCCGGGCTTTGGGTTTGTGAGGGTCACACCAGTCATAGAAGCCTTTGCCACTGCCGGCGCCGAATTCGCCGTTTTTTACCATGCGTATCAAAATCAAGGGCGGATACATACGGGGATCATTGGTTGCATGGTACATTTCAAGCGAAACGCGTAACATGGTGGGGGTGGTGACAAAATCATGGAGCTTAAATGTCCCCTGGGGATGTCCCAGGCTGGTAAGCAAACCGATATCACCATCTTCAACCCGGATTTTCCCCTGTTCCAAAAGACGAACGGCATCAAGCATTTGGGGAATGAGCAATCGGTTCACCCAGAAACCGGGGATGTTGGGTGCTAAAAAGGGCGCTTTTTTCATATCCAGTAGCGTCTGGCGGGTGAACTCCACCGTTTCAGCGGAGGTCCTGGCGCCGGGCACTACCTCAACGCCAGGCATCATAGGTACCGGATTCATGCCGTGGGTAGTAATAGAGCGATCCGGACGACCGCCAGCCTCGGCCATTGGGTTAATATCCAAACTGCTGGTGTTGGACCAGAACACCACCTTTTCGGGAAGTTGCGGTAATAATTCTGACAGTACAGTACATTTGAGCTCCAGATCCTCAAATATGACTTCTAAAAAGACATCACAGCTTTTAGCTGCCTCGATGAAGGCTCCTTTATCCTCATAGGTATTAGTATTTTTTCTGGCTTTCGATACAAAATCCGGATCATCGATTTTAAACTTTTTAGCCACTTTCGCAGTAAACTTCTCACTGGCTTCTGCTGCTCCGGAGAGAATTTTCGAGTTATCATCATAACAATGTACTTCGTGTCCGGTCATCGAACATTGTGTGATCCAGCCACGACCCATAACACCGGTACCAAGGATGGCGAATTTCATCATTTTCCTCCCACTTCTAAAGTTTCTAAGTCATAGGGTTTGAAGTATTTTTTACTTAATTTTATTTTCGGAGTATAGACAATTGATGTTTTATGTGTAAACAAAAACTGTACCGGAAATCAATTTTGTCTGATCGTTTGTTTGCATGTTTTGATATTATGGGCTTGCTTTTTAATTTTTTTCATACAACATATATGTTGTGTTGTTCTTAAAGGCTGATTTTTGATTAGCTTTCTCATAGTATTTTCCCAGGGAGGTTCTATATGGAATTCAAAGAAATTATTTATGAAAAAAAAAACGGAGTAGCAAAAGTCACCATCAATCGGCCTGAAAGGTATAATGCCTTTACCGCTTTGACGCTGGAGGAGATATACAACGCATTTCGGGATTCATGGGCTGATAAAACAATTGGGGTGATTGTCCTAGGCGCTGTGGGGGATAAGGCATTTTGCACAGGTGGCGACCAAAAAATCAAGGACGGTGAGGGATATGAAAAAGGGGAGGCAATCTTTAGCCTGTTGGATGCTCATGGTCAGGTCATCAGTATCATCCGGGATATTCCAGTGCCAGTCATTGCCGCGGTCAATGGCTTTGCCATTGGCGGTGGCAATGTTCTTCAACTGGTTTGCGATCTTACCATTGCTTCGGAAACTGCCCGTTTTGGACAGGCAGGTCCCAGAGTCGGCAGTTTCGATGCGGGATTCGGAACTGTATATCTATCCCGAATCGTGGGAGAAAAGAAGGCCCGTGAGATCTGGTATCTATGCAAGCAATATTCAGCCTCGGAAGCCCTGGAGATGGGTTTGGTAAATAAGGTTGTACCGCCTTCGGAACTTGAAAGCGAAGTTGATAAATGGTGCCAGGAAATCATTCAAAAAGCACCTGCATCCTTGGCTTTTCTCAAAGCCTCTTTTAACGCCGATACCGATCACGTAAGCGGGATTAGCACGATGTCAAAGCATGCTGTGGATCTATATTACAGAACGGACGAGTCACACGAAGGCGTCCAGGCGTTTCTTGAGAAAAGACCACCGGATTTCAGGCGGTTCCGAAAATAATCTATCCCCGGACACTTTATGCATACGAAAGGAAAAATGGGGATGCCTATGATTACAGGCAAATGAATATCGATCTGCGTTTTTACCGGAGCTTTGCTGAAAGCCACTCTATTTATTAGAAAGGTTGGCATACAATTCGAAACTGGAAACCACTGTTCTGACTCTCAGGCGTGTCCCGGTTCTCACTCTAAATCCCTCATTTATGATGACAGAAAAACTCCTCACCTTAATTGAGCGGCAGGCGGGAAGAGATCTATTTGGCGCATGGTTTATTCTTAAAAACGGCTATCCTTTGGACGAAGCGATGATACAGAAAGCATATGGTGATCGTGCAAATCTTTATAAAACAATTCTAAATATTATTGAGAAGGCGGATACAAAGAAGAGACTCCGTGATACGGGCAAATTTTTGGAAATGGATTACAGAAACTGGATAAGAACAACATTTTTATCTGATTTTAAGCGACTCATTGGTTTACTGTCACAGGATTAGAAGCTATTTCAAAACTTATAATCGTGCTTAGGGATATCCCGGCTTGTCCGGTTTATTCTGGCTAGATGAAAGGGGCTATATGAAGGATGAATTGATCGACTATGATGCAATAGGTTTGGAGGGATTGATCCGAAAAGGTGAAATTAGGGCAACCGAATTACTAGAAATCACGGTTCAACGAATTGAACGGGTAAATCCCAAGCTCAACGCTGTGATTCATACGATGTACGATCAGGCTCGCGAAATTGCGGAAAATTGGGATTCGGAAACCGCTAAACAAAAATTGCCCGGCAGTCTTTTCCATGGCGTTCCATTTCTTTTGAAAGACCTGATTGCAGAATACAAGGGAGCACCTTTTCACGAGGGCTCTTTTGCCGTCAAGGGTTATGTATCGAAACTTGACAGCGAGTTGGTAAAACGACAGAGAGCGAGTGGATTAATCGTTATCGGTAAAACAAATACGCCTGAGTTTGGCCTTCTTCCCACCACGGAACCCGCTCTTTATGGGGCAACCGTCAACCCTTGGGACCCGAGTTTAACGACAGGCGGCTCAAGCGGCGGGTCGTCAGCGGCGGTGGCGGCGGGGATTGTCACGATGGCTCACGGTAGCGATGCGGGTGGATCGATTCGAATCCCCGCATCTTTCTGTGGTCTCTTTGGCCTAAAACCGACTCGGAGTCGGAACCCACTGGGGCCATATTTTGGCGATATCGGTGGCGGGCTTGTCCATGAACATGGGTTGACTCGCACCGTCAGGGATTCGGCAGCTCTTTTGGACGCAACGTCAGGGCCGGACCTTGGAGATCCGTACCATGCCCCGCCAAAGGAGCACCCTTTTCTAGAAGAAGTGAAGCGGGAGGTTCGGCCTTTAAAGATCGGGCTTTTATCTTCCATACCGGAAGGGTGGAGCTTGGAAGCCCGGTTACATCCGGATTGTGAAAGCGCAGTGAAGGATGCGGCCCGGCTATGCGAAACGCTGGGACATATCGTTGAAGAGGTTGTTCCGGGAGATTTGAGCTATCCGGATCTCTTCAAGGCCTTTGGTAAAATCTTTACCTGCCTTACCGGACGATTCATCGCCTATTGGGAAACAGAGTTGGGAAAGAAGATAGCGAAGGAGCAACTGGAGCCAATAACCTGGATAACTTATCAAGCCGGTTTGAAACGAACGGGGGCGGATTATCTGGGCGCATTGGAAAGCATCCAACGCTTCTCACGAAAATTAGCCCGATGGCAAGATGAGGGAGGCTATGATATGATCCTGTCCCCGACAGTTTGCATTCCCCCTGCAAAACTCGGTTCTTTCCGGCCGGTGCCAGACGATCCAATGAGATGGGCCAAGATGTCTAACACCTTGTCCACGCTGACCTATATCTATAATATAACAGGTCAACCCGCAATGTCGGTACCTCTGTTTTGGAATGAGGAAAATATGCCGATCGGTGTGCAATTCGCGGGTTGGTTCGGGGACGAGGCAACACTTTTTCGCCTGGCAGCTCAATTGGAGCAAGCAAGACCATGGACAGATAGAACGCCACCAATTCATTGCAGCAATCCCGAAATCTAATAATAACTCAAGTTTCGCACCTGATATTTTAAGGAAAATCGCATCTGGCATAGGGTAAAAAGAAATTATTATGGAAAAGATTAATGATGAGCGCTTTGACAGATGCAGGACCATGCCCAATCGGAGGTGCGAAACTTGAGTCATTATTTTAACGAAATTATCGATAACCTTTAAAAAAGGAGTAGGTCATGAGCGATGAAATTTTATTGGAAACTCGGGGGAACCTAGCAGTTATCACCCTTAATCGACCCGATCACCTTAATGCCCTATACGGAGATATGCTTTTAGTTCTGCGCAAAACCCTGCAAACAGTCGCGGCTGATCCGGGGATTCGTGCGGTTGTCTTAACGGGTGCCGGTCGTGGATTTTGTGCGGGTGGTGACGTGAAGATGATGTTCCAACAAAATAAGGCAAAAGGTGCGGGTGCAGAGAGCGCCGGCCTGGAAAACATGGCCTATGATATTCGCAAAATGATGGAGACCTGCGAGCTCCTTCACGAGATGCCCAAACCAACTATAGCGATGTTGCGTGGCCCGACAGCCGGCGGAGGTATGGGGATCGCGTTGGCTTGCGATTTACGCTTTGCCGCCGATGATCTGATCATGACCACTGCTTTTGCCTTGGTCGGGGTTTCCGGTGATTTCAGCTGCAGTTATTTTCTGACTCAACTGGTCGGTCCGGCCAAAGCCAAGGAGCTGTTCTTTACCGCCAAGCAGATCAATGCGCAACAAGCGCTGGAGGTCGGTCTGGTGAATCAGGTGGTTTCCGGGGATGAACTGGAGGAAAAAACCCTCAAGATCACCAATCAGCTGGCCAACGGACCCACGATCGCCTTCAACTATATAAAACGCAATATCAATGCTGCAGCCGCGGGCACTGCTCTTAAGGAAGTACTCAATCTGGAAGCGCTTCATATGGTGCGTACAATGGGTACCGAAGATCACAAAAGAGCGGCAAAGGCCTTTGTGGAAAAACGGCAGCCCACCTTCGAGGGCCGCTAATCAATAAAATGGAATGGTGGTATTTTTTAAAGGCCCTTTGGGCCATTTCAACACTTATTATCCTATCGGCAGCTTTTTTTGTTATATGGAGAGTCAAGGGTATTTTCAGTTGGAAAAGGTCTTTAAAGGTGGAATTAAAGGAACTTAAAAGTTTTGCCGAACAGAATGGTTTGCAAATAAAAAAAGGGGTCAAAATCATTGAAGACACCTGTGGGGAAGTTTTTCAATCTTTTTCCCCGGATATCGAAGAACTTCGTGAGCTTCCGCTCTACATCAGGTCAATTGCTTCTTGTTTTCACCCAAATTCAGATTGTCCCGAACTTCAGATTGGCATCGGTTCTTTTCTCCAGAGTCTTGAAAAATCATTGAATCAGTTTGATCTTATTCTCGGCCGACCCGGTTTTAAAAGGCTCAAATCAATTAACATTCAAAAAATTAGAAATATTCGCCGATGGTACCTCCGGCTCTCCGGGTCTGTTCTGTATAGATGGATTTCAGCCCATAAAAAAATGTTGCAACGGATGGCTCGATTTCGTCTATTTCTGTTTCTCGATCCTTTTAGTTGGCTGGTTTATCTTTTCCGACATTTGACCACCTTGATGTTAATCAAATATCTAATGGCGGATCTTTATATTTTTATTGGTAAGCTGGCGATAGAAGCTTACAGTGGCACGGATACTTCTATCCAAAACGAAGGGGAAAAAGAGCTGGAAGAAACCTTGGAGGAACTGGATGCCTTGGAAAACGACGATGAACCAAAAAGAGATCCTCAAATTCAGGAGGTTCGGAATCAGCTGGTCTGGTTTTCATCCATGGCGATCTCGAATTCAAACATTAAAAAGTGGCGGGGTGCTGTCCACAAAGCCGCTGAAATTATTTCGACAAAATATTTTCCTGATTCAGATTTTCCTTTGGAAGAAGCCGCTCTCGGCCCTTTACTTGAGAGCGCTCGAACCTGGGCGGGCAAGGTAAGCAAAGGAAGAGAACACCCTTTAATCCGCAGGTTATACAGAGCCCGCTTGGAAACCATTTATAGAGCCAAAAATTTTTCCGATAATCTCCTTCCAAAATCGCTTCAAAATGTCATTAAAAAATCTTACAAAACCTATGGTTGGTTAAAATGGCCTTTGAAGGTCTTTCGAATGGCTAAAAAAGTCACGCCATGGAAAATTTCCCTGGAGATCGGTTGGGAGGTCTCTAAAAAAGCCAGTCTTGCATATATCCACGGGAAAACATTTGATATGGCTTGTGAGGAACTCGATCGGGTCTATCGTCTCTCGCGCAGTGTCAGCAAGCAGAGATGGCCAGGTGATTAGATTTTATATCTTTTTGATTGGTGAGGTATCATTTTTCTTTTTTGACCAATTGAGGTCGTATTAACCGCTGGATGCCGTTAAGCCTATTGAACCACAAAAGCCAGTTTTTGGGTTGACATGTGTCCCTTGGTGTCTGCCAGAAGAATTTTGAGTTTGTGTTTTCCGGACGGAAGTTCAGCTTCGGGGATTTGAATCCCATTATCCGTTGTATGTTTTTTCAGCCGCTTCGTAATATTGATATCGAATACTTTCACATAAATCACCTTGAACGTTGAAAGATCTATGGCGGTATCATCACGGGGGATAAACAAAATATCGATCTTGATCGGTTTGGGATAACGCCCCCCGTTTTTTGGACTGTTTAGGACAATAAAAGGTCCTCGCCCGACCTCTTCGCAATCGCCACAGCCGACACACTGATCGATCCCCTTCAAAAGCTTGTCGGCGATTTTCGGATCTTCCGGAGCGTCGGCCAACGCCGCCTCTTGCTTTGTGATGAGAATAAGATGGCCGGGCTTAGCAGACGAACCTTTTGATACAGATCCGAAGATCAGTGCCACTGCGACAAGCAATATCAGGGTCTGTTTTGGAAAAAAGTGCTTCTTATACAAAGTTTTCATAATTTGCTTCCTTTTCTCTTATGTGGTTAAAATTTATGAACTCGTAAAAAGACAATATTGCTCTCTAAATGACCATTTTGGAGCGTTTAGATATGTGATACAAAATTTCAAGAACTCGTCGTAACTCCTCAAACAGCTTCAAATTCTTAACGTACCACCTATCAAAACGCTTTATCCCAAAACGCTCAAAGTCGTTCGCAAATGACTTTTTATGAGGCTGCCAAAATTTAAAAAGACATTTTATTTATGGATCTTAGACGACTGATATCAGCAAAAACAACATAGATTCCATAACTTCGGTCATTGCGCCCAACATATCACCTGTAATACACTCAACCCGCCAATGATAATAAAGGAGTATGGCAGCGGTTAATGCCATGAAAATAAGATTCAGCCAGATCCCGCTTGATCCGAGAAAAAAAGAAAGACCAACAGGTATAAGCAAACCCAGAAAGGCTGAAACTTTCAACCGATGCTCAAAGAGCGGACGGCCTAGGCCCTTGTTGTCGGGTCGTCCATACCGTAAAAACCTTGTGCCGAATATCATGCTTCCCCTGGCATAAGCGGGTATGACCACAAGCAGAAGACTCCGGTTGTCCGTTAAACTCATTATGCCGCCCCATTTAATGGACAGCATGCAGATGATCACGATAAGGCCCATCACACCGATCCTGCTGTCTTTCATTATGGCAAGTGCCCTATCCACAGGTCGGTGCCCCAGAAGGCCATCTGCGGCATCACCCAGCCCATCAAGATGAAGTGCACCGGTGATCACAACGAGGAAAACGACGTCTAGCAGCGATACAACCGACAAGGGCCAAAAATGTGAAACAGCCGTATCAAAAGCAGCTACCATCACCCCGAGGAGAATCCCGACGATAGGAAAAAACGGCGCGATTCCGCGCGGACCATATTTCTCCAATTTTCCAACCGGTAGGATGGTTAGAAACTGTATTGCAGATAGAAGGTTTTTCATCGGATGTTTTAAGGCTTGATTTGTACAGGAATTCCGGCGACCATCCAAAAGACTTTATCGGCAGTTTCAGCCACAGCCTGATTGACAAAACCGGCCGAGTCTCTGAATAGCCTGGAAAGCCTGTTTTCCGGAACAATACCCGTACCGACTTCGTTAGACACCAGAATAACCGTGCATCGCGCTTTTTTCAGCGATCGGGTCAAGCGGCGGGCATGCTCGGTGATTTTTTCAGGATCGTCCGTTTCCAAAAAGAGATTATTGATCCAAAAGGTCAAGCAGTCGATAACCATGACGTCCATATTGGGGGTGTGATCGGTTATCGCTTCGGAAATCAAAACAGGAACTTCCAGCGTCATCCAGTGATCCGATCTTTCTTTTTTATGACGGATAACCCTTTGTTTCATTTCTTGGTCTTGGGGAACACAGGTGGCCAGAAAGATTTTATTATTTTCGGATAGCTTTTCCCCCATTCTGAGGGCAGACCGGCTTTTACCGCTCCTGCATCCACCAATGAACAGTACGATTTCTTTCAAAATATGTTCCAAAGTATTTGGGCATGGAAACCGGTCCCGAACAAAGCAGGGTTTCGGGTCGGTTTTATTCTTTTTCTATTTTTCGATTCCGACTCTGGCTTCGACCCCTTCCTTGTAATAATGCTTTATCGGTTTCATTTCAGTCACCAGGTCTGCAATGTCGATGATTGAAGGGGCGGCGTTTCGTCCGGTAATGATCAGTTCAACGTCTAAAGGTTTGGCATTGATGATGTCCAAAAGATTGGTGTCTGAAAAAAGTCCGTAATTTACGGCAACATTTGCTTCCTCCAATATGATGATATTGTATTCGCCCTTTTCCATGATTTTTTTCACTGTTTCAAGACCTTTGCGGGCAACATCGATATCCGCCTTTGACGGTGTTACTTGTACAAAGCGACCGAGGCCGAACTGCTCAACGGTAATGAGATCTGAAAATCGTTTCAGGGATTTTATTTCGCTATAGCCTCCCCGCTTGATGAACTGGGCAATGAAAATCTTTAGTCCCGCTCCGGCTGCTCTTATAGCCAGCCCGAGTGCTGCGGTGGTTTTGCCCTTTCCATCCCCCGTATATACTTGAACGTATCCTCTCATCTTCTTTTCCTTATTGAGTTAAGCGTGTCATCCGCCTTTCTTCATCATCCGGGCGATTGTTTCATGTAAGCTTTCCTCCCACGGTTTGGGATGTATGCCGAGTCTTTGTTCAATCCGGCTGCAGTCAAGGACGGAATACATCGGTCTTTCTGCGGGAGTGGGATATTCGTCGGTTTTTATCGGTTCAACCGTCTCTATTCTCAATGGAGTATACTGCTTTGCGATTTGAAAAATTTTTTCAGCAAAAAGATGCCAGGTGGCTGTCCCCAAACCGCAGTAGTGATATGTTCCCCAATCGATCTTTATGGAATTTTGTATCTGCCGGCCGATAGTCAGAACAGTTTCTGCCAGATCGGCTGCGCTGGTGGGGGATCCGAATTGATCAGAAACGACCTTTAGTCTGCTGTTTTCATTCCCCAGTCCGAGCATGGTTTTGACGAAGTTATGACCACAAACACCATAGAGCCAGGATGTCCTTATGATGATGTGTCTTTTGATTTGCGACCGTATTTTTTTTTCGCCTTCAGATTTGCTGTGGCCGTAGACCCCCAAAGGGGAAACCTGATCTGCCTCCGTGTAAGGATACTTTGTTTTTCCGTTAAAAACATAGTCTGTTGAAATGTGAATAAGGGGAATATTCTTCCTTTCACATGATTGAGCGATATTTTCCGGTCCATCTCTGTTTACCGCAAAGGCCGGGGTTTTTTCGGTTTCTGCCCTATCGACATTGGTATAGGCTGCGGCATTAACGACAAGAGTTGCCGGAGTGGTCGAAACTATATTTTCGACCTGAAAGGGGTTGGTGATATCCACCTCCGGAAGGTCAAAGGGCAGGATTTCAAAAGCAAACCGGTTCCCCTGTTTTACAAGTTCATGGCCAAGCTGTCCCTTTGACCCGAAGGTAATAATTTTCATGGGATTTTCTTTAAGATAGGAAGGTTTTCAGGAAGGATATCAAAAAGACGGGGATACTGACTGTCCTTTTTTGAAATGATTGGATTTTTCACCGGCCAATCAATGCCGATGTCAGGGTCCGACCATAATACCCCTCTCTCGTCCTGAGGAGCGTAAACATCAGAGCACTTATATGAAAAAAGCGCTGTTTCACTGAAAACGCAAAAACCATGGGCAAGGCCTTCTGGGATAAAAAGTTGTCGTTTGTTTGTGCCGGAAAGATGGACGCTGACCCATTTTCCGAATGTGTTAGATTCCGGCCGGATATCCACTGCCACATCATAAATTTCACCGGAGATGACCTGAACGAGTTTTGCTTGGGCGTGTTTGATCTGGTAGTGCAATCCCCTCAAGGTCCCTTGAACCGAATAGGACAGGTTGTCCTGAACAAAGCACGGGTCAATCCCGTATTCCCGGTACCTGTCCTGATGATAGGTTTCCATAAAATAACCCCTGCTGTCCTGAAACACTTTGGGTTCGACAATGAGGAGACCTCTAAGCGATGTGGAGATAATATT
>Ga0066829_10000393_pt1 | contig 16844 bp, 17 predicted proteins | sample ETNtaG_22_FD_65498 | JGI IMG/M metagenome (GOLD analysis project Ga0066829, IMG submission 65498) | Marine microbial and viral communities from oxygen minimum zone, Eastern Pacific Ocean - ETNP201306SV43 | ecosystem: Environmental > Aquatic > Marine > Oceanic | place: Pacific Ocean: Eastern...
CGCTTTATATGCACTGCCTCCCGGCGGACATCAGCAGTGTTTCTTGTGAACAGGGTGAAGTTGAGGCTTCGGTGTTTGACCGTTATCGCACCCCGACCTACATCCAGGCGGGATACAAACCCTTCATCATTGCCGCCATGATCTTTGCAGGAAAATTCGAAAATCCTGCTGCGCTGCTTCAAGATTTGGCCCAGCGTAATTTGAAGCGAGTGGGGATCTAGTCCTGAATAGGCAAAAGAATTAGGAATTTCAACCATACAACTGATTTTAGGAGACTGATGAATCAACTGGACACACGAATTTCTGAACTGAGTGAAAAGTACCTCCCTCTGGCAGTGGAGATGTTGAAGGAGGTCATCCGCATTCCTGCCGATTATGTGGACAAACCACTCGAACAGGGAGGAGATCCGGAATGTGGATTGAGTAATCATGAGGGACCACGATTGGAATACCTTCGCAACAAAATCATTGAAATTGGTGGAGTACGATCTGCCGATGATATTGGTTTTGATGAATATGGAAACCTTGTCTGGACGGTTTTGGATCCTGATGACGGTATTCCTGCTTCAGAAAAACGTGTGGTTTATTTTGATGGTCATTCCGACACGGTTCGGGCACTCCGAGACCAGTGGTTGAGCAAGACCAACGGAAGCATCGATTCCTATGACGGCGTAATTGACTCTAGCAAAATGGCAGGTGATTTCCTTCGCAGTGAACTCGGATATCTCCCCGAAGATTCGGAATGGGACAACATGGTCTTCGGTAGAGGATCTGCGGATCAGCTCAGTGGGGTGATTTCCGAAGCGATTGCAACCAAAATTGCCCTTGAACTGGCTCCTGAGGGTGCTCTCAAAGGAACCATCATTCGTGCATATGCAACCGCAGTTGAAGAAGATAATGATGGAGCCGGGCCGATGTTCGTCATGCAGAAGGTACTTCCCGGAGCCAAGCCGGATCTGGTCCCAGATGTGGTGATCCTCACCGAAGGAACCGGTGATGCCCAGAAAGGTGCCCTCGGTATCTACCGCGGTCAGCGTGGAAGGATGCAGATCGAACTGACTGTCACAGGTCGGTCCTGCCATGGTTCGATGCCTTGGGAAGGACTGAACCCGCTTGAATTCGGAAGTGCCATCATCTCTGAAGCAGCCGCCAAATATGATGCCCGGGAAGGATTTCTGGATGATCCCTTTCTGGGACATGGGACCCGTACCGCATCCTGGGCGAAATTGGAAACCCCCAGTGATTGCGCCGTGCCGGACCGCTGGACGGTAAGGTTCGACCGGCGACTGACAGTCGGTGAGACCCCGGATCAGGCGGTTCAAGACATTAATAATCTCGAAAGCGTCCGTAAAGCTCAGGAAGCAGGATTGAAAGTGGAAGTATCCATCCCGCGCTATGATGAACCGACCTGGACGGGATACCAGCCAGGCAATCCACAGGTATACATGGGTTGGGCAACTCCGGAAGAACACAATGCGATCAAGACGGCGGTGAACGTATACGACCGTGTGGTTTCTCCAAACATCAACGGAAGTTCAGAAAATAATGGTGCACTACGAAAGCAGGCTCGAGTCGATCGCTGGATCTTTTCCACGGATGGTGTTGGATTTCCCATTCCGGAAGAAAATAAATCGATTGACGTCTCCGACCGAAAAGACTGGGTTCATGCTGGTGGATACAAACATCCTCCAATGTTTGGTTTTGGTCCTGGGATTGAGCAGAACACCCATAAAATTGGAGAAGCAGTTGACCAACGTGAACTGCGTCTTGCCATCGCTTTCTTGGCCCGATTTCCCAGTGTTTTTGCCAACGGGATTTAAACCATCCTTAAGTTGGAGCAGGTATTATCCATGAATGCCTGCTCATTCTTTCAAACTTGCTTCCTTGATTCATGCTTTCCTTTGATTACCTCTGCAGTGAATGCGGACAGGATTATGAAATTGTTCCAGAGCTGATGCTCTGTCCGCAGTGTTCTTCACAGAAACAACCAGAAGAACCCTTGAGGGGGGTGCTTGAAGTGAGGCTTCAGGGAGACCCACCGGAAGAATTCAATGCTCTTGATTTGCTTCCAGTGGAACGAGAATTTTTTCCAGATCTTCCGGTCGGAGGCACACCACTCTGGAAATCGGAAAGGCTTTCTGAAGCGACTGGATTTTCATCGCTTTATCTCAAGGACGACGGGCTCAATCCGACAGGATCTTTCAAGGACCGTGCGTCGATGTTGGTTGCGGCCTTTGCCCGCAAGCATGGAATCAATGAGGTGGTGGTGGCTTCCACGGGAAATGCAGGATCCTCCATGTCCGGAGTTGGAGCAGCTGCAGGGCTCAAAGTGAAACTCTTCCTACCTCAAACCGCTCCACCAGCAAAGATGATCCAGGCACTCCAGTATGGAGCAGAAGTGATCATGGCGGAAAAGAACTATGATCAGGCTTTTGCACTTTCCCTTGAATATTCGAAACGCTTCGGTGGCCTGAACCGCAACACCGCCTACAACCCCCTGACTATCGAGGGCAAGAAAACCGTTTCCATTGAAATGTGGCAGCAGCTCGGTAAGTGTCCTGACCGCGTTTATGTTTCCGTGGGTGACGGGGTCATCCTTTCTGGAGTCTACAAGGGATTCCGGGATTTGCATCAGCTGGGGTTGATTTCCAAAATGCCGGTGATCGTCGGAGTTCAGGCGGAAGGTAGCAATGCGATCACCCGGGCATTGGAAACAGGACATTTCGATGTAAAAGCATCCCAAACGATTGCCGATTCCATTTCAGTTGATGTCCCCAGCAACGGATACCTAGCCGTGAAAAACCTGAAAACCTATCAGGGATGCTGCGTGACAGTTTCTGACGAGGCGATCCTTCTGGCCCAGCAAGAGCTTTCCTCCATGGCCGGGGTATTTGCAGAACCTGCCAGTGCAACCGCCTATGCCGGGTTTCTGAAGGAGAAAAAAAGCCTGGCCCCTGAGACCGTGTGCGTCCTTTTGCTCACCGGTAACGGATTGAAAGATGTCAAAGCTGCATCGAATATCATCAACATACCTCAATACCCCATCAATTCCCTGGAAGAGCTGAACCAGAACTACTGACTTCCACAGAAAGGAAACTCCATGATTGACTTGACCCAAAATGAAGCTCAGATCCGTAAAAATGCGGCCCACTGCAGGGAGCGGAACATCCGTCTCCCCACCTTCCGGGAAATGAAAAATCCGGAAAACATTTCAGGAAAAATCCGCAATGAGATGAATTCGATTGGGCTTTGGGACATGCATCCCAGGAATCTTTACCGCGTCAGTTGGAAGAACGAGCCGGTATCTGAAGGAGGAGGTTACGGTCCGGTGAATGCGATGGTGATTCCCAAGGAAATCACAGGAGTGAAGGCGAATATCATCGGACTGGTGGGTAAGTGGTTCCCCACCGGGGCTCACAAGGTTGGAGCCACTTATGGATGCATTGCACCAGCCCTGGTTACCGGGCAGTTCGATCCTTCTACCACCAAGGCCGTCTGGCCTTCCACCGGGAATTACTGCCGTGGAGGCGCTTACATCTCCTCACTGCTTGGCTGTGAATCGGTGGCGATTCTTCCTGAAGGAATGTCCCGGGAACGCTTCGAATGGTTACAAAAAGTGGCCGGCGAAATCATTGCCACTCCCGGCACGGAAAGTAACGTCAAGGAGATCTTTGACCAATGCTGGGAACTGAAAAAAACCCGGAGCGATATCCGAATCTTCAATCAGTTCGAGGAATTCGGAAATACCCTCTGGCATTACCATGTCACCGGAAATGCCGCCAAGGAAGCCTTTGAAAAGGCATCGGGAGGACGTGGAAGGCTCGCAGGCAGCGTTTCCAGTTCGGGTTCTGCCGGAACTCTGGGGTTTGGCTATTTTCTCAAGGATCAGTATCCCACTTCCAAACTGGTGGCGGCCGAGGCCCTGCAGTGCCCCACACTACTGTACAACGGATACGGAGAGCACCGCATCGAAGGCATTGGAGACAAACACATACCCTGGATCCATGACTGTAAAAACACCGATATGGTGGTGTCCGTCGATGATGAAACCGTGGTAAAGGTCGTCCGACTCTTCAATGAACCCAAAGGCAGGGAATACTTGATTTCCCAAGGGGTCGATCCGGAAATTGTCGCCAACCTCGGTTTGATGGGTATTTCCTGCATTGGCAACATGATCGGTGCGATCAAGTTTGCCAAATATTATGAACTCGGAGAAGACGACTGGGTGGTAACGATTTTCACCGATTCCATGGATCTTTATCTTTCCAGGGTCGAGGAACTGGCGGCAGAGCACGGTGCTTATGCGGAAGTCTCAGCGGCCCGTGATCACCAAAGGTTATTGGATGCCGGGTTGGAACACATGCAGGAGTTGGGGTATTATGACCGTAAACGCATTCACAACCTCAAATACTTCACCTGGATTGAACAGCAGGGTCGTGAAGTATCTGAACTCAATGCCCAGTGGCAGGATCACCAAAAGTACTGGAAAGGGATCTTCAGCCTCGATTCTGAAATTGATGGACTGATTGAAGAATTCAACGAGATGATCGAGAAGGGCTGACGAGAAGCCCTTTCTCTTATCCCAAGCAGGGTCCGTATGGGGCTTGAAATCGAACGAAAATTTCTGGTCATCGATGATGCATGGAAAAGACTCGGAACCCCTGTGCTTTTCCATCAGGGCTACCTCAGTCGTGATCCTGAACGCTCCGTGCGTGTGCGCATTGAGGGAGATCAGGCCAACCTGAATATCAAAGGGCAACGCGGGACGATCCTAAGGATTGAGTACGAATATCCGATTCCCCTCGAAGATGGTCTTTTCCTCCTTGAGGAAGTTTGTGAACAACCGACTCTCTCCAAGCATCGCACCAAAATTCAACTTGGAGAAGTATGCTGGGAGGTCGATGAATTCCATGGTGACAATCAGGGCCTGGTGATCGCTGAAGTCGAACTGGAATCCGAGGAACAGGAAATCGAACTGCCTGACTGGATTGGTAAAGACGTCAGCCACGATCCGCGATATCTCAACATCAATCTGATTCAGAATCCCTTCCAAAACTGGAAGCGGGACTGAGTTTCAGCGATGCCCTCCAGGATCCTGTTCAAAATCGACCGTATTATAGATACCCTCTTCACCTTAAAACGACAGCAAATTAATCCGCATTGCTATCAGGATGCTTTATTGCTTTCCTCTATCAAATCTATACAGAAGACTTGTTCATGAGAAACGAGACACTTTTGTACAACTAACAAAGGATAAGGTTGTCTACTCTTTTAGTTGATTTATCAAAATTGAAATATCCTAATACTGGACTGGGACAGTTTTGTCTCCATTTCGGACAGGAATTGAAGCGTCAGTCGCACCCGGATTTTAACTCTGTGTTTTTACTTCCTCGAACAATTCCGCCTCAATTTTCAGGAGACAGACACATAGTGGCTTCATCCGGCCGCAGATACCTCCCTTGCTTGAATTCTGGCTACGATTTGTGGCATTCGACTCACCAGGATTCTCCCTATTTCCCTGACAATAAGACGCCCTATTTACTCACCATTCATGATCTTAATTTTTTATGGGAAAAGAGTGGAATGAAACTGTCCAGGCGATTGAAAAGGTTGGAGAAAAGAATTGGAAAAGCAACGGCAGTTGTTTTTTCTTCAGAATTTACACGACAAACAGTTTTGAGCCATACATCCTTAGCTGAGAACATTCCATCTGAAGTGATCTACTTAGGAGTTGCACCCATTGAGGAAATTGTTCCAGAAACTCCAAAAGTACTGCCTTCTGGGCCTTTTGTATTTTCCATTGGCGTCATAAAGCCGTCCAAAAACTTTGCAGCTTTAGTAGAGTGGATGGCGCACATGCCGGATTTGAATTTGGTGATCTCAGGAAACGCAGATCAACCTTATGCAGACATGATACGTAAGCGTATTGTTGAACTGAAAATGGAAGACCGTATTTGGCTCACAGGAGAAGTGGGAGAAAATGAAAAAGCATGGTATTATCGGGAATGTGAAGCATTTGTATTAGCCTCGAAATTAGAAGGATTTGGAATTCCCGCCATTGAAGCGATGCGCCTCGGTAAACCCGTGTTTGTATCGAATTTAACCAGCCTTCCCGAAGTGGCTGGAGAGGAAGCGTTTTACTGGAAAAATTTTGATCCAGAGGAAATGAAAAATGTTTTTGAGGAGGGAATGAATTTATTTACAAGAGATCCGGACAAAAAAGATCGGCTGTGCAGACATGCCCTGGGTTTTTCATGGGCAGAAACAGCAAAAAACTATAGTGTGCTTTACCAGAATCTGCTTAAGCGCTGAGTTGAATTATACTTGGTATGGACTTATGTATAATTCAGAAATATTATCTAATTTCTAAGCTTTATGACTAATAATTATGTCCTTTTTTAAGAATATCATAATCGTTACGTACCATCTGAAGAGCTAACTCTTCAAAATTCATTTTTGATTTCCATCCTAGTTTTTCTTGCGCTTTAAGTGGATCTGCAACAAGTATATCTACTTCTGCAGGTCTGTAAAATTTTTTGTCTATTACCAGATAATCCTGATAATTTAAGTTAAGTTCACCAAATACAACTTCAAGAAACTCCCTTACAGTGTGAGTTTCACCAGTACCGATAACAAAATCCTCGGGGTCATCCTGCTGAAGCATAGCGTGCATCATCTCTACATATTCCCCTGCAAACCCCCAATCCCGCTTAGCCTCAATGTTTCCTAAAAGCATTATTTTTTCCATCCCGAGTTTAATCCGAGCAGCAGTAGAAGATATCTTTCGAGTTACAAATTCGTAACCCCGTCTTGGAGACTCATGATTGAATAGTATTCCGGTGCAAGTAAAAAGGTTATAGGCTTCACGATAATTTCTTGTTAATTCAAATCCGGCAACTTTGGTCAATCCATACACGGAACGAGGATGGAATCGGGTCGTTTCACTTTGAGGTGTTTCCTCTACCTTTCCAAACATTTCTGAAGAGCCCGCAAAATAAAATCTGCAGTTCGGACATGCTTCCTTGAAGGCTGCTAGAAGGTAATGGGTGCCATTGATATTGGTTTGCATCGTGGAAAATTCATCCTCAAATGAAACGGAGACAAAACTTTGAGCACCTAGGTGATAACATTCATCTGGTTGCACTTCACGCATGATTTTGAATAAGGTCGGAAAGCTTTCAAGGGAACCGGAATGAAGGATTAATTGATCTAAAACTTTCTGAAGTCTCCAGAAATGATGGGTTGGATCCTCCAATGCAACCCTGCGAACAATACCATGGACTTCATAACCTAAAGAAAGCAAATATTCAGCAAGATAGCTTCCATCCTGTCCTGTAATTCCAGTGATAAGAACTATCTTTTTTTTCATGAGTTAGTTATTAAATAAGGAAAATATTATTTGATTATGATTTTTTTTGCATAAAAAAAGTATGTTATTTTGATGAAATCACTTTTCTTTAGCCTAATGAATCCTGATAAGACACAAATGAGATAGTTTAATTGATAAAAATAATAACATTCTACCAAAATTTTTCAATAGATTTTTTGTTGTTGTGGAATTGAAATTAACTATCTAAATTATTCATTAAATAAATTGATTATTTGTATAATAATTTGTAGGTGATACTAAGTAACATTATTTATTTTTTTATGGGTTTTTTCTTTGGCAGTCAGTCTCTTAGAGTGGATTAGTTCACAATGGTGGAAATATTTAAGTAAAATTTATTCCATTAATGATCAGCGCGGTACTCACCTGACTTCCCACCTGTTTTTTTCAAAAGCCTCACAGATTCGATGATCATTGCTTTTGAGATGGATTTACACATATCGTAGAGGGTCAGGGCGGCCACGGATGCTCCGGTGAGGGCTTCCATTTCGACCCCGGTCTGGTTGGATGTTTTGACCTGAACCTGAATTCTTGCTTTTTCTCCTTCCAACTGAATATCGACCTCCACTGCGGAAAGTGGAAGTGGATGGCACATGGGAATCAGATCACTCGTTCTTTTGGACCCCTGAATCCCTGCTATAACTGCCGTCTGGATCACTGGTCCTTTTTTGGTGCTCCCAGTTTCTTTGAGCATTCTGGCCAGTTCCGGGCCAAGGTGTACCATTGCTTCAGCAACAGCGGTTCGGTGAGTGACGGCTTTTCCGGAAACATCCACCATCCTGGGCTGATTCCCTTCATTCAAATGGGTGAAATTTTTTTCAGGTTGAGGCATTGTGTTTTGAAAACAAATCGTGGTGTTGTTTGAAAGGCACCCATTTTTTGTTGAACAGTAACTCGGCGGGTTGAAAATCGCTTTTGTAAGACATTTTTTGCGAATCTTCTACCCAGTAACCCAAATAGAGCCAGTTTTTTTCGAGCTTGCGTGCATATTCGATTTCATAAAGCAGCGAGTAAACTCCCAGCCTTCGTGATGCCTCGTCAGGGTCGAAAATGAAATATACTGAACTCAGCATATTCTCAAGCACGTCGATCCAGCCAATTGCCAGCAGGCGGTCCAGATCATAGTAATAAAGCATCTCTGTCCTGACCGGGGAATGGATCAGAAAATCGAGGTAGTCGCTTTCGGTGACCGGAGAGCCACATTGATGCCAGTTCTGCTGATATTTGCTGTAAAGTTGAAAACCTTGTTGACAGAATCCAGATGGATGATGCTCCACCCGCAAATCCTGGTTTTTATGCCAGGTTTTTCGCTGGCTCCTACTGGCTTTGAAGGTGCTCGTATTGACACGGATCGGGATGCAATTTGTGCAGCCTGAACAGATCGGATGATAGACTGAAAAACCACTACGGCGGAATCCAAGATCAAGTAGGGATCCGTATGCTTCTTCACTCAGGTTTTGGGTTTGAAATGCAAGATTGTTCCAATCTCCATTGGAACGATAGGGACAGGGGCCGTTGTGTGTCTGATAGAAACGTATTCTTGTCGAGCCCATGGGTTCTGAAACGATTCAGCGATCGAGGCCCGTGGCGATGATGGTAATGGTCACGTAGTCTTTGATCTTTTCATCAAAGGTAGCTCCCCAAATAAGGTCGACGTCTTCATCGGCAAGGTTTTCAATAACTCCCATTGCCTCGCTGATTTCAAACGCCGAAGTATCAACAGGCCCCAAAACATGGACCAGGATCCCTTTGGCGCCTCGTATATCGACATCTTCCATCAGGGAACTATGCATGGCATCCTCCATCGCCAGGTTCATGCGGTCCTTTCCAGCTGCGGAACCCTTGCCGATTACGGCTTTCCCCATACCTTCCATGACGGTTTGGACGTCTGCAAAATCAACGTTGATGTCTCCCACTCCATTCACAAGGTCGGTGATTCCCTGGATAGCGTTCATCAATACCGTATCGACCAGTAGAAAGGCGTCAATGAGGCTGGTGTTGATGGTGGTTGCGTCATAAAGTTTGTCGTTTGGGATGACAAGTAATGTATCGGTATGTTCACGCAGTTTATCAACCCCTTCGAGGGCAGTTTTCATCCGGCGTTTGCCTTCGAATGCAAAAGGAAGCGTAACGATGGCAACGGTCAGGACATCCATCGACCGTGCGGCCCGAGCAACCACTGGAGCGGCTCCAGTTCCAGTTCCTCCTCCCATCCCTGCAGCGATGAAGATCATGTGTGAGCCTTTGATCACGTTTTCAATCTCGCGTATGCTGTCTTCAGCTGCGCCGGCGCCTATTTCCGGACGCGCACCTGCGCCCATACCTCGGGTCAGTTGCCTTCCCAGGTCGATTTTTACATCCGCCTTGTTGCGCTGAAGGGCTTTCTGATCGGTGTTGCATACCACCATCCGGACATTCTGTACCCCTTCGCTGACCATCCGGGTGACGACGTTTCCACCTGCACCACCTGCACCGATCACCATGATATTGGGAACAAAAATTTCCTGAACCGGGACAAAGGTTTGAATTTTGGAGTCCTCCATAATATCAACCGAACGTTAAAGGAGATTCGACAAAGAGCACTTTATCTTCAAAGCATTTTAAGAGTTCATTCTAACCTAAACCAACCCATGATTCATTTTTTTCTGGCATGAGCCAAACAATAAGTCAACTTTTCACTGAATTGAAAGAATCCTGAAGCATGCCCACTTGCGCTGAAGCCGGATGCGTGTTAATCCTAATCATTGGGAAAAGCCTATACTTCCAGAGCCTGTTAATGGATCTCAACCGGCATCTTGTTGATCGTAAGAAGGGTCGATTTTCTGGGAAGGGTCCGGATGTTGAATGCTTCCCGTCAGGTTTAGGAGGATTCTTAACCTCTTATTATATTCTATTCTTTAGCCCAGTTAAGAGATACAGGGGTTTTATTTGAAAAATTTCACGACAAGGAGAGCGTCTTGAATCAGTACAGCGCCATGGTTAACGATTTTTTGGACAATTGCGGTGACGCGGAAAAGGAAACCGCCAGTGAACAGGAGTGGTGGATCATCAATGGCTCAGTTAAGGTCCAGATCTTCCTGACAACCCTTGAAGACAATGCGGAGCTTGTAGTTGCAGCGAATCTATTTCGATATGAACAAACCGATGCTGAGTTGAACCAGTATGTGCTTCAGCTCAACGGTACCTTCAAACTCAAGGGAGTATGTTTTGGAATCAGGAACAAACACCTTGTGCTGAGTTACATCCGTCCGGTTCAGGGACTGGATCCCGAGGAACTGGAATGGATCATCGCCTCGATTGCGGTCATTGCAGATGAATATGATGACTTCCTGATCAACAAGTTCAGGATCTCCTATTAAGATGACCCAGTCATCAGTCCATGGTTCTTATCTATGCTATGAAAGTCCAATGGGTCCTATTTTATTAGCCGAAAAAGGAGGCAAACTGGTCCGGACTGATTTCATGGAACGTTCCAACCCAAGGGTATCTCCATCCCTTACCGAAGATTTTAAACAAGTAAAAACCAGGCTTCTTTCCGAAACCCAAAAGCAGTTGGAAGAATATTTTATGGGAAGGAGGACAGAATTTGAACTGCCTTATCATCTGGAAGGGACTGGCTTTCAGAAACAGGCCTGGAACACTTTGATGAATATTCGTTATGGGGAAACCTGGAGCTACGCCAAGCAAGCTTCAAGAATGGGAAAGCCCAACGCCACCAGGGCGGTTGGACAGGCCAATGGTAGGAATCCTTTGACGATTATCATTCCCTGTCACCGAGTGACCGGGAAAAACGGTTCTCTGACTGGATATGGAAGTGGACTGGACCGCAAACAGCAGTTATTGGAACTGGAAGAAAAATTCAACCCCGGACAAAAGCATTTGTCCTGATCTCACTCCCAATGGTGGTGGATTCACCATGTCCGGTGATCACCCTTGTTTCCTCATCCAACTGGTAAAGTACTTCTCGGATCGATTTTTCGAGGGTCCTGAAATCTCCACCCCATAAATCTGTTCTTCCGATTGATCCCTGAAAGAGGGTGTCGCCGGCGATTAGCAGGTCTTCCTCCTTGAAGAGAAAACTCATTGAGCCCGGAGTATGTCCAGGGGTGTGAAGGCACTGTCCCCGGATCTGTTGAATCTGGATTTCCTCTTCGTGCTCCAGCCAATGATCCGGTGGAGGAGCAGGTTCATAAGGTATTCCGAACATACCGCATTGCTCTTCCAGCATGTCCCAAAGAAAAGAGTCTTGTTGATGCAGTGAAAGCCTGGCGCCAGTAGCTTCCTTGATTTTTCCTGATGCAAGAAAATGATCTAGGTGGGCATGGGTATGAAAAATTGCTACCAACTGCAGATCGAGATCAGCCAGCATCTGCAGCAACATCTCAGCGTCACCACCAGGATCGATTAGGATTGCTTGACCAGAAAGGGGGTTTCCCAGGATGCTGCAGTTACACTGCAAAGGTCCCACAGGAAGGGTTTTGATGATCAGGGACTGCCGGTCATTGGTACCCTCCATCAGGAACCTTTTTTTGTCCTGCCTTTTCGTTTACCAGTCGGAGGATTTTCCTTGATGATTTGCTGGCAGGTTTCTTCGTCGATGCTTTCAGCATCAATCCCTTTGGGAATGCGGTAATTATCCTTTCCCTTTTTGATGTAAGGCCCATAGCGTCCTTTGAGAACCTCTATCTCTCCAAACTGATGTAGGGTTTTCTTGGCCTTGGCTTCACGTCCCTCTCGGATGATTTCGAGGGCCTGATCCAGATCAACATCCATTGGTCCTAAGTCTTTAGGCAGGGAGAAGAATTCCTTGCCAATCCTTACATAGGGACCAAAACGGCCAACATTGGCTTGAATTTCTTCACCTTCTTGGTTTTGCCCAAGGGTTCTTGGAAGCTTGAAGCATTCCAAGGCCTCTTCCAGGGTGATTTCACTCAGACTGGAACCTTTAGGCACCGATGCAAATTTTGGCTTATCAACATCATCACGGGTACCAATTTGCACCATCGGTCCGTAGCGGCCTATGCTCACACTGACAGGGCGGCCGCTTTCAGGATCGCTTCCTAGCACCCTTCGTTTCACAGCCTCATCACGTGTGACCGTTTCCTTTTTCTCCTCAATCCGACCATGAAAGGGATGATAAAATTCGCCCATCATATCCATCCAGTCTTCCTCCCCACGAGCGATTCGGTCAAAATTCCGTTCGATCTTGGCGGTAAAGCCTAGATTGACGATTTCATTGAAATGGTTGGTGAGGAAATCCGTCACTACCTCTCCCATATCGGTGGGTTTGAGACGTTTGTCTACAATCTGTTCGACATAGCCACGGTCCTGTATCGTGGAAATGGTCGGAGCATAAGTCGAAGGTCTGCCGATTCCCTGGGATTCAAGTTTTTTTACCAAGCTTGCTTCGCTGTAACGTGGCGGTGGTTTGGTGAACAGCTGTTCAGAGTTAAGATCCTTGAGAGGAAGACGCTGGCCTTGTTCGACACGTGGCAGGATTAGATCCTTTTCACCCAATACCGACTGCGCATCACTGGAGGAATCCATGTAGACTTTGAGAAATCCTGGAAAAAGGATTTGCTGACCCTTGGCCTCGAACTGATATTCAGACTTGTCACCACTATTGATGCGAAATGTGGTTCGGGCGATTTTGGCGGCTTTCATCTGGGTTGCCAATGTCCTTTTCCAAATTAATCCGTAAAGCCTACCCTGGTCACGTTCAATGTGCGGAATGACCTTTTCCGGAGGCATCTCCAGGTTGACCGGGCGGATAGCCTCATGGGCTTCCTGGGCATTTTTGGTCCGGTTCCGAAAGGATCGAGGTTTCTCAAGACCGAACTCTGATCCAAATCGTTTTCCGATGACTTCTTTGGCCTGGGCCAAAGCCTCTTTCGAGAGGGTCACTGAGTCCGTTCGCATGTAGGTGATCAGCCCCCCACTGTAATCCGGGATCTCGAAATTACCTTCATAAAGCTGCTGGGCGATGAGCATCGTTTTCTTGACAGAAAAGCCGAGTTTGTTTGAAGCTTCCTGCTGCAATGTCGATGTGGTGAAGGGCGCTGCAGGATTTCGTGATGCTTCACGTTCATCAATCTCCTTGAGAATGCATTCTCCTGCTTTGATGGATTGGGTGGCTTTATCAGCTTCTTCTTTATTTTGAATCTTGATGACTTTGCCATCCAGTTTGCTGAGTTCTGCATGAAAACCTTCGAAATCCGCGCGGATCTTCCAATATTCTTCTGGTTCGAACTCACGGATTTCGCGCTCCCGGTCGACCAGGATCTTTACTGATACACTTTGAACACGTCCTGCAGACAGGCCTGGTTTGATCTTCCTCCAGAGTAAAGGGGATAGTTCATATCCCACAGCTCGATCAAGAATCCTTCTTGCCTGTTGGGCATCCACCAGATGCTGATCTACTTCCCTTGGATGTTCCAAAGCCTGGTGGATTGCACCTGGAGTCACTTCATGAAACACGATGCGCTGGATCGGTTTCTTCTCAAGTCCAAGGGCTGAAATCAGGTGCCAGGAAATGGATTCTCCTTCACGGTCTTCGTCGGTTGCGAGAAAGATACTGGTGTCTTTTGAAATGGCTTTTTTCAATTCACTGATTGTCTTTTTTTTATCCTTCGGGATTTCGTACTGGGGCATGAAGTGATTTTCAGGATCGAATCCGAGCTTCTTTGAGGGCAGGTCACGGACATGACCCATCGAAGCCATCACTTTGTAATCATCACTCAAGAATTTTTGAATCGTACGTGCTTTTGCTGGCGATTCAACAATGATCAGGTGCTTAGTCATTTTTCAATCAAGTTTCAGCAGTAATAACTGTGTTCTTTACAGTATTGGATGTTGGTGAAATTTCCAGAGGATCTGGAATTTGAAACATTTTCAATTGGTCAAAGGTTTGGAGATTGGAATTGATCTGGTTTTTTTCCAAAATCATACGTGCAGCAATGCTTCCCAGTTCATTCGATGATTTGGCGGAAAGACCGCATCCCGCACAAGCCGTGTAAAGATTTTTGGAAGAAAGTTCATCAATGATCGGATATCCGCTCTCTGTGTATGTGGTTACACAGGGTTTGTGATGGAATTCAGACCCTTCCAATTCTGGCATAAGATCCAGCAAGATTTCTTTCAGGCCTCGAGCATGATTTATGGAACCTCCTTCTTGAAACCATTTTTTCAATTCTTTGGAACTGGTCGAGGTGAGGCTGTTGGGAGCATCACCTCCAATTTTGATGTAATGATTACCATCGGGATAAAGTATTGGAGGCATAAGATAGATGTCAACAAAGTCAAATCCTAAGATCAGGTCCCAGATGATGCAGGGCATATTCTGTAGCTGCTCCCTTTGCTTTTCTTCTACTTTTGCAAAAAGCACCGTTCTGGGAAAAATGGTGAATGGAAGTGGCTCATTCAGCAAGGCGTTGGTGAAAGCCCCAGTGCAGAGCAGAATATTACCCGCACCGTATTGATTTCCATGATCGGTAGTGACTTTCCACTGACTACCTTTTTTCTCTAGCTCCAATGCGGTTTCAGAGATTTGTTTCACACCCTGAGTGGAAGCAATTTTGTTCTGGGCTTGTACCAGTTTTCTTGGATTGATGTATCCTGCGGTTCCAGTTTCCAGCAATGCCGTGTCATCATCGAAACGGAAGAAAGGGTAGCGCTTTTGAAGTTCTCCTCCTCCTAGGATTTCAGGGGTGATGTTGCGCTTTAAAGCTACTTCTTTGAGAGCGTTCCAACCCTCTCCAGGGATCTTTTTTTTAGGCCCCTGAATGCATCCTACAGGATGGAAGAAACGGATGCCGGATTCTTTTTCGAGAAAGGGATACTGGTCTATGGAACGCTGGGCAAACTCCGCCCAATGAGGATTCGAATCGATGACACGCGTGATCCTTCCTTCATCATAATGGCTGGAAAAGACCCCATCATGGCTGGACCATTGCTGAGGCTCCGGAGGCCCAAGGAGCGCCACCGAATTGGTCTCTGCTGCCAGGCAGCGAGCCGCAGCAGATCCAATCAGTCCGTTTCCAATGACTAGGATGGAATATTGCTTTTCCAAAATTCCCTAAAGTTCTGACCGGTTCTTGACGATGCTGTCGAGCAGTCCAAATTCCAGGGCCTCCTGGGCCGTGAACCAATTGTCCCGATCGATCGCCTGCTTGATCTCTTCATAATCCCGTCCTGTTTGTTCCGAATAGAGATTGATCAGGTGGTCCCGTGTTTTGAGAATTTCCTTGGCCTGAATTTCACAGTCTGCAGCCCGGCCTTGGTATCCCATCAGCATTGGCTGATGGATCATGATCTTGGCTTGAGGCATGGCAAATCTACGGCCTTCATCAGCTGCCAAGCTGAGCACTGAACCCATGCTTGCTGCGAAACCTGTTACCACAGTCGTAATGGGGCATTCGATGAAACGCAATGTGTCAAATATTGCAAATCCAGAAAAAATTTCTCCTCCGGGTGAATTGATGAAAACGGTGATGCCCTGCTTTGGGTCTTCCTGCTCCAACAGCACCAACTGATTGAGAACCTTGGCGGAAAGTTCGCTGTTGACCTGCTGAGAAATAATGACGGTACGTGACTTCAGCAGCTTGGCTGACATACCGTTCAAGTCATTATTATCTTCCTTCTGTTTGGAATCATTGCTGGAAAAAACTGTTTCAGAATAAAGGTTTGTTGTGGAATCAAATGGAGTCATGCATTTTCCTTAAACTGTCTTAAAAACGTTCATAATAAGCATTTCAAGTTAGAAACCCTTTTTTTTTGGTGCAAGTTTTTTGTTAGAAATCAAACTCGGAGAACCTATTATCAACCACTGAAGCATAAAGGGATTAATTCTGGGGAAGCGTTTTTCAGTTCGAAGATACGATTTGTGATGGTGGTTGCGGAAGGGTTTTCCGGCGATGCATCTTTTGTTGTTGAAGGAGTTAAGAAAAGTTCCTCATGACGTCTATGTAATTCCGTAGCGAATTGTACCGTACCTTCTGAGCATCCACTCATGCTTGCAAGGGCCTCCAGATGAGGTCCCCTCCCTCGAACTGATTCTTCCAGGACGATCTGATGATTCTCCCGGATGAAACGCTCGACCTCAGCTTTGCTCGGACGATAAAAACCAGAAGAAGGATGACCGCGGTCGCATCCAGAAGTGTTCAGCGATCGTGCTGCTGCCATAAAAGTCCCTGAAGGCAAAGAGAGCGGACTGGTGGTCAGGCCGAGCATACCCGGTGGAGAAGGGACTTTAGGGCATTTGTGGCGTGCATATGCCTCTCCAGTAAACATCACAAAAAAAGTACTGATCCAAATTATGTGCCTGAATGCCACAATCTCTCCTGACTACAAATAGTCTTGATCCTATCCAATTAAACATCATGAAACGAATAAACTCATGATGACTTATGAATGATAATCATGCAATTTTGGGACATCTATGGAAATCTAGTTTGAACTA
>Ga0066829_10000398_pt1 | contig 16702 bp, 15 predicted proteins | sample ETNtaG_22_FD_65498 | JGI IMG/M metagenome (GOLD analysis project Ga0066829, IMG submission 65498) | Marine microbial and viral communities from oxygen minimum zone, Eastern Pacific Ocean - ETNP201306SV43 | ecosystem: Environmental > Aquatic > Marine > Oceanic | place: Pacific Ocean: Eastern...
TGTTCTTCGCGGCGGTTCCTGGAGCTTCAAACCCAGGGTCATGCGTTCCGCCAACCGCATCAGGGTCACCACGGGCTTACGGCTCAACGTCATCGGGTTCCGTATCGCCAGGACCTTTTTTTAAGTCCTTCCTCTTATCTTCCTTACCTCTTTAAAATAGGGGTTCTGGGGGCGTGCCCCCAGAGCGATTTTTTTTACAAGCAAGGAGTTCTGTCATGACCAAACGCAAAATGCCCGATGGCGCGCGGCAAAACGGACCCGCATTGGAAAAAGCCTACAAGTTCGCGCTTTGGCTGGTGCCGACGGTCGAGAAGTCATGGACGAGGCGCTGTCAAAATAGATCCGGTGCCAATCCGGCACCGGCGCAAAGTTAAGCTACTACTGTCAAAGAGAGAAATTGGTGTCCCCAACGGGATTTGAACCCGTGTCTCCAGCTTGAAAGGCTGGTGTCCTGACCGGGCTAGACGATGGGGACTCGCGGGCAAGGGGCCTTTTTTGCGTTTCGTGTCGTAAACGGCGCGGCCGGTAAAATCAAGCCTTTCGGAAACGGCCTCCGTCCGGCAATCCCGGCGCCCGGGCCAGCCCCACCCATTTCTGTGATTGCAGGCCGCGCCCAAGCCCCATAATATCCGGCTGGCGGACGGTCCGGTGCCGAGGACACCCCATTGTGAGTGGACCGCGGGTAAGTGATTTGTCGGTTTTCAAGATCGTTTCGGAGGACTCCTTAACATGTTGCAAGGGAAAATACTTGTTGCCCAGGGCGGCGGGCCGACGGCGGTTATCAATGAATCCTTGGTCGGCGCGCTGACCGAATCCCGCAAGTTCGCCAGCGTCGAAAAGGTCTACGGCGCCTTGCACGGCGTCAGCGGCATCGTCAACGAGGATTTTATCGACCTCACCCAGGAGACCAGCCACAACCTGGAGCGGGTCGCCAGGACTCCCTGCTCGGCGCTCGGCTCGACCCGCGACAAGCCGGACGCGAAATACTGCAAGGAAATCTTCAAGGTCTTGCGGGCTCACGAAATCGGCACCTTTTTCTACATCGGCGGCAACGATTCGTCGGACACTCTTCGCATTTTGAGCGAGCAGGCCGCCGCCGCCAAATACCCCCTGCGCGGCATCCATATTCCCAAGACCATCGACAACGACCTGACGGTCAACGACCACACGCCGGGTTATCCGTCCGCCGCCCGTTTCGTGGCCAGCGCCTTTGCCGGAATCAATCAGGACAACATGGCCCTCAAGGGCGTCTATGTCGGCGTCGTCATGGGCCGCCACGCCGGCTTCCTCGCCGCCGCTTCTTGCGGATGCCGTTCCTTCAAGGACGACGCCCCGCACCTGATCTACCTGCCGGAACGCGATTTCAACATGAAAACCTTTATTTCCGATATCAAAAAGGTATACGGACGCTTGGGCCGGTGCGTCGTCGCCGTCTCCGAAGGCATCCACGATTCCTCTGGCAAGCCCATTGCCAGCAAACTGGCGACGGCGGTGGAAAGGGACGCTCACGGCAACATCCAGCTGTCGGGCACCGGCGCCCTCGCCGACCTTTTGACCTCCGCCATCAAGGAAAAGACGGGCATCAAGCGGGTTCGCGGCGACACTTTCGGTTATCTACAGCGCTCCTTCCTGGGCTGTGTTTCCGGCATCGACCGCAAGGAAGCCCGTCAGGTCGGCGAAAAGGCCGCCCAGTTCGCCCATTTCCTTGGCCGCAACGGCTCGGTCACCATTCACCGGGTCGGCGAATACGCGGCCGAATACAAGCTGAGCGCGCTGGAAGCCGTCGCCGGCAAGACCAAGGTCATGGCCGACAAATACATCGCCAAAAGCAACAACGACATCACCGCCAAGTTCGTCGACTACCTGCGCCCGCTGCTGGGCCCCGGGATGACGCCGATCGGCCGCTTGGACCCCGCCAACAGAGTCAGGAAAATCCTCGGCAAGTAGCGCGCGCTACTGGAAGCTCGCTCCCAGGCCATGTCCTTGCTTACGATCAGGCGGGCGCGGCATCGTCGATGATGAGTTGCACGGATTGACGGCCCCGCCAGACGTTTTCGCGAAGCCGCCCGGCGATGTGGAAAAGAGCGCCGCCGTGGTTCTTGAGCGCCAAGCCCAAATCCACCTCCATTGCCCGGAAGGCAATGGCGTTCAGCCGACGGCCGCCGTCGCCGCAAAGAACGCAACGTAGATGATTTTTCTCCTTGCCGACCACGTCGGCATATCCCAGCCGGGCGTTGGTGATGGCGAATCGGGGTTCGGGGTTGCCCGCCCCGAACGGCTCCACCCGCTTCAGCGCCGCCACCAAATCCAGGTCGGCGGCGGCGGTTTTCATCGCTCCGTCAAGGTGAAGGACGGGGCCTCCGGCCGTGGCGTCGGCGGCCTCCGCCAGACGCTCGCCCAGAAACCGGCCAAGCTCCGGCATATGCTCCCTTTCGACCATAAAGCCCGCCGCCATGGCGTGGCCGCCACCTTTGACGAGCAGCCCGGCCTGTCGGGCGGCGATGACGGCGGCGCCGAGATCGATGCCGGTGACCGACCGCGCCGATCCTTGGCCCTCCGTCCCGGCGAGCGAAACCACGCAGGTGGGACGGCCATAGCGTTCCTTCAGGCGGCTGGCGACGATGCCGATGACGCCCGGATGCCAATCCTCGCCAACGGCCAGGATCAGGGGTGCCGTCTCGGATCGCGCCGTCTCGACCTGGGCCAACGCCTGCTCGAAGACCATGGCTTCGATCTCCCGGCGCCGCTGGTTGAGCTCATCGAGGCGAACGGCGATCGAGGCCGCCTCGCCTTCGTCGTCGGTGGCGAGCAGACGCGCGCCCAGGTCGGCGGCGCCGATACGCCCGCCGGCGTTGATCCGCGGGCCAAGGATGAACCCGACGTGATAGGTCCCCGGCGGTTCGTCGAGTCCGACGGCGTCGGCCAGCGCCTTGAGCCCGGGGTTGCTCCGCCGCGCCATGACCTTTAGTCCCTGCGCCACCAAGGCGCGGTTGACTCCAGTCAGCGGCGCCACGTCGCAAATGGTGCCGAGAGCCACCAGATCGAGCCACTGGAGAAGGTCGGGTTCTGGATGGCGGCGGGCGCGGCTTTGGTACCAGCCGGCTTGGCGCAGGGTTCGGTTGAGGGCGACCGTCAGCAGGAAAGCCACCCCCACCGCCGCCAACTGGCCGTGTGGGCTGTTTTCGTCCAGACGGTTGGGATTGATCACGGCGACGGCCGGCGGCAGCCGCGCTTCCGATTCGTGGTGATCGACGACGATCACGTCAAGACCCGCCCGCGCCGCCGCCTCCAGGGGGGCATGGGCGCTGGTGCCGCAGTCCGCCGTCACGACGACGGAAATTCCCTCGCTTAAAAGCCCGAGCAAGGCTTCTTCGTTGGGGCCGTAGCCTTCTCTCAAACGGTCCGGAATGTAGATTCGACAGCGTCCGCCGACGGCGGAAAAAAAACGCGACAACAGGGCCGAGGACGTTGCCCCGTCAACATCGTAATCGGCGAAGACGGCGATCTGTTCACCCTGCACGATGGCGCTGCTCAGGCGCTCGCAAGCCGCCTTCATGCCCTTGAGGTGATCGGGATCGGGCAGCAACCGGTTGAGTTTGGGGTTGAGGAAGGCGTCCACCTCTTCGAGTCCGACGCCACGGGCGGCAAGCAGGCGGCCGACGATCTCGGGAATTCCAGCCCGTTGGGCGAGAGTCAAGGAGGCGCGGCCGTCGAACGGTCTGCTCAACCAGCGCTTGCCTGACAGGGACTTCTCAACGGCCAGGAAACACTCGCCGCCGGCTTTTCCCCCGGATAGGGAAGCAGCCTTCTCCATGATGCCCTTAAAAGCCCTTCTTGGAAGCGAAGTTATGAAAGGCTTCGATGCAGCGGACCGTGCCGGTATTCGAACGCATGACCAGCGAATGAATGACGGGAACGCCGTGTTCGCGGCGAATGCCGGAGAGAATGGAGCCATCGGTCACGCCGGTGGCGGCAAAAGTCAAATCGCCTGTCGCCATGTCGCCGATGGTGTATTTGCGGTCCAGATCGTCAATGCCGTAGTCTCTGGCCAGTTTCTTCTCGCTGTCGTCGCGAAACACCAGACGTCCCTGCATCTGGCCGCCGACGCAGCCAAGCGCCGCCGCCGCCAGCACCCCCTGGGGGGCGCCGCCGATGCCCATGTAGATATCGATACCGCTTTTCGGCCAAGTGGTGGCGATGACGCCGGAAACATCGCCGGCGGTGATCAACACGATTCGCGCCCCGGCCTCGCGGGTGCTGGCGATCAGTTGGGAATGGCGCGGCCTGTCAAGGATGCAGACTACCAGGTCGCTGACGTCGACGCCCTTGGCCGTCGCCAATTCCCGCAGGTTTTTGGCCGGTTCCTCGTCGATATCGACAATGCCATCGGGCAAACCGCCGCCGACGGCGATTTTGTCCATGTAGATATTCGGAGTATTGAGGAACCCGCCCGTCTCGGTCATGGCGATCACCGACAGACCGTTGTGTTCGCCCTTGGCGATGATGGTCGGCCCCTCCAGCGGCAACAGGGCCACTTCCACCTTGGGGCCGTCGCCCGTTCCCACATTTTCACCCTGGTAGAGCTTGGAGGTTTCGTCTTTTTTGCCCTCGCCGATTTGGATGACGCCATCCATGGCGATCTCGTCGAGGGTGCTTTTCATGGCATCCACCGCCGCCTGATCGGCGGCTTGGTCGTCTCCTCGTCCCAGCAGCGTTGACGCGGCCAGGGCCGCTGCTTCGGTGACCCGCACCGCCTCCATGGCGAGATTGCGGCCGACGAACGACGACTTCCAGGACATGGACAGATTCCTTTTCTGCTCTTAAGCAAAGACAGTGGAGTTTAAGGCACGATGCCTTGTTTCATTTCTGGTTGAACGATTCGATTCGGATCATTTGCGGCGGCTCGACCACCGTTGGCAAGGTGCCGACCTTCTCCAGCATTCGCACCACTCCCAATTCCTCGGTTTCGTGGAGGGTCATGACCACCGGCACCGCCTCGCCCGGCGCCCGCCCACGCTGCAGTATCGCCTCCATGGAAACGTTGTGATCGCGAAGCGCCGCCGCAACGTCGGCAAACACACCCGGCTGGTCCAATACCATCAGCCGAATGTAATAGGCGCCAAAGTGGCGTTCCATGGGCGCGGCGGGAAGCGCTTCCAAGTCCTCGGCCGGCACCGCGAAAGTGGGCGTCGAGCACCCCCTGGCGATGTCCATCAAGTCGGCGACCACCGCCGAAGCCGTCGGGCCGGCCCCGGCGCCGTGGCCTTCAAACATGGTGGTGCCGACGAAATCGCCATCGGCAACCACGGCATTGAAAACATTTTCGATATGCGCAATGGGGGCATTCAGGGGCACCATGCAGGGATGCACCCGTTGCTCGACGCCATGCTCCGTCATGCGGGCGATGCCCAGCAACTTGATCCGAAAGCCCAACTCCTTGGCGAACCGGATATCCAAGGGAGAAATATTGCGGATGCCTTCGATATAGACGGCGTCGAAATTAAGCTCGCCGCCGAAAGCGACGCTGGCGAGGATGGCCAGCTTGTGGGCGGTGTCGATGCCGTCCACGTCGAAGCCGGGATCGGCCTCGGCGAAACCAAGCGATTGCGCTTCCGCCAACACGCCCTCGAACTTGCGGCCGCTTTCGCGCATGACGGTGAGGATGTAGTTGCAGGTGCCGTTGAGAATACCGTAAACGCGATTGACGCCATTGGCGGCAAGCCCTTCGCGCAAAGCCTTGATGATGGGAATGCCGCCGGCCACCGCCGCTTCGTAAGCCAGAGTCACGCCGGCCCCCTCGGCGGCCCGGGCCAGGGCCGTTCCGTGATGGGCGAGAAGCGCTTTGTTAGCCGTCACCACGTGCCTGGCGGAAGCGATGGCGGTCTCGCAAAGCCGCTTGGCGACGCCTTCCGAACCGCCGATCAGTTCCACAACCACGCCGGCATCGGCTGCCGCCGCCATGGTCACCGGATCGTCATACCAGGTAATTCCTTCCAGGGACACGCCCCGATCCTTGTTTCGATCCCGCGCCGAAACGGCGGTAACCGTGATGGCGCGGCCGCAACGGCGTTCGATGAGCCGGGCCTGCTCGAAAAGCAGTTTCATGGTGCCGGCGCCAACCGTGCCGAGGCCGGCGACGGCAATCTTGAGAGGCTTGTTCATTGTTGATCGCCGCTTACAGAATCGCCGCTCGTTTTTTTTCCGTTTCCTCAATCACTTTGCCGTAATTGTTGAGGAACGCCTTGATGCCGCGGACGGCTTGACGAATCCGTTGCCGGTTCTCGACCAAGGCGAAACGGACATGGTCGTCGCCATGTTCGCCGAAACCAATACCCGGCGAAACCGCGACTTGCGCCTCGCGCAGCAAAAGCTTCGAAAACTCCAACGAACCCAGATGCGCGAAGGCCGGTGGAATAGGCGCCCAAGCGAACATGGTGGCTGGCGGACTGGGAACATTCCAGCCGGCGGCGGCCAATCCGGCGATGAGCACGTCGCGGCGTCGGCGGTAGATGTCCCTGATTTCGCCGACGCATTCCTGAGGACCGTTGAGGGCGGCGACGGCGGCGACCTGCACCGGCGTAAAAGCCCCGTAATCAAGATACGACTTGATACGCGCCAGCGCCGCGATCAGTCTCTTGTTGCCGGTAGCGAAACCAATGCGCCAGCCAGGCATGGAGTAGGTTTTGCTCATGGAAGTGAATTCGACGGCAATTTCCTTGGCGGCGGGAATCTGCAGAACCGACGGCGGCGGCTCACAGTCGAAATATATCTCGGCATAAGCGGTGTCGGAAAGAAGATAAATTCCGTGGTGGCGGCAGAAATCCACCGCTTGAGCGTAGAAGTCCAGGTCCGCCAAGACGGCGGTGGGGTTGTTCGGATAATTGAGCACGATCGCCGTCGGCTTGGGTACGCTGTGGCGCACGGCGCGGTCCAAGGCCGCCAACAGATTCCCGTCGGGAACGATAGGGATGTTGCGCACCGTCGCGCCGGCGATGATAAAACCAAAGGGATGGATGGGGTAGCTGGGATTCGGCGACAAAATCACGTCGCCGGGAGAGGATATGGCCGACGCCAAGTTAGCCAGTCCTTCCTTGGAACCCAACGTGACGATGGTTTCGGTCTCGGCATCGATGTCGATGCCGAAACGGCGCCCGTAATACCCGGCGACGGCCTTGCGCAAGCCTGGAATGCCACGCGAGTTGGAATAGCGGTGGGTGCGCGGATTGCGCACCGTTTCACACAATTTATCGACGATATGGGCCGGCGTCGGACTGTCCGGATTGCCCATGCCGAAGTCGATGATGTCCTCGCCGGAGGCCCGGGCGCGGGCTTTCATGGCGTTGACCTCGGCAAACACATAGGGCGGCAAACGCCGGATACGGTGGAATTCCTGCTCCATGATCCTCACACGGCAAATATGTACGAAATTTGGCGCCCTGGTTTAAACATAGGCCGGATCTTCGAAATCTGGATGGCAGGTTAAATAATTATTGACCAGTTGGAGCCTGTCCCCCCCTCTTCTTTCAAGATATCACGCCGGTGGTACCGATGACCGGTTTTTTGGCGGCGGGAGGTTGGCCAGTCAATTTACGATATAAATCTCGGCGCGGCGATTGCCTGCCTCGCCAGAGGGCATAAACTCGAAATAAAGCGGTTTTACGTCGGACATGGCAACGACCCGGATTTGCGAAGCCGGCACACCCAACCGGATGAGCTCACTGGCGATTGTGTTGGCGCGGGCCGCCGAAATCTGGAAGTTGACCATCTTGTGTTCAACGGGGTCCATGCTGCGAGTCCGACTGCTGGCATGGCCAACCACCCGCAATTCGCCGCCGCGCTGGCGGAAAATTACGCTGACGTTATCGAGAATACGCTGGTCCTGGGCATTGATGTCGAAGGAGCCGTTGGGGAACTGGATGGTCGCAACCTTGAATCCACCTTTCGCGGCAATCGGTTTTTTTGAAGGCACCAACTCCGGCCGTCCCGCCGGCGACGCAGCGGGAGTGGGAGCGGGAGTGGGCCGCGACAACGCCATTCCAGGCGAGGCGGCCGCCAGTTCCACCCCCGAGGAGGAAATGACCACTGTCGCAAACCGTTGCGGCCCGGGAGACAGTTGCGGCAGCCCCGGCATGCCCTCGGCCAGGGTCATCGGTTCACTCTTTTCCGGCAAACGCCGAGCCAAACGGTCTTCGTAGGTTTTCCGCACTGTCGACGGCGGCGCGGCCGCCGAAGACGCGGCCACGAATGGCGGCGGCACAGAGAACGGCGCGATGGGTGCGGGCGCCACGGGAATGGTCGGTACGGCCGCCACGGGAGTGGTCGGTACAGCCGCCGGCGGCGGCGCGGGAGGCACCGCCATGGCGGTTACTTCGGAACCAAGAGATTGCGCCGGTTCGCTTTGACGGGGAATGGGTTTGGCGTATCTCCGCCGCTCGGTGTCGCCGACCAGCCCGCGGGACGGCCGGGCCGGCACCGACGACAATTTCGGGAATGGTTTGTCGGCGCCCGGCGGTGGCTTGTTCCTGTCGGCAACAAGGGAGCTCTGTTGTTTCCCAGTTTCCTTGGCGGTCCGTACTTCTTTATCTTCGCCGGTAAAAAGACCCACCGTGCTTTTGTACCATTCGACGGGATTGGCCGCGTCGGGAATATCGGAACAACCGCTCATCAACATTAACGCCGGCAAAAGCAGGCCCAGAAAAACCGGCCCGCTGAACCGCTTGAACGTAAATTGCCTGTTTTCTTCTGTCACCATGGTCGCTGGACCCCTCTTTAGCAGCATACAACAAAAATCAGCTATAAAATTTGCTTTTCTTATATTCATATGATTTTTATTGCCGGAATTTGGTTAACAATCTCCAAACATCCACACTTAGAGCCTATCCGAATAACTGGAGGCGGTTGTTCGGATAGGCTCTTAATTGCTCGGCCAAACGCATTCCCCGGCGGCGGGATAACGGGCTTGCCGGGATTTCCAAAGCCATCCTCGAATTCCCTTCAATCATAGTAGATTGACCGGGAGACGATCAACAGAACGTCCCGATGTCTCCTTTCGAGTAGCATTTTATTTGCCCCCGCTGGCCGGAGTCGGGCCAGGGCCAAGCGTTTGAGGACGCTCCCGGCGCGGCCCCCGGCGCCGGTGCAATGGGGCGGACGCAAAGGCGCGGGCGGAGTGAAACTCACTTTTCGTTAGAATCGGCGAGCAGCGCGAGAGCCGCGGCGCGCCGATCCAAGTCGCCGGCGATGACCTTGTCCAGCAACTCCGAGAGCTTGTCGCCGCGCCGATCCGAAATGCGTTTTCTTAGGATCTCCTCGGCGATCTTGACGATTCGCATTTGCAGGTTCCGCCGCCGCCGCCGATCCATTTCACCGCTGTCCCCGAGATGCGCGCGATGGCCGTCGATGGCGGCTCGCAGGCCGTCTATGCCCTCGTCGCGTTCGGCGCTCGTCGCCAGCACCGGCACCAGCCAGCCGAAACGGTCCTTGCCGGTCAGGCCCAGGGGCAGCGCGGCCTTCAACTCGGCGACCGTTTTGGCGGCCTCGGCGCGGTCGCATTTGCTGACCGCGTGGATGTCGGCGATCTCGAATATCCCCGCCTTCATCACCTGAATCCCGTCGCCAAGTCCGGGGGGTGTGACCACCACCACCGTATGCGCCGCCTGGACGATATCCACTTCGCCCTGGCCGACGCCAACGGTCTCGATCAGCACCAAGTCGAATCCCGCCGCATCGAGGATGTCTACCGTGTCCAGGCTGGCGCTGGCGAGACCGCCCATGGCGCCGCGGGTGGCCATGGGACGGATGAAAACGCCGGCGTCGCCGGTGAGCCCGCTCATGCGCAGACGGTCGGCGAGGATGGCGCCGCCGGAAAAGGAGCTGGACGGATCGACAGCGACAATACCGACAGTCCGGTTGGCGGCCCGAAAGGCGCGGGTCAGGGCGCCGACGAGGGTCGATTTGCCGCTTCCCGGCGCCCCGGTAACGCCAATCACATGGGCGTTGCCGGCATGACGGTGAATTTCCGCCAGCACCTCCTGGTCCCCGTCAAAGCCGGCCTCGGCCCGCGACATCAACTTGGCGATGCACCGGGTCCGGCCCGCCAGGACCCCTGGCAGCAGGTCATCCGGGGACCGCCTGTCAGTCATGATCCTGGCCGGCCGCTTTTCGGTACTCGCGGGCCAGTTCGATGTAATGGGCGGCCGAATCGGCCATGCCGCCCAAGTCGTCGGGACTCAGGCCGCGCAAGCGCCGGGCCGGCGAACCGGCCCAAAGCTCACCGCTTTTGACCCGCTTGCCGGGCGTCACCAGGGCGCCGGCGGCAACCATGGCGCCGTCCTCGACCACGGCCCCATCCATCACTGTCGCCCGCATGCCGATGAAGGCATCGTCGCCAATGGCGCAGGCATGGAGGACGGCCAGGTGGCCGACGGTGACGCCGGAGCCGATGTAGGTGCCCAGTCTGACCGAACTCCCGATCCGCCCCGACGATACATGGACGATGGCGCCGTCCTGGATGTTGGTGCCCTCGCCGACGCGGATTTCGCTGACGTCGCCGCGGAGGACGACCGCGAACCAGACGCCGCTATCCGCCCCGATCTCGACGTCGCCGATGACGGTAGCCGTGGCGGCGACGAAAACGCTTTCCGCGATGCGCGGCAGGACCCCTCGGTAGGGTATAATCAGGCCTGACATTCCGTTATTCCCTAGAGCCTTTCAAGATTGGCCGTCGCCGACTTTTCACAACATAGATATGCCCTAATGTTCCGGGTTGCCGCTGAAAAACTACCATCGAAACACGAGTCGCCAAATAACAAGGTAACCGCCAAGTCGCCGGACTTATAAAGAATCCCCCGAATCAATTTTCGCGTTGTCCTGGCGGCGAGCAAGACAATCCGCGTCCAACACGAACAAAGGGATTGGACGAAAAAGGGGGAATTTTCAGACAAGGACGATAAAAATGGCGTCGGCTTCCCGCCATGAAGAGCGCGGAAATCACGGCCCGCGTGACCCGGCCGGGGAAATTGCCGGAAGAAAGGGCCGGCGGGCTCTCGGACGATTCCGCCAGCTGGAGCCCGAGGCTAAGAGCCTTCCCGGCCAGGGGATGGTTCAAGGGTAACCGTCGTCTCGGAGAACCCGGCCACACCCAGGATCATCGCCTCGCCTTATTGACTGGTGAGCCCCGCTTTTGCCTGTGCCATGATTCTCAAACGCGGGGATGAAATCATACCTCGTCCGACCGGCCATGGTCGACAATGCGAGACTACTTTTCCGGCTCTTCCGGCTCTTCCGGCTCCCCGGTCTTCTCGTTCTTCGGTTTCTTTGACCGCTCCGCCTTTGCCTCCTGGCGCTTGCGGCGCCTTTCGGCCTTCACACGTTCGCGTTCCCGGCGCTCGAATCCGTAATTGGGCTTACGTGCCATGGCTTGCCCAGCCAGACGAGTGACGGCGCGCGGCCATCGAATGAAAGAGTAAGAGGTCTTGCCTCCGCTCCCTTTCGGACAAACATACCGCTATGGATAGGATAGGTATGATCCCTCGTCTCAGTCGAGGGAGACGATGTTCTCGGCGGCGGTCTTTCCGTTCTTGCCGGAAATGAGTTCGTACTCGACCTTCTGGCCCTCGCGGAGGGTCGACAGACCGGCACTCTCGACGGCGGAGATATGGACAAAGGCGTCCTTGCCGCCGTCTTCGGGTTCGATGAAGCCGTACCCCTTGACCGGGTTAAACCATTTCACAGTTCCAACAGCCATGAGTTATCCTTGCCTTATGTTGCTTACGTCGCTTACGTCGCGCGCTCCACGCCGGAGCGCTTGTTTTTGGTGTCACAATTCACGGAATAGCCGAGCTAGACGTCTTAGATGCTAAATCTCAAGTAATTCGCTAATCTCAAGATACGCCAAGGCATGTGGCGCCAATTGACACCAGTATAGGACGTAATGCCGCGATTGAAACCTTTATTTTCGATTTTCTCCGCCGGCGGGCCACTAAGGGCGGAGGACCGTCATAATCCGGCCGCGGCCGGTCCGGATCGGATGCCCTTTCCGACCCTTATGCCTGCTTGTTCTTCAGCATTTCACTGAGTTTCTTGAATTCCGTCGTGCCGGAGCGGCCTACCCATTCAAACAGAACCATTTCCGTGGTGACGATCGAGACGCCGCCGTCGCGCAGGCGATCGAGGGCCAGCCGGCAGTCTTGCGCCGAGCGCGATGAAACGGCATCGGCGACGACAAAAACCTGGCGGTCCTCATTGAGCAGTCCGAACGCCGTCTGCAGAACGCAAACGTGGGCTTCGATCCCGGCGACGACAACCTGGGGACGGTCAAGACCTTGGATGCGTCCGGCGCAACCGGCGTCCCCCATGCAGGAAAAATGCTCCTTGACCATCAGCGAGCCGGCGGGCGCCAGTTCGGCCAGTTCCGGAACCGTCGGCCCGAGCCCTTTCGGGTATTGTTCGGAAACCAGAACCGCCACCCGCAAGCGGGCTGCCACTTGCATGAGCGCGGCACAATTGGCGATGACGCGCTCACATTCCTCGACAGCGGACGCCAGCTTGGCCTGAACGTCGACGATCAACAGGCAGGATTGGTCGGCGGTGATCAGCATGGGCGGGTTCTCTAAAACGATTGCCAAGTGGGCAATAATTAATCCATGCGTCCCCTCTCGCCAAGACCTGGATGGTATCGGCGCGCCGGGGTGGCGGCCGGGAAGATTGACAGCAGCCCCGGAAAGCCTAATATCCGGCGCCAATGTTATATCCATTGGCGAATACCTTCCTTTGATCGCCGGTCGAATCGGACCGAATGAATTTTTCTGATTTAGGATTGAGTCAAAATGTCCTGCGCGCCGTCGGCGAAGCGGGTTACACCGAACCCACGCCGATTCAGGCCGAGGCCATTCCCTACATCCTCATGGGAAGGGACATCCTGGGTTGCGCCCAGACGGGGACGGGCAAGACCGCGTCTTTTACCCTGCCGATGATCGACATTCTGGCGGCGGGCCGGGCCAAGGCGCGCATGCCCCGTTCTCTCATTCTCGAGCCGACGCGGGAACTGGCGGCGCAAGTGTCCGGATGTTTCGATATTTACGGCAAGCACAACAAGCTGAGCATGGCGCTGTTGATTGGCGGAACGTCGATCAACGATCAGGTCAAGGCCATAGAACGGGGCCCGGATGTGCTGATCGCCACGCCTGGGCGGTTTTTGGACCTTTTCGAGCGCGGCCGTTTGTTGTTGAGCGACATTAAAATCCTGGTTCTCGACGAATCCGACCGGATGCTGGACATGGGTTTTATCCCAGATATCGAACGCATCGTTTCCCTGCTCTCGAAAATGCGCCAGACCCTGTTTTTCTCGGCCACCATGCCGACGGAAATCCGCCGCCTCGCCGAGACCTTTCTGATCAACCCCAAAGAGATCTCCGTCGCGCCACCAGCGACGCCAGCCGAAACCGTCATCCAGGGGTTGGTGATGGTCGAACCTGGAAACGGCCACCGGCCGAGCAACGTTCAAAAGGAAAAACGGGCCGCCCTGCGCCGCCTGATCAACGCCGAAGGGGTTAAAAACGCCCTTATCTTCTGCAACCGCAAACGCGACGTCGGGGTTCTGTTCCGCTCGCTCGTCCGCCACGGCTATGATGCCTCCCAGCTGCATGGCGACATGGATCAGCCGTCACGCATGCAAACCCTGGACAGTTTCAAGTCGGGCGGGTTCAAGCTACTGGTTTGCAGCGATGTCGCCGCCCGCGGTCTTGACATCGTTGAAATGAGCCATGTCTTCAATTTCGACGTTCCCTGCCATCCCGAAGACTACGTGCACCGCATCGGCCGCACCGGACGAGCCGGCAAAGAGGGCCGCGCCTTGACCATCGCCGGACCCGAGGATGGCAAGCACCTGGAGGCGATCGCCAGACTGATCGGCAAGAAAATTCCCCGCCTCACCATGGACGGCATTGGCGCCGGCAGCCTCGAGCCGGTCCCCGGCAAAGGCCGCCGCCGCCGTGGACGGCGGCGCAAACCCGGCGGCGGGGACGACGGCAAAAGAGATGCCGAACCGGTCCATTCCCCCAGCCTCCGCAAAGAACGGCACGACCAAGACGGCCATGATCACGGCAAGCCGGCGATCAGCATGGGCGGCCATGTTCCGGCTTTCCTGCTTCAGCCCATCAAGGCGAAGAAAAGGAAAAAATAAGCCGTTAGGTGGCGGGCGGCCCGATAGCGCTCAAATGTAATATTCCCTGAGCAGGCCGAAGCCGTTGAAACCGGCGGAGGCGTATGTGGTTGTGTAGGCGCCGGCGGCGAGCAGCCGGAGGCGGTCACCGGCTTTCAAATCCAAAGGCAAGCTGTAGGCGGCCTTTTCGTAAAGGATATCGGCGCCGTCGCAAGTCGGCCCGGCCAGCACCACCGGCCCTTTCTCGCCTCCGTTATGGGGCGTGCGAATAGGATACTCGATGGATTCGTTCATGGTTTCGGCAAGCCCGCCGAACCGGCCCACGTCCAGATAGATCCAGCGCGGCTCCTTTTTGTCGTAGGACTTGCGCGAGACCAGCACCACTTCCGTCTCGATGATCCCGGCCTCGGCGGCGATGCAACGCCCCGGCTCGACGATCATCTCCGGCGGATCATTGCCAAAATACCTGATCATCGCTTGCATGATGGCTTCGGCATAATGCTCGAAAGCGGGAATGTCCCGCCGGTAACGGACGGGAAACCCGCCGCCGAGGTTGATCATTCCGAGTTTGATCCCGGCCTCGGCCAAGTCCGAAAAAACCATCGCCGTCCTGCCGATGGCGATCCGCCACTGCTCGGAGTCGGTCTGCTGGGAGCCGACGTGAAACGAGACACCGTACGGCTCGAGGCCAAGATCGCCGGCGCGGACCATCAGATCGCCGGCCATGTCCAATTGGCAGCCGAATTTTCTCGACAGCGGCCAATCCGCCCCCTCGCTGGCCGTCAGGATGCGGCAATAGACCCGCGAACCGGGCGCGGCGGCGGCCAATTTCCACAACTCCTCGTCGCTGTCGAAGGCAAACAGCCGCACTCCCCTCCTAAAGGCATGGGCGATGTCCGTTTGCTTCTTGATGGTGTTGCCAAAGGAAATGTTTTCGGGCGGCGCGGAAGCGGCCAGGCAGTCATCGATCTCGGAAACGCTGGCGGCATCGAAACAGGAGCCCAGACCAGCCAGAGTTGTAAGAATTTGCGGCGCCGGGTTGGCCTTGACCGCATAATGAATCCGGGCCAGCGGCAAAGCCCGGCCGAGACGCCGGTAGTTTTCCGCCACCGCCTCCAGATCAACGACGAGACAGGGTGTTTCGGAACCGTGTCGAGCTAGGAAACTCTCTAATTTTCGGGGTCACGGTCGATTCTCCCGCAAAATGACGAGGCCGGCGGGGTTATAAGCCGAATTTCCGCCGATGTAAGCGAAAAAACCTTTCCTTCAACGCCCGGGCTCGCTTCTCAAATCAAACCGGCCAGCGGCGAGGAGGGATCGGCGTAACGTTTCTTCGGCATTCGCCCGGCGAGATAGGCCAAGCGTCCGGATTCCACCGCCATTCTCATGGCGATGGCCATTTTCACAGGATCCTTGGCCTCGGCGATGGCGCTATTCATCAGCACCCCATCACAACCCAACTCCATGGCAATGGTGGTGTCCGATGCGGTGCCGACGCCGGCGTCGACCAGAACCGGCACCGACGCCCGCTCGACGATCAGCCGGATGTTGATAGAATTCTGAATGCCGAGTCCGGAGCCGATCGGAGCCGCCAAAGGCATGATGGCGACACAGCCAATGTCTTCCAGGCGCTTCGCCATGATCAGGTCGTCGGTGCAGTAGACCATGACCTTGAAGCCTTCCTTGATGAGGATTTCAGCCGCTTCCAGGGTCTCGGGCATATGGGGATAGAGGGTTTGCCGATCGCCCAGGACTTCCAGCTTGACCAAGTCCCAGCCACCCGCCTCGCGAGCCAGGCGCAGGGTGCGCATGGCCTCCTCGGCGGTATAACAGCCCGCCGTGTTGGGTAGGTAGGTATACTTTTTGGGATCGAGGTAATCGATCAGCATCGGCTGATTGGAATCGGTGATGTTGACCCGGCGGACGGCGACGGTGACGATTTCCGCGCCCGACGCCTCGATGGCGGCCTTGGTCTCTTCGAAATCCTTGTATTTACCGGTGCCGACAAGGAGACGCGAGGTGAACCGCCGTCCCGCCACCTCGAAGGTATCCTGGCGGCCGGCGCCCGCCTCGTCCGGGGCGCCGCCGCCGATGAAATGAACGATTTCCAACCGGTCGCCATCGTCGAGGGAAACCTCCCGGTATAGGGACCTGGGGACGATCTCGAGATTGCGCTCCACCGCCACCTTGCGGAAATCTATGCCGATTTGGCCAAGAAGTTCTTCGACGGTGAGCGAGGCATCGAAGCATCGTTCCTCGCCGTTGATGGTCACACGCATGGGGAAGTCCGTCCTCGCAAACTGGAAATCCGCCGCCGGGCATGACGGTCGCCCCGCCCGGCCCGATCGGATAGGCTCAATTAAGGCTAATATAAGGATTTGCCTCTGTCAGACAATTAAAGGATTTAAGGAAATTCGGTGACAGCATACTAATTTCATCTTTCCACTTGATTGGAAATGGCAAGGTTTTGGAAATTAGTATGCTGTCACCGAATTTCTGTTGCTGTCACCGAATTTCTGTTGAAGTTGAAAAATCGGGAGG
>Ga0066829_10000415_pt1 | contig 16510 bp, 19 predicted proteins | sample ETNtaG_22_FD_65498 | JGI IMG/M metagenome (GOLD analysis project Ga0066829, IMG submission 65498) | Marine microbial and viral communities from oxygen minimum zone, Eastern Pacific Ocean - ETNP201306SV43 | ecosystem: Environmental > Aquatic > Marine > Oceanic | place: Pacific Ocean: Eastern...
CACACTGAGGAACGGGAAGAAGACTGCGACCCCGTCTCTTAACTTACTGTTAATCCTTGCAGCCGGGATAACCAGAAGGGCCCCTAGGAAGGGGAACAACCAGGCCAACCAAGGAATCAAATTCATCACTCGACACCCATATATATAAGCGGCCTAGGATATAATAAAGAAGCCGAGGATTCTTGGAAGCCGATTGAATTCACGCAACCATGCAGGGAGAAGGTGACCACGGCTGACCTTACCATATATCCGGAAAAATATTGATGCTTTTAATAAGTTTAGTTCTGAACATTACTAATCTTAATCTACTTGATCATTACAATAATCCTTTTATTCACATTATTTTGAGGATTAAATGTGACACTTCCGTTTATACTCCTGCAATCGGTGTTTGTTCCCTTATTAGCGATTTTGGCAGTGGCCCTCTTTGGGCCTAGACTCGGGAAAAAGACAGGTTGGATCGCGGTCGCATCCTTGGTGTATACGACATCTCTTCTTCTGATATCGGGGTTAGATATACTGAGAAAGGGTTCACCTATACTTGAGGAATACAGTTGGACGACATTTCCCTCTCTTACGATAAAGGTAGGTTTCTTCGCTGATGGTCTAAGCCTCCCTGTAGCCTTGGTTGTGAGCATCGTCACCTTAGTATGCGCCTTGTACTCCATCCCATATCTTGAGCATAGAATAGAAGAATTATACGATGAAGGTAGAAATGGGCTATACACTGTCTACTATGCGTCTTTTCTCTTCTTCGCCATTGGTCTGGTGGGTGTATCATTATCTACCAACCTTGTTGCACTGTTTATTTTTCTTGAACTATTGTTGATCCCACCTTACATGCTCATAGGTTTGTTTGGCTATGGGAAGAAGAAAAGAATTGCCATGATATACTTTGTCTGGAACCACGTTGGTGCAGCTTTTTTTCTCATTGGAATAGTTTTAGTCGTAATATATACGGGGAGTTTCGAAGTAAATGCGATATCATCTCTTGCCGGAACCTCAATAGCCTTCTGGGTGGTATTCTTTATGGTCATAGGCTGGTTGGTTAAGATGGCCACGTTCGGTTTTCACATCTGGCTACCCCACGCACATGGTAACACACCTACCGCCATAGCCCCTATTATAGCTGCCATAGTTGGCTTAGGCAACTATGTCTTGGTGAGATTATTGGTGGGCCAATTATTCGATGTCTTCCAGATATTCAGCATGCCGCTTATGGTTCTAGCCTTGATAACCATGATATACGGAGGAATGCTGACCATAGCACAAGACGATATAAAAAATCTATATGCCTGTTCAACTATCGGCCAGACCGCCTACTCTCTTCTAGGTATAGCCAGCCTAAGCCTGTTTGGCTTAGCTGGTGGCATTTTCTACTTTCTCAGTCACATCTTGGGTAAGGGGATACTGTTCCATGTCGCAGGTATCGTTGTGACCCAGACTGGAACCAGAAATATAAAGAAGATGGGAGGACTCGTCAGTAAGATGCCTATGACCACCATTCTATGCGCGTCGGGCTCTCTGCTTCTGGCCGCCCTCCCCCCACTAAGCGGTTTTCAAGCCAAATGGATCATGTTCGGCGGAATATTCACAGATGCTGCAGGCTCGACACCCAAACTAATCATAGCAATCGCAGCTATATTCGCAGCGTTTCTAACCCCCATGTACACCATCTGGCCGCTGCGACGTATCTTCTTCGGAAAGCTGCCTGATTCTTTACAGCATGTGAAGGAGGCCCCTCTGAGTATGACCGCACCTCTTTTGATTTTCGTTATAACATCTCTGGTCTTGGGATTGTATCCAGATCTTGTGATGGACTTTCTCACATCTTACATCAGTACTCTACCTTGGTGATGTGATTGAAGAACATGAGATTTTCAAATGTTAGGTTGATTTACAGGAGCTTCGACGAGCTTTTTAGATATGCTAAGCTGAGCATTTTTGGTTGGGTTTGGACATGCTGATTCCAGCTCCTCTCCTTCAAGCTGTATTCATACCGGTATTGATTGCTCCAATAACTATGCTGTTGGGACGCAAGTACGGTAGGAAGGTGAGCTGGCTCAACTTTGTTGCGTTAACATACTCCACATTGATGCTTCTTATGGTTGGTTTGGAGGTTAGAAGCGCCGGTCCTGTCTTGGAAGTGTATTCAATGGTTCCTCTAGCAAATGTCAATTTTGGGCTTCTGGCGGACAATCTGAGCCTTCCAGTGGCAGTTATATTGAATCTGAGCGCTGTGGCTCTCTCAGTCTTCTCAGGCCACTATATTGATCATCGAATTGACGTACTTTATAACGGAAACAAAAAGTACCACGCCGTCTATCACACCCTCTTCCTAATCTTTGCGACTGGTATACTTGGGACAATCCTAGCGACGAATCTCATCATCCTATACCTATTCTTGGAAATCGTGTACATACCTCTATATTTCATTATGCGGTTCTTCGGATATGTAACTAAGGAGCGAGTGGCCCTGATGTCATTCTTCTGGGGAACCTTGGGAACCACCTTCTTCCTCGTTGGCGCCATGCTGACATACATGGGGATAGGGAGTTTCCAAATATTCGACATGCCGACTCTTGTAGGGACCTCAGTTGTAGATCTCGTAGTCTTCTTCATGCTTATAGGCCTGCTCATAAAGATGGCTACCTTCGGTTTCCACGTGTGGCTACCGTGGGTCCATGCTGAACACCCCACCTCCATAGCAGGAATCCTTGCAGTTATAGTCGGTCTCGGAAACTACGTCATAGCCCGAATCCTAATACAACAGCTATACATCCCATTCCAAATATACAGCACACCGCTAATGTTCCTAGCTTTAGTAACCATGGTCTATGGAGCATACCTCACCCTTGCCCAAGACGACATCAAACGACTATACGCTTGCTCCACTATAAGCCAGAACGCATACTGCCTCCTTGGCCTAGCAAGCATGACATCCATTGGCGTAGCTGGGGGGATCTTCTATTTTCTCAGCCACTCATTGGGCAAAACCATTCTCTTCTCCATTGCAGGCATACTGGTATTCCGTACTGGGAACCGAGACATGAGGAAGATGGGCGGGTTGGCTTCGAAGATGCCCGTAACTGCGCTGCTAACCATTATGGGCGCCATGATACTTTCTGCTATGCCACCTCTGAGCGGTTTTCAAGCTGAGCTTATCATGTTCATCGGAATATTTCTACAAGGAACCTTCACAAACCTGACGAGTTTTCTGATAGCCTTGGGTGGAATCATAGCCACCATCTTCACCGTAGCCTACACATTCTGGCCCGTCCGCCGAATCTTCTTCGGACCTCCCAAAATAAAAAACAGCAATTCTCACGAAATCAAAGAAGCTCCCTGGAGTATGACTGTTCCTTTGCTTATGCTCGCCTTTGTCTCACTTCTACTAGGAATATTTCCATCGTTAGTTATGGACTTCCTGACAGCCTTTGCGGAAAGCCTACCGCTAGGTTGAGTAAAGAAAAAAAAGTGACGGTGGTGTTGTCACCGCTTACCCTTTCATATCTTTCATTTCGAGAATATCGATATCCTTCCGAAGTCTATAGGCTCCAAGAATCAGGGCAAGTGCAACAGCTGCTTCAGCAGCAAGTAAAGCTATAGCGAATAGAGCAAAGACTCTGCCTGTCACACTAGCAACGGAAAGATATCTTGAAAAAACGACTAAGTTAAGGACGGCTGAATTCCCAATAATCTCTATCGAAAAGAGGAGTCTCAATGCGTTTCTCTTTGCTATAAGTCCATACACACCTATTGCGAAGAGAGCAACCGAAACTATTAGATATTGAAGTAAAGATTCCAACTACTTATTCCCTTTCTCCTTTTTAGCTAATGTAAGAGCTCCAATAAGAGAGGCTGCTAAAAGTAGAGCCAATACTTCAAGCACAACCCAGTATTCGAAGATCAACTGAACACCTATTTGCATGAAAGAAACTGACTCACTGCTGACAACCACTGAGCCTAGTGTAGAGTTAACCAAAAGTAGACCGAATGCGAGAGCTACAATCAACCCTACTATTATCCCGACACCCGTCAAGCCAGTAACTGGCGGTTTAAGCCACTTATCTCGCCTCACCAACATAACTGTGAAGATAATCAGAACAGCAACTGCTCCGACATAAACTATGATCTGGAACATTGCAACAAAGGGCGCGTCCAAAAGGATGAAGAAACCAGCAATAGTCATTAACATAATTGCTAGAGATATGGCGCCATAAACAATCTCTTTTGCTTCTAGAGCTAGGATAGCTGATGATACAGCCATAATGGAGAGGACTATGAATGCAAATTCAACCATGATATGCTCCCCTCTTTCCATATTGGATTTCGTAAGTTCCTTTGTACTTTGGTTTGATAGCGAGCTGTTCAGGTGTGAATAGTAAACTCTCTTTATCATATGAGACAATTTCATATTCATTGGTTTCAAACAAGGCTTTAAATGGACAGATGTCTACACAGAAACCGCAGTAAACACATTTTGCATAATCTATTTGTGGAAAATTAGACTTCTTATTAATGGACACATCTTTTTCAGGCAGGTTTATCATTTGTATGGCTTGTGAGATACCTTTACACATCATAAAGCAGAGTGAACATCCTGTACACTTCTCTAAATATAATATATGTCGTCCTCGATAACCGGCTACACCAACTCCTTCTTTCGGATCGTATTGATAACCATCACCATAAAATCTAAGCTTCTGATTTGGGTATCTGAAAGTTAGCCGCCTCATAAAAAGATGTTTCATCCCTGATTTTATCGCGTTGAATAACTTGAAAATGAAATTCATATTAAATACCTCCTAGAAATGGGAACCAGCCCATTTGGAGAATCATTATTGCGATGAATAGGTTGAGGATGGCAAGGACAAGTAGCCTAGACCAACCAAATCTCAAAAGTAGGTCTATCCTAAATCTGGGATTTACTCCTCTGAGAATAATGATAATAACCATAACCAGAAGTGTCTTTAAGGTAAACCATTCGATCTGATTTATAATTTCAAACCTAGCTGGGAGAAATTGTGGACCATACCACCCGCCTAAAAAGAGAGTGGTGAATATTCCTGATAATGCATAGAATCTTATGTATGTACCTAGCTGAATATTACCAAAAGCCATACTGCTATATTCAGTAATATATCCTACAACAATCTCCGACTCCGCCTCTGGAATATCAAAGGGTATCCGCTCAAGTTCGGCTAATAGGGCGATGAAGAAGACAATTGCACCTATTGGCATTAAAACAATGAACCAGATACTGGATTGAGCTTGTACAATATTGACGAGATCTAGAGATCCAGAGAGAAGGACAACGCTCAGAGCCGCCATTAACATCGGTATCTCAAATGCAATCATCTGGTGTAGACCTCTAAGACCACCAATAAACGGAAACTTACTATTGCTAGCCCATCCTGCTAAAAGGACAGATATGGGTGCAAATCCTATCACTGCAAAAACTATTAGAATACTTACATCGGACCTCATTATTAGCCACCCCTCACTTACAGGCAGGACCACCAACAAAGCAGCCCCAATTGCATTAATTAGTAATGGGATAGAATAGAAGATTAGTTTGTCAGAACGACCTGGAGAAATCATCTCCTTAGAAAGGAGTTTGACAACATCTGCTAATGGTTGTAGTATTCCTCCAATCAATCCTGCATATAAAGGACCTACTCTCATCTGCATCTTACCCAGAAACTTCCTTTCAAACCAGATAATCTCTGCAGCTATGAGTGCTGCCCAGGTGTAACCAGGGAAGATAACAATCTTGAAGAAGAGTGAATTTATACCGACTCCAAGACTATCAAGGTAATTTAGCATAACTATCGGGTTGCTAAATGATTCAAGTAAGATATTATTAAAATTACTTATAGCTGGGACCGTATAAATTAGTACTCCAAATATTATTATGGCTAAAAACAATAATCCACCAAGAACAATGATTAACCTTTTCAGAAAATCTGGAAATGTCCTAATTTCGCTCAATTTACCTATCTGCCTCTACTGGCCAGTAATCCAAACTCCAGAAAGCAGGAGGAATATCTGCTAACAAGAGTCCTTTCAATATATGAGGTATAGCTATCAAATTTCGGAATGAAGGTGTAATCAACCTAATTCTGTAAGGATTCATACCTCCGTTACTGACAAGATAAAATGAAACAGCCCCTCTTGAAGCCTCAGCTCGAGAGAAAGCCTCTCCTGGAGGTGCTCTAATCTGTCCTCTCAAGTTAAGCTTCACTGGACCTGAGGGCATATCTTTCAAAGCCTGCTTGATGATAGACATACTTTGCCGCATCTCTTCAATATGAACCCAAGCTCGTGCCCAAGAGTCGCAGTCCTTTGATACTGGGATATCAAAATCTAGCTTATCATAGACCGCATATGGTTCATCCTTCCGAATATCCGCCTTTACTCCAGAAGCTCTAAGTGTTGGACCAACTACGCCTAGCTTTATTGCATCTTCCTTTGATAATTTTCCAATTCCTTTTGCTCTTTTTTCGAAGATTGGGTTGTTCATGAATATTCTTTCATACTCAGTAAGCCGTTTTTCAAAATAATTGCATGCATCATTTACACGCGTCATCATTCCTTCAGGTATATCATTCCTCACTCCTCCAGGTATTAGGAATGCGAAACCCACTCTCTGGCCAGATATCATTTGTGCTAGGTCTATGAAGTGTTCCCTATCACCCATAGGCCACATAAACATAGTTGAGTGACCTACAAAAATGCCGTATATTGCAAAGTAGTAAAGATGAGCAATTATGCGGTTTAGCTCGGCCATAATGACCCTAATATATTGCCCGCGCTCAGGAATCTTCAAATTCATAAGATCTTCAACAGCTTGAACATATGCAAAGAGAATGTTGCTTGAATCATGAATTGCTGGTCTTTCAAAATGAGGAATATTTTGAATATAGTTTCGATATTCTGCTATCTTCTCCTCTCCCCGATGTACATATCCTGGGTCAGGAATAACTTCAACGATTTTATCTCCATCCAATTTCACTATAAGTCTGAAATGGCCTGAACCTGGATGCTGCGGCCCTACGCTGATAGTTAACTCTGACACTCTAATCTATCTCCCTGGATTCTTGAAATCCTTTCTGAGCGGTGGCTTATCATTCCAGTCTTCAGGTAGAAATAATTTCTCTAATTTTGGGTGACCTTCAAAAAATACACCCAACATCTCATGTGTTTCTCTTTCATCATATTCGATGCTTGGCCAGATATCAATGAGAGTTTGTGTTTTTGGATTTTCACGTGGAATACGGTATGCCAGTGCTATCAATAAATCACGAAGATCTTTACGTTCATATGTTCCAGCGTGGTAAACCACTTCAATCTCATTATCATTTGGATAATCTACACCTGAAACTGAAACTATGTGATCAAGATTTAACTCAGTTTTAAAGTAGTTAGCAGCTTTTTTGATACACTTATATTTAATCTTCACTTTGATTCTTTTAGGCTTTATTTCAATGCCCAAGACGTCTTTTCCAAGTTTGATTGCTATGTTATCAGCTATTTTCTTCTCTCTTTCTGGTAATTGCTGCTTGATTTCAGGTGTCTCTGACATATTTTTTGCTCCTAATCTTTGAAGCTCGTATTTTGTTCTGTAACATTATGAGTCCTTGAATAAATTCTTCAGGTCTTGGTGGACATCCTGACATGTAGATGTCTACTGGAAGTATTGTATCTACTCCTGGAAGGACATTATATGAGTCATAGTAAAGTCCTCCACTTATGGCACATGCACCGAAAGCTATTACATATTTAGGTTCTGGCATCTGGTCATAAATTGTCTTAACTCTTGGTGCCATCTTTCGATTAACGGTTCCTAGAATAATTAGCACATCACACTGCCTCATTGCACCGAATGCTCCAAGCATTCCCCACCTTTCCACATCAAATCTTGGACCTGAAACGGCTCCCCATTCTACACTACAACAGGCAGTTTCTAGGTGTACTGGCCAGAGTGAGTATATTCGTCCCCAATTCACAATATATCTAAGTGGATCTTTTACCGAATACTCTAGAATTTCATTAAGTTTTCCTACAAATACGTTAGAAGTTGCTGCATTCACCATAATTCTCTTCTTCCAGCAAGATGTAGGGTGTACCCCATCGGAACAAACAGTATAACTAGGAATAAGATAATTACACCAGCACTTGAGAAACTAATCAGAAAGTAAGAAGCTGCCCAAGCAAATATGAACATTAACATTACATCAAAGACTAAGAACATCAAAAGATATGCATAGTATTGCATCATGAAATTAAGTCTGCCTTCACCTGTGGGAATTTGACCACTTTCGAATGGTTGAGCCTTTATAGGATGGTGTTTACTGGGTGCAAAAAGCGCAGGGATAATAAGAGTTAATAGAGTTGCAACTGCACCAAATCCTGCAAGAGCAAGGAGTGGTAGAAAGTCACTAGCCATCGAAGGCTCGATTAATAGTTAGTTATTTAAATGATACTTGGACATGAAATAAAAAATTATTCTGTTTTGAACAGAAATAATTCATATTTTTATTCGTAGATACAATGGTTCAAAAGCTTATTATTCCTTTATAAATTACAAATTTATTATATATCAAGGGAAAGGTGCACAAGAGAATTGAATATAGCAATTGTCGGTATGGGTATAGCCGGCTCATATTTATCGTCAATGTTGAACCAAGAGCATCAAGTTTCTGGTTTCGACCGACTCCCAAAGGAGAATTTTGATGCTGTATGTGCGTGGGGTACCTCTAAGGCAGGCATTGCGAAATTTGCTAAGAATTGTGGTTTGAATTTTGAAGATTATATCACATTTACCGGAAAAGAGATGCTGGTGGAGGTAAATGGTGAAATGGTGGATATTGATCTTATGGGTTTGTGTTGTTTCGATAAGATTCGATTTATCAATGATATGGCTAACGGTATAGATATCAAGTTCGGTAAGCATGTTTCTAAGAACACTCTAAATGACGATTATGATATGGTGGTAGATTCTACCGGCCTTACACGTCCGTTACTTCCTAGGGTGAAAGAAGATCTTTTAATTCCTTGCATGCAATATAAAGTAAAATATAATAATCCTCCATTCGACGATTTTTACATCAAACCTTTTCCTGGTCTAAGCGGATACTTTTGGTACTTCCCACTTGGGGGCGGCTTCTTCCATATAGGTGCAGGTGACTATTATCAAAGGCATAATGACGAGATTTCAAATTTCTTAAAAAAATATCCTGGAGAAGTAGTAAAAAAGAACGGTCGACCTGTCAGGGTATCTCCTCCCAGCCTCTGTGAACCATTCTATGAAGGAAAGGTTGTTGGCGTAGGTGAAAGTATTGGAACAGTCTACCCAATCCTCGGTGAAGGCATAATACCAAGCCTTCAGTGCGCAGATTTACTTTTAGGGAATCTTAATGACATGCCAAATTATCGTAAACGGGTATTGGAGGAGTTTAAAATCTATTCTTTGGTCTATAAGATTATCAAATCGAAGATTGCTGGTAAATTCAATGTAACCTTAAATTTTCCTTCTCTTTGGTCTATATACCGATATATGAAGAAGAGAGAAGATAGATATGGAATGAACATCAGAATGAAAAAGATGCTAAAGATAGTGGTAGACTCCTGATAAATGTTCAAATCAAAGAAACCCATTATTGATTTTAAAGGCACTTTAGGAGATGAGCTCAAGTCTCGAAGGATAGCTCTCTGCATAACAGGAAGTGTAGCTACCATAAAAAGCCCTGAAATTGCCAGAGAATTGATACGTCACGGTGCCGATGTAACTTGCATTATGTCAGATGGTGCTCTAGATTTTATTCAATCAATGCTGATGGAATGGGCAAGTCAGAATGATGTCATAACTAAAATGACTGGCAGCATGGAACATATACAACTAATAGAAGAAGGACCTGAAAAAATAGATCTTCTTCTAATAGCTCCTGCAACAGCCAATACCCTCAGCAAGATAGCATCAGGTATATCTGACACCCCAGTCACGATATTGGTATCATCAGCTTTAGGATCAGGAATACCTGTTGTAGCTGCCCCAAGTATGCACAGCTCACTTTGGTCAAACTCTATTGTAAAAGCAAATCTAACCCGTCTTAGGAAAATTAAGGTAGATATTTTAGCACCTCAGATATCTGAGGGAAAAGCAAAAATTACATCAACTGAAGTAATAGTAGATGCGGTTATACGTAGTCTAACTCCACATGATCTAAGTGGTATCCGAGTCTTTGTAACTGCAGGACCGACACACGAAAATATTGACCCTATCCGGGTATTAAGTAATAGAAGTTCAGGTAAGATGGGCTTTGCTTTAGCGAAAGAAGCATGGAGAAGAGGTGCAGATGTGACCCTAGTATCGGGGCCGACAACACTTTCTCCACCAGACTCAATCGATTATTCTACTATTGTTACAACCAGAGAATTATATGATGTTGTGAAGTCAAAGCTTAATTCAAAACAATATGATATTTTTCTGGCAGCAGCAGCAGTAGCGGATTTTCGACCTGTTAATACTATAAATGAAAAGATGTCAAGTAGAATATCTCAACCATTTGATATGAAATTTGAGACAACGGAAAAAGTGATACATATTGTAAAAAAGATTCAACGTGATATTTTCTTGGTACCATTTAAAATTGAATGGAATCTAAATCATGCTAAAATGGTTGAACGTGCTAAAATAATTATGCATGAAACAGATGCAGATTTGGTTGCCGTAAATGATGCCTCTCTTAAAGGTGTAGCCTTTGAAGGAAACACAAATCAGGTTCTACTATTGAAAAAGAATGGTGATGCAATTGATATCCCATTGGATTCCAAGCAAAGAATAGCCAGTCGGATTCTTGATGCCTTCATCGATGATGTTGGTAAAGATCATCAATAATTCAGATTCAGGTGACTTAATGGAGTTTCAACTGAATCTCTCAGAGATACCTCTTAATCTTGAAAATTCGTTAGAATGTGGTCAAGTCTTTCGATGGAGAAGAGAGAATAGCTGGTGGGTAGCAGTTATTGATAATACAGTTGTGAAGTTGAAGCAGGAAGATAACTTGCTGAACGTGAAGTCCAGCTCTAATAATATAAATGAAAAATTCATAAGAAAATATCTAAGGATTAATGATTCCCTTCCAGACATCTTTGCATCAATTAATAGAGATCAGGTAATGGCTACTGCTATCACTAAATTAAATGGGCTTCGCCTTATTAATCAAAGTCCATGGGAGTGTCTTGCATCCTTCATCTGTGCAACTTACAAAAACATAATCGCCATCAAGACGATGATATCAAACATATGTTGTCGATTTGGTAAAAGGATTGAATTCGAAGGCATCATCTACTATACATTTCCAGAGGCTGAAGTTGTAGCAAATGCAGACAGGCAGTCTCTTGAAGGTTGTGGCTTGGGATACCGTGCTAAATTCCTATTAGAGACAGCTAAACGAATCTCATCAAGAGAAGTTGTCTTAGAGAATTTAGAGTCTGCTAATTACGAGAATGTTAGAGAAATCCTCTTAGGAACTACTAGTAATGGGAAGATATTGCCTGGAGTAGGTCCAAAAGTTGCAGACTGTGTAATGCTCTTTTCTTTAGAAAAGTTAGATGCCTTTCCAATTGATGTCTGGATACGTCGCACTATCAAGAAGTATTACTCACATCTTTTTGATAATGATTCAAATCATCCAATATCAAACTGGGAAAACAATTCAATAGGATCTGCAGAGTATACAACGATTTCAAAGACGATGCGAAAATATTTTGGATCATATGCAGGATATGCACAGGAATATCTTTTTCATTATGTCCGAGAGTCGGAGCTTGTTTCTTTTACTTCTGTGTCTAAGTTTTCTTAGTTTTATTTACAATTTTGGATTTTACAGCAGGAACAGTAAACCAATTCTTTAAGGCTTCAACATTCCTATCCCACCTGGTAGTTCTCCTCGAATCCACTCGCAGTCCAAGGCGTCTTGCTTTGCCTGCATCAAGATCTATAGAAAGTAGCTCTGGTCTAGAGAAACCTTTCCCATTACGAATTTTTATAATATGCTTCAATGGTCTAGAAATGGTAGCTGAAGGAATATCTTTTTTCACTCGAGGTTTCTCAATCTTCTTTTCTGTTTTTTTTGCAGTCTTTAATTTCTTTTCTGGAATTGTTTTTCCTTTCTTTTCGGATTGACTGCTATTTTTTTCTAGAGTTTTAGCTGGTATCTTTCCTTTCTTTTGTGGTTGTTTGGACATTTCCTATCCAATAAGTCTGGGATAATCTATGTTTTAGACTTTCTGGTAAAAGCTAAAAAGCATGGTTCCCGGCAAAAATAATACTCCTTATGATCAATTATCTTCTTGACATATGTCTCGACAATAATTTCTCCACAGTTATCACATTCTATCTTGAAACCTAAGTTTGGACGGAGAACTGGACCCGCAATATCTTTTACAGTCTCTATAATGAAACTGCTTTCTGCTGTCTCCACACCTTCAAGACTGCTCAATTGAAGTGTTATTAGCCTATCAAGTGTCTGCATATCTGGTACATGTAATTTCAAGATTATGTCATATTGACCTGTGGTCAGGTAAACCTCGCTTATCTCGTCTATATCTCTTAGTTGCTCAACTACAGTCTTGATATTTGGGAGCTTCGCTTTTATAGTAATGAAAGATGTGATTATATTTGTCATAGATTGAAGTTCTACAGATGCAGTTAAACTCTTGATTACCCCGAGATCCTTTAACCGGATAATTCTGGCTCTTGCTGTTGGGATACTGATATTTGTCACTGAAGCGAATTTTTTCAATGAAGCTCTAGAATCTTCTCGGAGAAGTGAAAGTATCTTTAAATCAATCCTATCTAAATGCGTCAATATCAAGACTCACAGGTACCTGAAGCAACATTTCATCGATTTAAGTTTAAGGTCTGTAATGATTACACTTTAACATGTTTTACACCAGTTCGTATCTTGGTTGACATAAAGTATAGGGATGTCAAAGTAAGTATCCAAACTCCGGCTATTAGAATAGGACTAATTGTACTTCTTGGGAAAATTGTATCTCCACCTTCATATGTTGCACCTGTAATAGGATTCAATAAACTCTGAGCTGGAGCATAGTCATCGGTAAGAATAGGTAGTTCTTTTGTCCTTACTTCATTATCAAAATATGTTGAAGCATATTCAGCTAGTTTTTCACTTCGTTTCGGAGTGTACTTTGCCATCTCTATGAGATCAGCCTTGCTATATTGAGTTTGGTTCAAGCTTCCAATGAGGATGATGTTCTGAACCTGTGACATTGAACTTGTACGTGTATGAAATAGATAGATGTGTGAAAGGACTTTGTTCGCTGTTTTATATTCTGCTCTAAGGAGGTCAGATGTATCACCAATTAATGATGATATTAAATTCGATACTAATACACCATTTGGCTTGAGATGTTCTTCGATAGATTCCATGAACTCTAATGTCAATAAATGAAAGGGAGCATATGTCTTTGAGTAAGCATCTAGGACTATGAGATCATACTTCGAATCCGTTCGACTTAGAAACACACGACCGTCTTCTACATAGACATTGAGGCGTGGATCATCTTTAAGATCGAAGTAGTTTTTTGCTATGTCCACTACCTGGGAATCTATCTCTACAACATCCACAGATATTTTTGGATAATCTTCGAGGAATTTTTTAGGTCCAGAAAACCCTCCTCCTCCGATAAAGAGGACGTTTTCTATTTTCGGATTGAAAACAAAAGCTAGATGAAAATAATCTGTGTACAAGAATACAGATTTGTTGGAATCATTTAGATACGTAGCACTATGAGGCATACTGTTTAACCAGAGAGTCCTAACGCCTCTAGCATGATTATCCACAACATTAAGACTGTTATATGGTGTATCGGTCTGGTACACTAAATCACCAGAATAGACAGATAATGTTCCAGCTAGAAAAATAGTTGAAGGCATCATGAGACTCCCTGCTATTATGATGGTAACAACTCTCTCAATATTGGCTAGGCCAATAAGGGAGATTGATATCAATACAACTCCAATCGAGAAAATTATTGATCTCACACTGAACGAAGGAATGAGCAAGAAAACAGTAAAGAATGTTCCAAGTATACTTCCCCCAGTTGATATTGAATATAAGCTTCCTGAGATGCCACCGATCTTAACAATATTCTTTGTTGCCAACCTTATTGCATAGGGTGAAATCATTCCAAGTAGAATCGTCGGGGCAGATAGGAGTAGAGTCGTGGCTAATAAAGGACCGTACTGCTCACCTAACCCTGAATAAAAAACCAACTCAAGAACTAGCGGTGAAGATATTGGGATAAGAATAGTAAAAAAACCTGCTGCAAGAATAATTATGGAGAATGTTCGAAAACTAGGTAGTCTATCCGCCAATTTACCTCCTAAAAAGTATCCAGCTGAAAGAGATGACATAACTATACCTATCAGGCTCCCCCACACGAAGACGCTGTTCCCAAATACTGGTGCTAAGAGTCTGCTACCCATGATTTCTAGAGCCATAACTGCTGCTCCTGCTGCAAAGACATTGAACCGGATGCTCCAGATAGATTTTGGAAAATGCAATCTCTAATATCGCTTTATCATCTAAAATCACGAGTCTTATTGCTCTTACTATCTTGAATAAACTCTTATTTTAAAGGATGCTTCTAATAGATATGTGCTGTGTCTTGTTGGTAGTGGAGCGTATTATTCTTGCAGATTTTCAAGAAAAAATATTCAATGATATCTCTAGAGACGCTCATCCTTTTGAAGGCTGTGCATTTCTTCTTGGCTATATCAAGAAAAATACATTTGAAATATCAGATATCATACCAACAGAAAACATAGATAGATCCTCAGTTACATTTCAAATAGATCCCAAAACAGTCTTTGAAACATATGAGCGGGCTGAAAGAGAGAATAAAGTAGTTGGTGTCTTCCACTCACATCCAGCTCCTCCTCAACCATCTTCTGTAGATATTCAATACATGGAGGTGAATCCAGTTGTCTGGCTTATAATGTCCACAACCACCGGTGGCTTAGCAGCTTTTCAGCTAATAAATGAACATCTGAAATCTATTAAGATACTTAGTAAGAATAGTAATGTGTAGAAAATTCCTAAAGATTATATACCAAATATCAATGAGGGAATATTGTCCCGCGGTAGCTCAGCTTGGCAGAGCTTCCGACCCTCCCTGAAAGAGGGGGAGACGCTGTAGAGGCCGGCTTGAGGCTGACTTTACCAGCCTGTCAAGCTCACACACGGATACCGGGATGTCGTCGGTGAATTGAAGATAGTATCTTCGGTTCGGCGAATTCAAAATGGGGTAATAAACTCCATGGTAATCCGACCCGCGGGACCATTATTATACTCAAGACTATGCAAAATATAAATTCAAGGACATATAATTTTTGAATATATAGTTAGGTACATAATGATGGGAACTCGTATGATTGATATTCACAAAAAGAAGGTTCAATACCGTGAAGCTACAGCGACTGGAAAGATTAGGCTTACTACCAAAACCATGGAGAGAATAAAAGCAGGTAAAATTGAGAAAGGTGACCCAATACAGATAGCGATTCTTGCAGGTATTCAAGGTGCTAAGTTGACTCCTACTGTTATACCATTGTGTCACCCATTGCCTTTAGAGCGAACTGATGTGAAATTAGAGTTTAATAAATCAGGATTGAAAGCCACGGCAACTGTGGTTGCAACTAGCAAGACAGGAGTTGAGATGGAAGCTCTTGTCGCAGTTACAACTGCTCTTCTGAATATTTGGGATGTACTCAAGATGTATGAGAAGGATAAAGATGGACAGTATCCATTTACTGAGATATCAAATATACGTGTTATTAGGAAGATAAAACAATGAAACCCTACCAGGAGCATCAAAAGGCAGCGCCACATGATGTCAAAATAAGTATTATTACGGTCAGCACATCCAAATATCAAGAAGCACAGAAACAAAAGGATGTGGATGATAAATCAGGAACAATAATAAAAAAGATGGTTGAAAAGACTGGTTACCAGATTGTCTCACAGAAACTTATTGATGACAATATAGAGATGATTAGATTTATCGTTTTCAAAAGTATATATGATGAAGGTGCGGATGCTGTTATAATAACTGGCGGAACTGGTGTATCGCCTAGAGATGTAACAATAGAATCACTTCGACCTCTTTTCGATAAAGAGCTTGAAGGTTTCGGAGAAGTCTTCAGAAATATTAGCTTCCATCAGATTGGTTCTCCTGCTCAATTGTCAAGAGCAACTGCTGGTGTAATCGATAATCGGATTATTTATTGTGTCCCTGGATCACCGAATGCTGTTGAGCCGGCATTAGAGATTATTCTTCCTGAGCTTCCTCATGCTGTATCTATGGCTAGAAAGTAAGCTGTATCTTCAACCTATTAGCTCAGTGAAACGTATAGAGTAAATATTTGCCACTTCTTCCTTAGTATCGCAGTTTTTGCATATACACGATTGAAAGA
>Ga0066829_10000454_pt1 | contig 15773 bp, 16 predicted proteins | sample ETNtaG_22_FD_65498 | JGI IMG/M metagenome (GOLD analysis project Ga0066829, IMG submission 65498) | Marine microbial and viral communities from oxygen minimum zone, Eastern Pacific Ocean - ETNP201306SV43 | ecosystem: Environmental > Aquatic > Marine > Oceanic | place: Pacific Ocean: Eastern...
CTGTCCGAAAGCCGGCTAGGTACCGGCGGCGGTTTGTTCGCCCGAGGGTCGTCATTCGTGAACGGGAAAGATCAGGGACCACCATTCCCAATGTGGTAAAGGGTTAGAGAGACATGCTCTAGTGGCGGCCCCTGATCCTTCCCCAGCTTGGCACAATTGGTGCTGGCGTTCAGTGAGAAGCGTCACAACCATGCATGAGCATGTCCAAGCGGCACGGGAAAGAGCCCGGCATGACCTTGAACGCCGCCGATTGGGACGGCAGGCTCAACGTGTAACGGACGCTTTTCCCGGAATTCCCGGATGAACCTGAATTTTTGACTCGTCCCCTGGTGTTTCTGGCCAGCCGCGAGCAAAATGGCGGCTATCAATATCGCCATGAACGTTGAGCCAACACCAACCCATGACCCCGACCCCGCGCCTTCTCGCCGTCAGCACCGCCGTCCCTCCCTACGCCCTCGGCCAGGCCGAGGTCAGGGATTCGGCACACCGCCTTTTCAGCGGCCGCGACACCGAGATCGAGCGGCTGTTGACGGCCTTCGACAATGCCGGCATCGAGACCCGCTACTCCTGCGTCCCCCTCGCCTGATACGACGACGCCCATGGCTGGGTGGAGAAGAACCGGCTGTATCTGGAGCACGCGGTGAGCCTCCTTGAGCGTGCCGCCAGCGAATGCTTGGCGCGGGCCGGGCTGGAAGCGGCGGCGGTCGACGTGGTGATCGCCGTTTCCACCTCGGGCATCGCCACGCCGAGCCTCGACGCCCGGGTGATGCCGCGGCTGGGACTGCGCCCGGACGTGGAGCGCCTGCCCGTGTTCGGGTTGGGCTGTGCCGGCGGCGTGTTGGGCCTCGCCCGCGCCGCCGAGATGGCCCTGGCCGTTCCCGGCCGGCGAGTTCTGTTTCTGGTCGTGGAGCTTTGCGGGCTCACCTTTCGGCGCCACGACCGATCCAACAGCAACGTCATCGCCACGGTGCTGTTCGGCGACGCCGCCGCCGCCGCGCTGGTGGCGTGCGAGGGCGACGGGCCGGCGATCACCGGCTGGGGCGAGCACACCTGGCCGGACACCCTGAACATCATGGGCTGGAACATAGAGGAGGACGGTTTCGGGGTGCTGTTTTCGCGCGATATCCCGCGGATCGTCCACCGGGAGATGCGCGCCGCCGTCGATTGCTATCTGGATGCCCGCGGGCTCGGCTTGGCGGATATCGACGGTTTCATCTGCCACCCCGGCGGCGCCAAGGTGGTCAGCGCCATGGAAGCGGCCCTCGGCCTGCCGCCGGGCGGACTCGATCATGCTCGGGCGGTGCTGCGTGACTACGGCAACATGTCGGCGGCGACGGTGATGTTCGTCCTGCAACGGGTCCTGGCGGAACGCCCCGCCGGCCGCTACCTCATGTCGACCCTGGGCCCGGGCTTCACCGCCGCTTTTCTTACCATTGAGATGGAATGAGCCTGCTCTGGCTGGTGCTCGGGCTGGTCGCCGCGTAGCGTCTCGCCGAGCTGATCCATTCACGGCGCAACACCAGACGCCTGCTGGCCGAGGGTGGGCATGAAGTCGGCGCCGGCCATTATCCGCTGATCGTTGGGCTGCACGCGGCATGGCTGCTCGCCCTCCTGCTTCTGGTCCCGTCCGAGGCGCCCGTCAACTGGCCCCTGCTGGCCCTGTTTCTGGCCTTGCAGGCGGCGCGCCTGTGGGTGCTGGCGAGCCTCGGCCGGTTCTGGACCACCCGGATCGTTATTCTGCCGGGGGCGCCCTTGGTGCGCCGGGGCCCCTATCGTTATCTCAGGCATCCCAATTATCTTGTCGTGGCGGCGGAGATCGCCGTCCTGCCCCTGGTCTTCGGGGCCTGGGGGATCGCCCTGGTCTTTTCCCTGCTCAACTTGGTTCTCCTGATTCAGCGCATCCGCGTCGAGGACGCGGCGTTGGCGCCGCGGCGGGCTTGAAGCCGATCTCCGCCGCCATCCTCGCCGATCCGACACATGCCGCCGGCCATCTTGCCAAGCGGTGGTCGCGCCGCCGCCCCGGAGCGGAAACACAAGGCACCAGAAGGGCGGGCTCTGAAGGCCGTTACAAAGTCTGTTTGGCCGTATCTCGTCGTTGTCTCTTAAACCTAAGCCGGCTTTTTCGGCTTGCCATGATCCAGCCGATCCCTATAGGGTTTGAGACGGATCTGTTGGGGCGATGCGCTTCGGACTACATTCAGGCGGGATCGATGAAAGGACCACTGCAAAATGGGCGATGAAGACAAAACTGGAGCTGACGGGCAAGCGACGGTCATCCGGCCGCCGAATGTGCTGAAGGCGAAAGTCAGCGCCGGTGGTCCGGGAGCGGTCGATCTCGCCGCCTTGGAGAAAGCGCAAGCCGTTATCGCCGATATGGGCGACAGCTATCTTGAATGGGTCGAGGAGGATCTGGCGAAGATCGGTCGGCTCTTGGAAGGGTTGAAGGCGGCCAAGGACGGCGGTAAGGACTTGCTCGACCGCATGTTCCAGATTTCCCATGACATAAAGGGGCATGGCGGAAGCTTCGATTATCAGTTGATGACCACGCTCGGCCACGATCTGTGCCATCTGATCGAAAAAATGGATACCGCTGGTCCGCACGAGATCGAGGTGATCGCACTCTACATCGGCACCATGAAACTGGTCATCTCCAAACGCATGCAAGGCAGCGGCGGCGAGCAAGGGAAACAACTCCTCGCCGGTCTTGAACAGGTCCTCGCCAAGGTCACGAAAAAGTAATCTCCCAGGCGGCCGAAGGTACGCGGCGGCGCCTTGTTTAGCTTGCATCGCAGGTGGCGGCTAGTGGCCCGCGTCAGCCAAATTGTATCCCTACGATCGCTTTTCCCGTCTCCTCGGTAGGAGGGGACGCGTAGGCGATGCGGGGACATCGTCAAGCGTTCCCGACGCCCCGAGGGGAAGGGAAAAGCGACCCTTTGGGCGATCTTGCGAGGCTTCCGGACGTCGTCGCGCGCCGCTTGTGGTGCATGGACACCACGGCGCAACACGCTCCTAGCCGGAAACCTCGCAAGACCGTCGTAGGGGTGCAGTTTGGCTGACGCGGGCCACTAGGTGCGGTTACGGCAAACGGCGATTCGTGCTTGCATGATAGCCTCGATAAAGAGCCTCGGATGCGGGAGCAACTGAAGGTCGGTTACATCTCGCTCGCTGATTGGCGGGAGGGTTCGGCGGGGCAATCAACCGGTTGATGATTGACAAAACAGACGTACCATCCTGTTGCATAAATGCACCATCATAAAGCTTATGTTAATTTTTGATGTGAAAATTGTTGATTGATCGCAACACTTCATTTCTAATTTAACATGTCGAGTTTATGAGAGTGTTTCTTCTTGATCCGCCAATGCATGGATAAGATGTCATTTCATCACTGGAGTGGCCCGTTATGATTTTTCTCCGCGCGGTTTGTTTGTTCGTATTCGCCTTGCTCGGTTTTTTTGGCTTGGTCCAGAAAGCCGCCGCCACCGACCTCAATGTGCGTTTCAACAAAGGGTCCCTGGAAGGGACAGGCAATGGCGACGCTCCTTACGCCATAGACATTTTCAGCATCGACGCCACCGGCGATTACACGTGGCTTAACTACGACGCCGAACGGAAATCCGTCATCACCACGGGCTTCACACAGACCAATATCCTCGGCGATTTTGATGCCGAGCGCAATTTCGGCGCCACCAACTTCAATGTCGACTACTACATCGACAATTTTAATCTCGGCGCTTCCGTGGGCGCCCTCTATGCCAGCGAGCGCCATGACGACTTCACCGGGGCCGACGGCGCCGCCCGCACCCGCACCGAATTCAATACCGATTTCGGCGGCGGCAAAGCCGGCATCCGTTTGGGCTATACGTTCGGTGGCTTCATAACCCCTTATATCAAGGGCGACTACGAATTTGATTTCAACTCCGACGAAGCGAAGTTGCAGTCTGGAGATACCTCGTTCTCGAATGGTAATGACCGTTTCGTGGTTGGTGGTGGATTCAACTTCAACATTAGCGACATCTTCACCGGCGGCGTTGACGCAACAACCGTCAAGGGCGAAGATAACGTAGAGAACTACACGGTTAACGCTGTCATCAAGTTCAATTTCTGATCCCAAGGGCGTAATCATTGCATTTGGAGGCGGCGCGGCGTTTGGTTGGGTCCCTTCATGATTTTTGCTATCGCCTTTCTTCTATCTTGCGAGATTCCAGGCTTTCTGCTGATAAAACGCGCGCCGATCGTTTGGCGGCGGCGGCCGGATGGCGATCCCGGCGGTTTTTCACGTCCAAGTTCAGCCGTTACGGATACCATAACGGTCCGGTCGGCTTGTCCGCCGAGATGGTGGTCTATATCGAAGGCGACGGACAGCCCTGGATCACGCCGTCCAGAATTGCCGCCGATCCAACGCCGCGCGCCCCGATCATGCTCCGAATGGCCGTGTCAGTATGCCGGCGGCGTCAAGGTGCCGGGGTGCAATCCGCTTTATTGGACTTCGCGCCGCTACTCGCGGCAGGTTCTGGAATCCTTGGATCAAGCCTTGAACAAGGCCAAGGCAGATACCGCCGCACGGAAGCTATTGCTGATCGGCTATTCCGGCGGAGGCACTCTCGCCATGCTTCTGGCGGCGCAACGCCGAGACGTCGACGCGGTGATCACCGTCGCCGCCAATCTGGATCACCGTGCCTGGACGGCCCATCACGGCGACACGCCGTTACACGGCTCCCTCAACGCCGCCGACTTTGCCCGCCGGCTCCAATCCGTTCCCCAGGTCCACTATGCCGGGGAAAAGGACAAGAGGGTGCCGGTTTCCGTGATCCTTTCGTATTTGGAGCGAATGGATGATAGGTCTCGAACCATGATCGAAGAGGTTTCCGATTACGATCATGAGTGCTGCTGGGCGGAGGCGTGGCCCCGGTTGTTGGCCAACGCCCGCCGCCTGATCGAGACTCTTAAATCCGCTGGAAATTCGGTGACAGCATACTAATTTCCGTCTTTCTGCTTGATTGCAAATGGCAAGGCTTGGAAATTAGTATGCTGTCACCGAATTAAATTAGAGTCGCCCTAATTTCCGCCTTCCAAAAATACATAAATGCCACCGCACCGCCTATGAGGCCGAGATTTACAAGAACTACCAACATAATTCCGATCATCAAGAAGGCATCCCCTAGGTTCCAGGTACGGCGTATCAGATATCTTTTGAGACTTGTATTATTCCACTTGACCAATTGATCGAAATTTCGCGCCAGCCACGGGTGTGTCGCTTTCAAATTCGAATGCCAATGGCATCGGAGCGCAAAAACCATCGCCCAAAGATACACATGATAATTTAAATAAAGGACCCGAAATGAAGCGACAGCGACTACTCCAAGAATCACCATTAGTCCTGAACCTACCAATAACGCCACCTTCCAAATCATAGTCGGATCATCGACAAATCGCGTATAGCTATATCCCATCATTGCTACGACCGCGCCAAAAGTCAGTAACAGGAACCTGATGTATTGTGCCGCGTGGGTGTAAAATCCCGACAACGCCCTATAAAGTTCGTCCCGAACCGAGATCAATAGTTGTTCTGGTTCTGGTCCTTTCGGCACGCCTTGGAAAAACCATTTGGGTACGGGTAACTCTTCTTGGTCGTCCGCCATAGCGCCACGTCTCCCTCTCCGATTTCTCTATCTCCCAAACCTTCTCACCTCGAATAACATTTTTCCGTGCAAGTTTGGAAATTCGGTGACAGCATACTAAATTTCCGCCTTTCCGCTTGATTGCAAATGGCAAGGCTTGGAAATTAGTATGCTGTCACGTGCGCCGGGAGGCCGGCGAGGAGTTGCGGATGAAAGAGCCGTACGGTGAAGGACTAGCCACCCACACCGGCCCCGAGTCATGCGTTGGCCGTCCGCGAGGAGGCCGGCGAAGCGTTGACAGGGGTACATGCGGGCTGGGTATCGGGCCGCGAAAGAATACGCATCCAAGGCGCCGAGCCTGTGCGACAATGGGGAAGGCCGCAAAGGCCGAAGCCCATGACGCACGAACGGGAGAAGCCGGACCCCTCCATAGTACCGGGGAAGCCGGCGAACAAAGCCGGGAAACCGGTGGCGGAGCCGGTGCAGGGAAGGGAGGGGGCCAAGGGGAACACGGGCCGGCAAAGCACGGCCGGGGGGAGCGTGCCACAGGCGCTGGACCGTGTACGAGAGGCCGCAAGCGCGCGCTTCTACGTCAAACACCCGAGGCAGGAGCCCGGTGCGTTAGCAGCGCAGGCCGGGATCCGTGCGGGGGGCGCGGGGTAACCCGCGTCCCTACCGTGATCGAATTTCCCTGTCACCGAATTTCATGGAACTTGTCGCGAAATTCCCGCAGCCAGTCGAGGCGGGATTCCAGCAGAGCGATGTCGTGGTCCAGCCATTGCAACAGATAGCCTTCGCTGCCGGCATGGTATTGGCGCAGGTCTTCCAGCCTGGCCAGTTCGTTCTCGCAGACCTCGACCATGTGGCCGGCTTGGCGGCGCTGTCCCTTCCGGTCCAGCAAGTGCAGGAAATGGAATTTCAAGGCGAAGATGAGCTTGTTCAGCTCCGCCGCCGAAGAGCGGATATTGGCGCTCAAAAGGGTCCGAAGCTCTTCGCGTCCGTCGTCGGTGATGGCGAGCATGGCGTCGTCTTCCATGCCGATGCCGTCAACGGCCTCGATCAAACCCTCGTACTTCAGCAATTCCAGGGAAGGGCCCATGACGTCGAGCGAAGGCCCGATGACGTGGCCGACGAAATGGCGGATGGCGTTGGCGAGAGTCCCATAGTTGACGGGCGCTTGCGCCAGCGTGCCGAGGGCGCAAAGGCGGACCGCTTCCTTCGGCGTCAGAGTGTTATCGGTATACATCCGCCGGCTCCGCGAAAACCTCTAGAATCACCACTATTATAAGCAAGTTGCAGGCCCGAGTCCATTATAGGCTCTAAGCCGCGGTCTTAAGGCACAACTGTTCCCAGACCGTTTTGGTCGCCGCCAGCAGATGATCCATGTCGGCGTCCGAGTGCAGCGGCGTCGGCGTGAACCGCAGGCGCTCCGTGCCACGCTCTACCGTCGGGTAGTTGATGGGCTGGACATAGATGCCGTGCTCGTCCAGGAGCCGGTCGCTGGCTTGCTTGCATTGCACCGGATCGCCGACGATGACGGGAACGATATGGCTGCTTGACGGCATGACCGGGATGCCGGCCTCGGCGAAGCGCCGTTTCAGCGTCGCCGCCCGCTCTTGATGTTTTTCGCGCAGTTCGTTGTGTTCTTTCAGGTAACGGATGCTGGCCAGGGCGGCGGCGGCCACCCCCGGCGGCATGGAAGTGGAAAAAATAAAGCCGGAACCGTAAGAGCGGATGAAATCGCACATCGCCGCCGATCCGGCGATGTAACCGCCGACAACGCCGAAAGCCTTGGCCAGAGTCCCTTGCATGACGCTAACCCGGTGCATCTGGCCATCGCGTTCGGCGATGCCGGCGCCGTGCCGCCCATACATGCCGACCGCGTGAACCTCGTCGAGGAAGTTCATGGCGTTGTGCCGTTCGCAGACATCGAGGATTTCCTTGAGCGGGGCGATGTCGCCATCCATGGAATAGACGGATTCGATGGCCACCAGCTTGGCCCGCTCGGGCGGATACTGGCCGAGAAGGCTGTCCAGGTGTTCGACGTTGTTGTGTTTAAAGATTTTTTTCTCGGCTCTCGAATGCCGGATGCCCTCGATCATGGAGTTGTGGTTTTCCACGTCGGACAGGATCACGCAGTCCGGAAGCATGGCGCCGAGTGTGGACAGCGCCGTCATGTTGGCCGTCCAGCCGGAGCCGAACAGAAGCGCCGCCTCCATGCGGTGCAAATCCGCCAGTTCCTTTTCCAAAAGCACGTGATAGTGATTGGTGCCCGAGATATTGCGGGTGCCGCCGGCGCCGGCGCCGCATTTATCGATGGCTTCGTGCATGGCGGCGAGCACTTCCGGGTGCTGGCCCATGCCCATGTAATCGTTCGAGCACCAGACGGTGATATCCTTGATTTCGCCGTCGCGGTAATTCCTCGCCCGTGGAAAATCGCCGGCAGTGCGTTCCAGATCGGCGAAGACGCGGTAGCGGCCTTCCTTTTTCAGGGCATTGATTTTATCGGCGAAATATTCGTCGTAGTCGATCATCCATTCCTCCCCGGCCGCCAGGTTTCCGGGGGCCGAGACGCTCACCTGCCTCGGTTCGGCTTATTTTTGCTTAATTCTAATGAATTAGGTCTTTACTCCGCAACCTATTTTTCGAATTTTCCGTTCAATGAAAGGGAAGATTATGACAGCAAACCCCGGCCGGCGGCCCAGTCGGCGGTTTCGTCCAAGGCTTGGCCAAGGCTGTCCAGCATTTCGCCGATTTCATCCGCCGTGATGATCAGCGGCGGCGCGAAGGCGGCGGTATCGCCGATCACCCGAGTGATCACGCCGTGCTCCTGGAGCTTGTCCGACAAGTAAGGGCCGACACCGTCAGAAGGAGCGAAAGGCTTCCGGCTTGCCTTGTCCTGAACGATCTCGACTCCGCCGATCAAGCCGACGCCGCGAACCTCGCCGACGAGGGGGTGATCGGCGAAGCGGCGCAGCCCCTCCCGGAAGCCAGGGCCGACCCGGCGCAGGTGATCAAGGATGTTGCGTTCCTCAAAAATGGCGATCGCTTCCAGGGCCACCGTCGCCGCCACGGGATGGCCGGAATAGGTGAAACCGTGGCCGAAGATTCCGATTTTTTCGCTTTCCTGGACCATCGCTTGGTAGATGGGTTCGGATACCAGCAGCGCCGAGATCGGCAGATAGGCCGACGACAAGGCCTTGGCCGTTGTCATCATGTCGGGCTTGAGGTTGAAGGTCTGGCTCCCCCAAAAGTTGCCGGTACGCCCAAAGCCGCAGATCACCTCGTCGACAATGAACAGTATGTCGTATCTTTTCAGCACTTCCTGGATTTTCTCGAAATAGGTGACCGGAGGGACGATCACTCCGCCCGCCCCCATGACCGGCTCGGCGAAAAAGGCGGCGACGGTATCCGGTCCTTCGCCGATGATCAATTTTTCAAGATCCTCGGCGCAGCGGCTGGCGAATTCCTCTTCCGTCTCGCCGTTCTCGGAGAAACGGTAGTAATGGGGGCAACTGGTATGCAAGATGCGGTCAATTGGCAGATCGAAGTCACGGTGATTGTTGGCAAAGCCGGTCAGGCTGCCGGTGGCGACGGTGACGCCGTGGTAGGCTTTGTGGCGCGATATGATCTTCTTTTTCCGCGGCCGGCCAAGGGCGTTGTTGTAATACCAAATGATTTTGATGGCGGTGTCGTTGGCCTCGGAACCCGAGTTGGAAAAGATCGCCTTCGACATCGGCACCGGCGCCAAGTCGATCAGTTTCTCGGCGAGGTCGATGGTGGCGGCGGCAACCTTGCCGCCGAAAGAGTGATAAAAAGGCAGTTGCTCCAGCGCCCGCGTTGCCGCGTCCACCAGCCGTTGCTCGCCGAAGCCGAGAGCCGTGCACCAAAGTCCGGCCAAGCCTTCGATATAGCCTTTTCCGTTCTCGTCGAAGACGCGTACTCCCTTTCCCCTGGTAATGATCAAGGGCCCGGAGTCTTGAAATTTCTTGAGGTTGGTGTAGGGGTGCAAGTGGTTAGCGATGTCACGGTCCGACGCCGAGCTGCAAATATTGGTCATGTGCCTCAAACCTCGTTGCCGGAATTATCGAAGGAGCGCCCCTACCTTGGCGAAGGCCGGCCGCCGCTTCAATGGCTTTATCTTGGCGTCGCGCCGGAGACTATTCCGCCCATACGGACAGGGTTTCTTCCCGCCGCCGGATTTCCACCACCCGATGGTTGTTGGTATCGGCCAAAAGCAGGCGGCCGTTGCCGTCGGCGGCGACACCCGCCGGCTCGCTCACCGTCAGACAACTGTTATCGGCGCAGGTGAAGCGGTTCTCGCCTAAATCATTGACCTGGCGGTTGTTAAAGGAGAGGACGCGAAGGCGGTTGTTGTAGCTGTCGGCGACCACCAGGGCGCCCTCGATCCAGGCCAGGCCCAGGGGATGCTGCAAGCGGGCCGTTTCGAAAGGGCCGTTAATGGCGCCAAAATCGAATAGCCCGGTGCCGACCAGGGTGTCGACACGGGACGGCGACTTGAGGTTAAGGGCGCGGACCGATGAGGTTTCGCTGTCGGCGAAATAAAGAGTTCCGGCTTTTCCGTCGAGGGCGAGGCCACTGGGTTGGGCCAGGAGCGCCTCCATGGACGGGCCGTCGATGATGTCCTCGCCGCTGGTCCCGGCGAGGGAACGGACTTGATTCGATGCCAAATCGAGTTCGCCCAATTGGTGGGTCCCGGCATTGGCGAAGAACAGACGCTCCCCGGCGAGCTCAAGGTCCCAGACCGAAGCCAGCGCGGCCTCGCTACCGGGCTCCGGCCCGCCAAGCGCCATGCCGCGCTCGCCGGTTCCGGCGAGGGTAACGATTTCATCCTTTTCCAGGTCGATCAGGCGGATGGCGTGATTGCCCGTGTCGGCGACATAGATGACGCCGGCGCCGCAGATCAGGCCTTGCGGGTTGTGAAAGGCGCTGTTGGCTGCATCGCTGTCGATGAAACCCGCCTCGCCGCCGCCGAAGCGCCTGACTTCGCAACCGTCGTCGTCGAGGACGACGACCTGATGGTGGCCGCTGTCGGCAACCGCCCAAAGCTTGCCGTCGCCGGCTCCGCGAAGCGGTTTGATTTTGCCGGGAAAGCGCAACAGGCCGTCGGTTTTGGGTGGCCGGCGCAAAGCCAGGCGTTTCGGCGCCATCATGCCTTTGCCCTTCCAGTCGCCGATCATTTTGCCGATCCCCCTGGTCAGGGGCAGGCGATCGGGTTCCCCGGGAACGCTGCCGATAATCATGCCGTCGGGCGAGAGGAACAGCAAGGTCGGCCAGGCGCGCACGCTATAGGCCCGCCACAGGGTCATTTCTGGATCATGAACGACCGGGTGGCGAATGTCGTAGCGGGCGATGGCCTGGGCGACGTTGGCGGCGTCCCGCTCGGCCTCGAACTTGGGCGAGTGGATGCCGATGACCACCACTTCCTCGGGGAACGTCTCCTCGATCACCTTGAGGGTGGACAGGACGTGCATGCAGTTAATGCAGCAGAAGGTCCAGAAATCCAGAATCACCAAGCGGCCGCGGAGGTCCTCGAGGGAAAGCGGACGCTCCACGTTGAACCAGCGCAAGCGGTTTCCCGTCAAATCCGGGGCATGACTCAGACCGAACATGACAGCATGCTTTTCATTTCCCCGCCTTCCACCGGATTCGCTCCGTTACAGATTGGAACTGGGCGCCGACAATTCCAGAGGCGGCGTCAATCCGTGGCCTTCGGATCGAGGGCGTCCTGCAGGCCGTCGCCTAGAAAATTAAGGGCGATGACGGTGATGAAAATGAGCATGCCCGGCCACATCGCCAGTCCCGGCGCCGTCCAGATCAGCTCCTGGGCGTTGGTCAAGAGATTTCCCCAGCTGGGGATCGGTGGCTGGATGCCGAGGCCCAAAAAACTCAATACCGATTCCAGCAGGATGACGTTTCCCACCGACAGCGTCGTCGCGACGATCACCGGCGAAATCAGGTTGGGCAGGATATGCACGGTCATGATCCTGAAACCGCCGGCGCCGTAGCCGCGCGCCGAGAGCACGAAATCGCGTTCGCGTATCGTCAACGCCGCGCCGCGCACCAGCCGCGCCACCGTCGTCCAGCCGACGAGGGCGACGATGGCGATGATCCGGTAAAGGCTGACGTATTGCGATTGCACCAACGACGGCGGCAAGCCCAGTTTATCCAGGTCCACCGCCGCCAGGACGATCAGCAGCGGCAGCAGCGGCAGGGCGATGACGCTGTCGGTGAAGCGCATCAGCAGCGCGTCCAGGCGGCCGCCGTAAAAGCCCGCCAAGAGACCGATGGCGGTGCCGATCAGCGCCGCCACGACGGTCGCCGTCAGCCCCACCAGGAGGGATATCCGGCCGCCATACAGGAGGCGGATGAAAAGATCCCGTCCCAGTTCGTCGGTACCCAGGGGATGGGCGGCCGAGGACGGAGCGAAGCGGTTCAGCAGGTCCACCGCTTCCCAGTCCAGCCCGAGGATCGTGGCGATCAATGGCGCCGTCGCCGCAAGCGACGCCAACACCGCCAGCACGACGGCGCCGGCGATGGCCAGCCGGTGACGGCGGAAACGCTTCAACGCCAAGGCCATCATGCTCTCGGCCGTATCGGCCATCGGTCCTCTCATCGGTATGAAATCCTCGGATCCAACCAGGCATAGGCGAGGTCGGCCAACAGGTTGCCGATCAGGATCAGCAAGGTGACGAACAGCAGCGCCACCAGGGCCAGATTGTAGTCGTTGCCCATGATGGCATCGAAGATCAGCTTGCCCATGCCGGGATAGGCGAAAACCGTCTCGGTGATGAGCGCGCCGGAGAACAGAAATCCGAAATCGAGGGAGACGATGGTCACCACCGGGATCAACGCGTTGCGAAGGGCGTGTCCGAGCACCACACGGGCTGGGCCGGCGCCCTTGGCGCGGGCGGTGCGGATATAGTCCTGGCGCAGGGCCTCGATCATGGCGGCGCGCATGTATCGGGTATGGCCGCCAACGCTGGCGATGGTGAGGTTGGCCACCGGCAGGACCAGGTATTTGGCCTGATCCCAAAAACCATCGCCGCCCAAGGCGGCGACGCCGCCGGCCGGCAGGACGCCGAGAAAGACTGAAAAGACGATGATCAGCAACAACGCCAACCAGAAGGCCGGCAGCGAGATGCCGGCGAAGGCCAGCAAATTGATGGTGTAATCGGTTTTGGAATAAGGCCTTATGGCGGCGGCCATGCCGGCCGGCAGGCCGATCAGAAGCGACAGGAACAAGGTTATTCCCAGCAACCGGACGGTGTTGGCCAGCGCCGGCAACAGGGCCTCGGGCACCGGTTTCGCGTACAAGCGGGAAAAGCCGAAGTCGCCGCCGACCGCCGCTCCAAGCCAGTTCAGATAACGCTCGGTGATGGGTTTGTCGAGGCCGTAAAGGGCGCGCAACCTGGCCGCGTCCTCGGAGGTGATTTTCGGATCGGCGCTGATCATCAAGTCGATGGGATCGCCCGGCATCAACCCCATCAGCCAGTAGATGACGAAGGACATCAAGAAGAGCACGACAAGGGATTGCAAAAGGCGATGCAGCAGAAAACGGCTCATGTCCCGCCCCCATTCACGACATGGCAGGCCGCCCGGTGGCCGCCTTCGCCCTCAAGCTCCGGTTTCGACTCCCGGCACCGCGCTTCGGCCAACGGGCAGCGCGGGTGAAAGGGACAGCCGGAAGGCGGATCGAGAGGGCTGGGCGGATCGCCGGGAAGGCAATCCGCCGCCATTCTCTTGCCCCGGCCGATTACCGGCTGGGCGGCGATCAGGGCGCGGGTATAAGGGTGACGCGGCGCATCGAACAGGGTTTCGGCCGCCGCCGTCTCGACGATCCGGCCCAGATACATCACCGCCACTCGGTCGGCGAAATGGCGGACCACCGCCAAATCGTGGCTGATGAAAAGATAGGTGAGCCCCCGCGAATCCCGCAAGTCCCGCAGTAGATTGAGTACCTGGCCCTGGATGGAGACATCGAGCGCCGAAACCGGCTCGTCGGCGATGATCAGGCAAGGTTGCAGGGCGATGGCGCGGGCGATGGCGATGCGCTGGCGCTGGCCGCCGCTGAACTGGTGCGGGTAGCGGCTCATGTCGCCGGCCTTGAGGCCGACCTGTTCGGCCAGCCGGATGGCTTTTTGCCGCCGCTCCGCCTTGTCGCCGAGGCCGTGAACGAGCAAGGGTTCGGCGATGATGGCGCCGACGGGCAGGCGCGGATTCAAGGAGCCGTAAGGGTCCTGGAAAATCATCTGGATGCGGCGGCGCAGGGGCTTGAGCGAGCGGTTGTCGAGGCCGGTGATCTCGCGCCCCTCGAAACGCACCGATCCCGAGGTCGGCGGCTGAAGCATGGCGGCGGCGCGGGCGAGGGTCGTCTTGCCGCCGCCCGATTCGCCGACCAGGGCCAGGGTTTCGCCCTTGTCGAGGCGGAAGCTGACGGCGTTGACGACGTTCAGCCAGCTTTTGTCGGCGAACGGGCCCTTGCCCCCGACCGGGAAGCGCTTGCAGAGGTCGCGGACTTCGAGGACCGGCGTACCGCTCATGGCGCCGCCTTCCAGCAGGCCACCCGCCGGCGCTCGCCGGCGGCCGCCAAGGTGGGCTCGGAAGCACCGCATTCATCGTCGGCCAGCGGGCAGCGGTCGGAGAACCGGCAGCCCCGGGGCAGCGCCCCGAGGTCGGGGACCTGGCCGGCGATGGCGGGAAGTCTTGGCAGGCGCGGACCGGTGCCGGGCAGGGTTTCGATCAAGCCCTGGGTGTAGGGATGAAGGGGACGCTCGAACAGCTCGCCCGCCGGCGCCCGTTCGACGATGGCGCCGGCGTACATCACCGCGACCTCGTCGGCGATCTCGGAGATCACCCCCAGGTCGTGGCTGATGAACAGGATGGCCAGGCCCAGATCCCTCTGCATGGCCATCATCAGGTCGAGGATCTGGGCCTGGGTGGTGACGTCGAGCGCCGTCGTCGGCTCGTCGGCGATCAACACCTCCGGGCGGCAGATCAGCGCCATGGCGATCATCGCCCGCTGGCGCATGCCGCCCGAGAGCTGGTGCGGATAGTCGCCGGCGCGAGCGTCGGCGTCGGCGATGCCGACCCTGGCCAGCATTTCGACGGCGGCCTTCCAGGCCTCGGGCCTGGACGTTCGGCGGTGGATGCGAAGCGCCTCGGCGACCTGCGAGCCGATGCTGAAAACCGGGTTCAGGGCCGTCATCGGCTCCTGGAAGATCATCGAGACGCGGGCACCGCGGATGTCTTCCATGCGCCGTTCCGGCAAGCTCGCAAGATCATCGCCGTTAAAAAGGATTTGGCCGCCGATGATAAGCCCCGGCGGCGGCACCAGACCCAGGATGGCGAGCGCCGAGATCGACTTGCCGCAGCCCGATTCGCCGACCAGACCCAACGTCCGCCCGGCCGGCACCGCGAACGAGACCTTGTCGGCCGCCTTCAAAGGGCCGGCGTCGGTGGCGAAGACGACTTCGAGGCCGCGGACTTCGAGGGCGGCGGCGGTGGGGTCTTGCGAGGTTTCAATCGCTTCGAGCATGGGAGGACCGATTATCCGCGAACGGACCCCGAAATTCACCTGCAAGTCACGAAGAGGCAAGGAAATTCATCAAAATACCAGGGCCGCGGAGGTTCGCGGAGGAGGGATCAAGGTAAAACGGAGACAGAGTTGGCGTCCGCGAATTTTCCGCGAAAGGCCGATCCTCCGGCGGTCGCCCCCCATCTTCGCCGGCGCAACGCTGCCCGTCTAGCGCCATCGCTTATGGATATTACTCACCGCCCTCGGGCTCACCCCAAAACGCGCCGCAACCGTGCGAATGCCTCCATCGGCGTCAACCGCCTCGACAATCCGCTCATGCAAATCCAATGACAATGGTTTGGCCATGGCACCATCCTCATAACAAAAACTGCCATGAATTTTCTCTCAAACCAGGTGCTCTAAATTATCTGTCGGCCCACCTCTGGGTGCCGGCGGGGAGGGCGAAAAATTGCGAACGGACGAAAAATTAGCGCCGACAGTGTCCGGCGGTGTTTGCCGATCACCCGTGCTTCACGGAATAGGCCGTCTCCCAGGCCTCGCCGAGCTGGATAAGTGTCTCGTCACTCAGCACCTCTTCGGCCAAGGCATAGAGTTTT
>Ga0066829_10000456_pt1 | contig 15764 bp, 15 predicted proteins | sample ETNtaG_22_FD_65498 | JGI IMG/M metagenome (GOLD analysis project Ga0066829, IMG submission 65498) | Marine microbial and viral communities from oxygen minimum zone, Eastern Pacific Ocean - ETNP201306SV43 | ecosystem: Environmental > Aquatic > Marine > Oceanic | place: Pacific Ocean: Eastern...
ACTGTGGAAATGTTCCGGGCCCTGGACCTGGGCGATATCCGGCTCATGTGGATCCAGGCTACAAACCCCATGGTCACCATGCCTAATTTGAACCGGTATCGAGATGGTGCCCAAAAAGAGGATCGGTTCGTCGTCGTGTCTGAAATATATCCGACTCCCACGTATGACATCGCCGATGTGGTGCTGCCATCAGCCTTGTGGATCGAGCGGGAAGGTTTTTTCGGAAACTCGGAAAGGCGCACCCAACACAACGAGCAAATTACTCCCACCCCTGGCAACACCATGTGCAACTCGTGGCAGCTAATTGAAGTTGCCAGAAGGCTGGGATACGAAAAGCAGTTTCCGTGGGGCAGAGAAACCCATATCGAAGATATCTGGAATGAGTATATCCAATTCCATGACAATCCTAAACACCGGATGGCGCCTTACAAGGTCCTTCAAGCGCGATCCGGCGTGCAGTGGCCCTTTGTCAACGGAATGGAGACAAAATGGCGTTTCAATCCCAAGTACGATCCGGCCGCCAAGGGAGAGGGTTTCGATTTTTACGGCAAACCGGATCATAGGGCCTGGATATGGCTGAGGCCCTATGAACCGGCAGCGGAATCGCCTGACAGCGAATACCCCTTCTGGCTCAATACGGGTCGGGTTCTGGAACACTGGCATACGGGTTCCATGACCCGGCGCATCCCCATTCTGCACAGGGCGGTGCCGTCGTCCTATGTGGAGATTAACGCCGACGATGCGGCCCGATTGGGCATTGTAAACGGAAGCAAGGTCAAAATCTCGTCCCGGAGAGGTTCGGTGAAGATGCCCGCAAGTATCAACGGCCGGGGAATTCCACCAAAGGGTATGGTTTTCGTTCCCTTCTTTGATGAAAAATACCTCATCAATGAGGTCACCCTGGATGCGTTTTGCCCCATATCCAAACAGCCGGATTATAAAAAATGCGCCGTAAAAGTGGAGAGAGGGTGATGGAAGAAAAGCCAAATCATAAGGCGGACCAGAAGATCGGGAAGGTTTTTCTCGTTTTTGCCGGAATCTGCATCGTAGCGTTACCCTTGGTCGTGTTTTCGGCTATCACTTACGCCCCGAAGGAGATTATCGCGGCGGTATTGGAAACAGCGAGCTTTGATTTTGATCATAACGGGAAAACCATTTTTGAAAAGTATGACCTGATCTCCGATGCCTATCTGAAAAGCACATCCACCGGGCGGACCCTCAGCCAATACTACTCCCGCAGACAGTATCCGGGTTCACCGCCCGAGATTCCGCATCCGGTGGAGGCGCACGGCATAACCCTTGGGTGCCTGACATGCCATGCCAGCGGAGGCTGGACGGAATCTTTAAAAAAGATTACACCGGTAACGCCCCACGCTGACCTGGAAAGTTGCATGCAATGCCATGTCAGGCCCGTAACGGACACTCTCTTCAGGGCTATCGACTGGCGGAGTATCCCTCCCCCCCGCCTCGGCAGATCTCACCTCCCGGGTGCTCCGGTACCCATTCCGCACGATCTGCAGATGAGAGGTAACTGTATTGCCTGCCATGTGGGGCCGGGGACGGTGGCGGCCATTCGTGTGGAGCACCCTTCGAGGGGTAATTGCAGACAGTGCCACGTGCCTGATCTTCAGGTGGAACCATTTCGGCGATAACGGAGCGAAAAGGGAAATGGATGATTTTCCATAAGAAAACACCCGTGTTCAAAACTTGCTTTTGGGGGACATTGGCCGTACTGCTCGTTATATTCGCGGGTTGGACTGCATATTCCGACGATGGTGGTGTCGTTCAGATTTATAAAAAGGCCACTGTTCCCTTTGATGATGAAAAGAAGGTTGATCCGGTCTTATCGCTTCCGGGAAAAACCATTTTGGTCCAGACCCCATACCAGGGAGGGCTTTTCTGGACCGAAACCCGCAAGGACAAAATGGAGCGCTATAGGTGCAATGACTGTCACAATAATACATATGTTGCCGTATCACAGGCCGCCGAAATAACGCATGGGGATATCGTCCTCGATCATGGGGGTCAGGAAAAACCCTTATCATGTTTTACCTGTCATAAAGAGGATGAGCGTGATTTTTTGACAACCGAAAAGGGGGTCCAAATCGACATGGACCACAGCTATCAAATGTGCGGGCAATGCCATTTCAGACAAAAAAAAGATTGGGTGGGTGGTGCCCACGGTAAACGCATCTCTTACTGGGCCGGCAAACGAGTGGTCAAAAACTGTGTCTCCTGTCACGATCCCCATTCGCCGCTTTTTAAAAAGCGATGGCCCAAAATTTATTCAACTCCGTTTATAAACTAAGGAAACAGGATGCCCCCCCGAAACAATAAGGATCGTCGAAGGCAAAGGGAGAACAGCCGTCTGCAGGTGAAATCAAACGGACGACGAGAATTCCTCAAAGGCGCCGCCAAGACCGCTGCAATGGGCAGTGCCGCATTGCTTTCGGGTTGCGGTACGGGGATGTTTGGATCAAAAGAAGAGCTTTCCTTACGGTGGCAGGAATACTTCAAGAAGAACTACCGTCTCATGACACAGGAGGAAAAAGAAGAGACGATTCAACGCCTTGAGCGTTTAGCCAAAATGAAGCAAGGCGTGGATATCCAGATGAGCTCCAAGGCGCCCATAGACGGGGTTTTATTTGGCTATGCCTTTAGTCTCACCCGCTGTGAAGGTTACTTGGAATGCGTGGCTGCCTGCGTCAAGGAGAACAACCTCGACCGCAAGTCTAATACGCAATATATTCGTATTTTTGAGATGGAACACGGTCAAATGTCTCCTGAGGTCGGCGACGGAAAATACTTCCATGAAGTGCCGGTTGAGGACCATTTCTATATGGGGGTTCAGTGTTTCCACTGTGAAAGAGCCCCGTGTGTCAAGGCCTGCCCCACCAAGGCCACCTGGAAAGAGCCAGACGGAATTGTCGTCGTGGACTATGACTGGTGCATCGGTTGCAGGTATTGTATGGCAGCGTGCCCCTATTACGGTCGCCGATTTAACTGGAACGAACCCTATGTTCCCGCAGCGGAAATGACCAAAAAGCAGCATTATCTCGGCAACCGGATGCGTGCTAAGGGACAGATGGAGAAATGTACCTTTTGTGTGCAGAGGAGTAGAGAAGGCCGACTTCCCGCTTGTGTTGAAGCCTGCCCAACCGGTGCCAGGGTGTTCGGAAATCTTTTGGACCCCAAGAGCGAAATCAGGTTTGTCCTGAAGCACAAGAAGGTTTTCAGATTTAAGGAGGATCTGGGGACGGATCCAAAATACTGGTATTTCATCGACTAATTGCAGGAAAAAACGATGCTGAAAAAGTCTCCTGAAAAAGGAATTATATCGTTTGTTACGGATACCATCAGGTGGAATCTGTCAGGCGGTATCGGCTATCAGATATATCTGTGTTGTTTGGCCGCAATGGTGATGCTGGGTGTCTATGCCTATGTCGTTCAAACGCACTTAGGCCTTTCTGCTACCAATATGTCCGATATTGTCAGCTGGGGATTTTATATCGGTAATTTTACGTTTCTGGTGGGTGTGGCAGCAGCGGCCGTTATGTTGATTTTACCTGCCTATATGTTTCGGGATAAGGATCTGCACAAGGTGGTAATCATCGGTGAAGGTGTGGCCTGTGGGGCCCTGGTGATGTGCCTGTTGTTTATTACGGCCGACATGGGCGGTCCCCTTAAGCTGTGGCACCTGATACCAGGTATCGGCATTTTTAATTGGCCTTCATCGCTGCTCACGTGGGATATCATCGTATTAAACGGTTATCTGGCCCTCAACCTGTTGGTGCCTGTCTATATCCTTTATTGTCAGTACAACAATCGTGAACCCGATGAAAAAAAATACCGTCCATTTGTTTTTCTTTCAATTTTCTGGGCCTTTTCAATTCACTTAGTGACGGCTTTTCTGTATCAAGGACTGCCTGCCAGGCCTTTTTGGAACAACCCGCTGATGGGCCCCCGATTTTTAGCATCCGCTTTTGCGGCCGGACCGGCTTTGATAACCGTGGTATTGGTAATTGTTCATACCGCCACCACATTTAAAATCGAGAAAGAGACCTTTAACAAACTGAGGCTGATCATTGTCGTTTCCGCAATAATTAATCTCATAATGCTCTTTTCCGAGATTTTCAAGGAGTTTTACCTACCTACCCATCACAGTCTGCCGGCTATCTATTTATACTTCGGTCTCAAAGGTCACTTTGCCCTGGTCCCATGGATCTGGACCGCGATCAGCCTGAACTTTTTAGGTACGTTGACGCTGATTTGGAACCCGGGCAGGAATAACCCCAAGGTGCTGCTTCCGGCCTGTGTTCTACTTTTTATCGGTATCTGGATCGAAAAAGGCATGGGCTTGATTGTGCCGGGACTGGTCCCTTCACCCTTGGGCGAGGTGGTTGATTACGCACCCAGTTGGGTGGAGGTCTGTGTAGCGATAGGCATTCTGGCCGTCGGCATGCTTGTTGTCACCCTGCTGATCAAACCGGCTTTGATAATCGAACAGCGGTTTAAAGCGCAATAAACTGAGCCCATTTTAGCGAAACCTAAGCTGTACAGCTCCGGATTCAGTGCTCCAGGTTCAAAGTGCGTAAGAACATGATATCCTTTCAAAAATTGACTGACACAGATTTTACACAAAAAATTGACAGTTTTCAATCTGAGCCGATATAGTGTCAATGTTTACTGCATAGTACCGCAAGTTTGACTTACTCACTTAAGACAACGATAAGCAAGAAAGAGAGCTTAACCGAGTTCGACATCTCTTACAAACGGGAAAAACTCGCCACCTTACCGGTCAATGGCGTCATCAAGGGATGGACCGAAGCCCTCCAGATCATGAAGGAAGGCTCCAAATGGCAGATTTTCATCCCGGTCTTTTATGTGGTGATTCAAAAAACAAGCGAAAAATTCAGAAGCGGAAAACAGAAAGCAGCTATGCATAATGCACCACCGGCAACTGCTTCTGACAAAAGACCGATGGATGATGCGTCTTTCCATGGATAAACCCACCATATTTATGTTTTCAGGGCAGGGCTCACAGTACTACCATATGGGCAAGGAACTATATGCTCAAAACCCTTCTTTCAAGCAATGGATGAAATCCTTGGATGAAATTGCTAAACGCATCATGGGTGATTCAGTACTAGACGAGCTTTACAGTCCCGAGAATGATATGTCCTTCCAATTTGACCACACCCGTTTTTCCAGCACCGCCATCATCATGGTAGAATATGCGATGGCACAGGTGCTTTTCGAGAACGGAATAGAACCTGATTATGTTTTGGGAGCCAGTCTCGGGGAATATACTTCTGCAGTCATTGCCGGGATGATGGAAATAGAATGGGCACTTGAAGCTTTAGCCAGACAAGTGGAACTGTTTGAAGCCCGATGTTTAGAAGGAGGAATGACCGCTATCGTTGATGATTATCGATTGCTTCATGATATTCCCATATCCTATGAAAACAGCGAACTCGCGGCTCGCAATTACGATTCACACTTTGTCGTATCCGGAAAAAAGGAGGCATTAACTAAAATTGAAAACCATCTTGAAAGGACTGACATCATATTTCAAACATTACCTGTATCGTATGGGTTTCATTCATCATATAATTTAAACTCGATATCTATCCAGGCGGCTTAATTTATCACGACCATCTACAAAAAAAGCACAAATAAAAATCCTTCATTTGCTATCCTAAATCAGGCATGGATTAGAGGTTTAAATAACAACTTGCAAACAGTTTACAAACATGATTAAAAAGTTATCATAAACTCTTGATATTATTGATAAATATTGGATAGGTGTGGGTTCGAATCCCACCCTCTCCGTCATTCATTACTAATAAAATCAGATAGATAACCTTAACAAACAGCGCAAACAGGTCGCCGATGAAGACAAGACCACCACTCCATGGGCTCCATCTATCCGCAATCTTTTCCATGATTTTCTGTGTTGGCATCGGCTGCAAATAAAATATTCACCGCTCCCTAATATCTTTTTCCATTGACAAAAAGCACGATTACCTTGATCGGATCTATTATCCAATATTAAAGACTTTTTACATCTTGTTTTTATTTTTTATGCGTGTTAGCTAATCCTCTCCATAACGTTGAGCAAGTTTTTTACAAGATGATATTGACCGCAAATATGCTGGAGAGGTGTCCGAGCTGGCTGAAGGAGCACGACTGGAAATCGTGTGTGCTGTTTAAAGCGGCACCGAGGGTTCGAATCCCTCTCTCTCCGCCAAAAAATCAAAAAGTATTTGAAGCTCCTTGCAGTCCCCTGAAGCGGACAGTAAATCTTCAATTAATAAAATTCCATATTTTTTTGTTTCGTTCATTTTAAGTTACAAACCAAAGAAGAACCTTCACCATGTCCTATCTTGTACTCGCACGCAAATACCGCCCACAAACGTTTGATGAAATTGTAATGCAGGGTCATATTACTCGGACTCTGACCAATGCGATTAGATCAAATCGGGTCGCCCATGCGATCCTGTTTTCAGGGCCGAGGGGAACCGGCAAGACCACAGTTGCCCGGGTTTTGGCAAAGGCGATGAATTGCAAAGAGGGCCCGATCCCTGTTCCCTGCAATGTTTGCCGTTCATGTATGGAGATTACCACAGGGAATGCCGTGGATGTGTTTGAAATTGATGGGGCCTCAAACAACAGCGTGGATCAGGTCAGGGAGCTTCGAGAGAATGTCAAATACATGCCCGCCCACAGCCTGTACAAGATCTATGTCATAGACGAAGTCCACATGCTCAGTTTAGCTGCTTTTAATGCATTGTTAAAAACGCTGGAGGAACCCCCGTCACATGTCATGTTCATCTTCGCTACTACCGAACTTCACAAGATCCCCGTTACCATCCTTTCCAGGTGTCAGCATCATGATTTTCGGCGGATAGATGTGGAATCGATTTCAAAGTATCTCGAAACGATCTGTTCTAAAGAAAGTGTTGATATTGCAATTGAGAGCCTACGGCTGATAGCACATGAGGCCGGCGGAAGTATGAGAGACGCTTTAAGCCTTCTCGATCAGGTAATGACCTGTTCAGACGGCACCCTTTCCCATGATCAGGTCTTGGAGTTGCTCGGTGTTTTAGACAGAAAAATTATCTTTGATTTATCCACAGCCATTTTTTCGAAAAACACCTCAGGATTGCTCGATATGGTAGAGGAAATCTATGCGAGTGGTCATGACATGAAAAAGCTGTATCAGGATCTTATTGAACACTTTAGAAATTTATTGATCGTTAAGATGGGAGATAAGATCGATCGGCTGGTTAATCTTTCGGCAGATGAAGTTGGTTCAATGGTCGAGCAGGTTAAAGACATCTCTGAGATTTTTTTGAATCAGGTTTTTAATATTCTTTTTGAAGAGGAATCAGCCATTAGATTCGCCATTCAGCCAAAGTTAGCACTTGAAATGATATTGATGAAGGTGGTTCAGATAGAGCCTGCTCTATCCATCGACGTGCTCATCGAAAAACTCGATAATCTTAGAAAGGAAATTCAGGGCACCGTGGATCAGAAGAAAAATTTAAAAAAAAACAATAATCCAATAAAAAAAAAACCTGGACTCGATCCGCCCCTCGACGACAATATCAATGTGAACAACACCTGGAAAAAGCTTAGGAATGTGATCTCGGAGAAAAATCCGTCTCTGGCCGCTTTTCTGAAAAAATGTACTTTAACCAAATTAACCGGAGAAAGCCTGGAGATTGAGGCCAACGGCAACGATTTCAATTTGCGAATGATTCAGCGGCGAAAAAACATGAGGATCTTTGAGAGCATCTGCCGGGACTTTTTTGGCAAAGAAATGCATCTCAGTATAAAAGCCAAACCATCCAAACCGGATGAAAGGCCTCGGAAAAAAGACAAAACCAACGACTTAAAACAAAAAGCGATTCAGCATCCGCTGGTTGCTGATGCAGTTGAAATTTTCAACGGCAAAGTTGTCGATATCAGGATTCTATAGGAGGTTTCCATGAAAGGAATGGGAAAGATGTTAAAGCAGGCTCAGAAATTTCAGTCGAATATGGCAAAACTGCAGGAAGAAATGGCTGAAAAAATGGTTGAAGCGACCGCTGGTGGCGGCATGGTAAAAGTGGTGTCAAACGGGAAGCATCAAATTCTTTCCATCCAAATCGAAAAGGAGGTTGTAGACCCCGAGGATGTTGAAATGCTTCAGGATCTTATCATCGCTGCGGTCAATGAAGCTCTTGAAAAATCGCAGGAAATGGTTTCAGCAGAAATGAATAAACTCACCGGCGGATTGAACATACCGGGGTTGATGTGAATGGGTTATTATCCAACACCTATAGTGCATCTAATTCAGAACATTTCCAAACTCCCTGGAATTGGAGAAAAGACCGCCGAACGACTCGCCATCTATCTACTCGGTGTCCCTCGGAAGGAAGCAGAACAGCTGGCAGGGAGTATTCTTGAAGTCAAAGATAAGATCCGGTTATGTTCACGATGTTTTTCCTTAAGTGATAACCCTGTTTGTGACATTTGCAGTAATCCGACAAGAAACGAAACACTGCTTTGTGTAGTCGAACAGCCGATGGATATGGTGGCGATTGAAAAGTCGGGCTCATTTCTAGGCGTGTACCATGTTCTTCAAGGTGTATTATCTCCCATGGCAGGTGTGGGCCCTGATCATATCAGGATTAGAGAACTGATTTCAAGAATCGAGGAAGGAACGGTTAAAGAGGTAGTGATCGCAACCGGTACAGATGTTGAAGGGGAGGCAACCGCATCATATCTTGCAGAGCGCCTACGGAAACGTCCGATCAAAGTGTCGCGGATCGCCTCGGGGATACCGATGGGCGGTGAACTGCAATATGTGGATCAGGTTACCTTGAAAAGAGCGATGGAAAAACGCCATGACCTATGATACCCTAGAGCTTTCGGAGGTTTTTCAATGCAAAAAATGTGGCAATTGTTGCAAGGGGTATGGGGGAACTTTTATCGCTGCCGAAGATATCACATCCATTTCCAACTATATTAAAGCGGACCCACGGAATTTTGTTACCGACTATTGCCAGATGTCAGGGGGAAAGCCGATCCTGAGGCAGGGGGGAAACGGCTACTGCCTGTTTTGGAACGGACTCTGTTTAATTCATCCGGTAAAACCCCGTATGTGCCGCGAATGGCCCTTTATCAAGGCCGTTATGGTTGATATCGACAATTGGTCTGAGATGGCATCCGTTTGCCCCGGCATTAATAACGATATCCCAATCAGCCGCTTAAAAGAATGCCTGGGAAAAGTGATGTCAAAACAATCGGATCGTTGATCCGTCTCCTAATATTTAAATCAGGTGCAGGATACAATACCGCTTTGATCAGCACCTGGTACACTTTCGACTTTCGCCCAACTGAGGTATAAGGAACCATGGACGGGTTTTCCCATCTGAATCTACGAGGTGCATTTTAACCGTGATCGGTGTTTTGGGGTCAGGCATTGGTGGACTGACGGTGGTTCGAGAGTTGATAAAACAACTCCCCGAATACGACCTGATCTATCTGGGCGATACCGCCCGTGCTCCATATGGTGACAAGAGCCCTGAAACGGTGACCCGTTGGGCCCTCCGGAATACCGGATTTTTATTGGACAAAGGGGCAACCCTTCTAGTGACGGCCTGCAACACCATCTCCAGCATCGCTTCCGAAACTGTTTCCAAAAGATATGACCTGCCGGTATTTGAGGTCATCACGCCGGGAGTTGAGCGCGCACTTTCATATTCTAAAAAATTGATGATCGGGGTTATCGGAACACGGACAACCATTGAAAGCGGCATTTATGAGGAGAAAATCAAACAAATGAGCCCCGAAGCAAAAGTATATTCGATGGCCTGCCCACTTCTCGTGCCGTTGGTGGAAGAGGGATGGATTAAAAAACCTGAAACAACCATGATCATAAAAAAGTATCTCCACCCCTTGAAGGCCAAGCAGGTCGATACACTTATTCTCGGGTCTACCCATTATGTGCGGATAAAAAAGATTATCCAGGTGAAAATAGGCAAACGAGTAAACATTGTGGATACCTCCGAACCTGTTGCTGCAAAAGTGGAGGGATTTTTAAAAGATAACAAAGAAACTGAACGCAACCTGGGTAAAAACGGGAGGTACAGGTTTTTTGTGTCAGATCTGACCGAAAGGGACCAGAAGTTAGCCGCTTCTATTGTGAAAAGAAATATTCTTCTTGAGAAAGGAGAAAATTAAACAGATCAACGCTCAGGTGGGGTGAACCGAAAAAGCGAGTGTATCCCCCAAAGCGTGTCGATGTGTAATGAAGATCCCGACGAGGCGGGGGCTGCGGGGCTCTTCAATCAGTTGATGGCATTACCGTTGATTGTTTTTAAAGCTATTTTATCAGGTGTTACGACCAGGTAACATGCTGGAAATTCCGTCCATGCGCCGGTATTGATATACTGGATGCCATTTAGAACCACCTGCTCCGGGTAGTGGGTGTGACCACAGGTAACCGCTTCATATCCATTTTCCACGGCGCACCTCACTGCGTTCCTCATCACATTTTTACGAAGATACCGGTAAAATATTGCCCATTTTTTTGCATAATATGCCACATGCACCGGTCTTGCACCTATCTTGATTCTCAAATTGTGCATCAGCTTGAAGGCCTTGATAAAGGCTTGATTCCTTGGCATGATTTCATCGAAATCATCCCCGTGGGTGATTAACAGTTTTTTTTTTATACTGTGGACGCGTTTAAATTGAACCCTTTCGAATCCTTCCGAGAGATAGCCGTTGTCATGATTGCCGCGAATCCAAACGACCTGACGGTTGTGAGAAGCCCTTCGAATTAGGTTCAAAATTACCTGATGTGATGGCGGTAATTCCATTTTCGGGTCGTCAATGATGTCACCGTTTAAGATAAGGTCATAACCTTTAATGGTTGTCTCGAGAAAGCGTTCAAAAACTTCAGATAAAAAGTAGCGGCACCCAATGTGGAGATCGCTGACAATGATTGTATTCATATTTTATCTAGAACCTCTATTGAGGATGAACCGAAAAAGCGAGCGTATTCCCCACAGCGTGTCGATGTGCAATGAAGATCCCTACATTCGGGGACTGCGGGGCGCTTCAATATTTTTTTTATTTTTCCGACAGTAGGGTTTGACAAAATTTATTGATGAAAAATAAATGAACGAATGTGAAAAGCATATATGATCTGGTAAAATCAATTCCTTAAGAATATGATTTGTGCAACTCAAATCCTTTTGATATCCTTCAAAAAAACTATGCTTGATTTAAAACACAACTATAATGTAAAATAAAAAGTTTAAACAGATTCTTCGACCGTAATAGTGGTTGAGACAAAACAGCGAGCAATAAGATTGACGGCTTCGTAAAAAGTCCAACTTCTGTGTTGCGTTGCATCCTTCGCCATTGCAGCGTACTGTAAGTACGCCTCATTCTTCAGGATTTGCGCTCCTTGAATTTGAAGCTTTTTACTTTGCCGTCTAATTTCGGCCTTTACGATACTGTCAAGGTTGCTTGGAGCAGGCACAGAAAGCTTTAAATAGGCCTCGTAAAACAAAAAATTGGTACGCCTGGCAGGATTCGAACCTGCGGCCTACGGATTAGAAGTCCGTTGCTCTATCCATCTGAGCTACAGGCGCATAATGAAAAAAATAAACTTTATCATAAATCTTGTTCGATGTCCACAAAAGTAAAGGCAGACGATATACCAACAAAACAGTTCAAATCCTGCCTGCCAATTTGTTTGCTTTATCCGAAATCTGTTGAAAAAAATATTAATCCCGGAAGATGTTAAACAAACGGTTATGACCCCAAATAAAAAAAAACAAAAAGAAGCCTTAAAAAGTAAATCCAAAAATTGCGCTGAAAAGGTTCCAAAGAAAGACAAAACGAAAAATCGAACCACACAAAAAGAGATTGTCAAGTTCGATTTACTCCAGCGGTATCTGATGGAAATAGGGGACTATAAGCTTCTTACCCGACAGGAAGAGATTGAGCTTTCAAAGAGAGTGCGCGAACAGGGTGACACGGAAGCAGCATATCACATGGTGACTTCCAACCTCCGGCTTGTTGTTAAAATCGCTTTGGAGTTCCAGCGGGTTTGGATGCAGAATCTCTTGGATCTGATACAGGAAGGAAATATCGGACTGATGCAGGCTGTTAGAAAATTTGATCCGTATAAGAATGTAAAGTTTTCATATTATGCTTCCTTTTGGATAAAAGCGTATATATTAAAATTCATCATGGACAACTGGCGTCTGGTTAAAATTGGAACGACACAGGGGCAGAGAAAACTTTTTTTTAAACTGAAAAAAGAAAAACAGAAACTGATTGAAGAGGGGTTTGATCCCAAACCGAAACTCCTTTCAGAAAGACTGGGGGTTTCTGAACGGGAAATCGTGGATATGGATCAGCGGCTCGATGGGTGGGATGTTTCTTTGGATGCCCCACTGAAAGATGATTCTGGCACAGAAAAGATTGATTTCGTTGCCGCCGATGCCGAGTCTGTAGAGGAGCAGGTGGCTAAAAAAGAGATGGACGTACTTCTGAACGAAAAAGTTATTAAGTTTAAAAGGGAATTGACACCGCGGGAGCTTGAAATATTTGAAAATCGAATTTTTTCCGACTCCCCTGTGACACTGCAGGAGATCGGTGAGCGGTACGGAATCTCCAGGGAGCGGGTCCGACAGGTTGAAAAGAATATCATCAAAAAGATGAAAGAATTTTTTAAGCGGGAAATCTCCGATTTTGATTCCTATACCATCCCGATTCCCTGAATTTTTCATTTGATCACAAGGTATTTTAAAAATGAAAACCATTTTTTCGACATTGACCCTTTTTGGAATAATCGTTCTATTTTTTACAGGATGTTACGTTAAGAAAACGACCCCCTCCACATCCGAGAGTGCGCCTCCCGGAGAACCTCCAGAACATCCGGCCATTTATCGGAAGTCGGAAAGTTCGTATTATTACTTCACAGAAGCCCAAGTGCAAAAGAACAGGGGGGACCTGGAAAAGGCCGCCCATTTTCTTGAAAAAGCGATCGAAACTGACCCCGGCTCTTCATTTTTAAAAAGAGAGCTCGCCATCATATATTTACAGCAGAAAAAAAATGCCAAGGCGCTTAAAACGGTTAAGAGAATCATCGACGGTGATCCGAATAACGTAGAAGCACTGATCATGTATGGCAAAATAAAACAGGAATTGAAAGAAATTGCAGACGCCAAAAAAGCATATGAGCAGGTGATCTTTTTGGATCCAAAGCAAAAAGATATATATTTGATTCTCGGTGGCCTGTACATGGACGAGGACAATTTCGACAAAGCGTCCGGGGTATACGATCAACTGATTCAACAGTTCCCTGAATACTATGTGGGCTACTTTTTTATGGGGAAGATTCATGCCAAAAAGGGGAAAAACACCGAGGCCGAAAAAGAATTTGAGAAGGTAATTGAACTGGAACCCCGCCTTGATGAAGCACGATTTGAATTGATCGAGCTTTACAAGTCGACCGGTAGAGAAGAAAGGGTGATTCAGACCTATAAGAAAATTCTAAAGGGGAGTCCCCATGACATCAGAGCGGCCATGACATTGGGTCATTTGTATCATAAGAAAGGGATGCGGGGAGCATCTGAAAAACTTTTTACAGACCTTGGGAGACGGAGTGTTTCAGATTCGGAAATCATCAGAAAGTTGGCTCAACTCTACCTGGATCAAAAAAAGTATGACGCCGCTATCATCATACTCAATGGCATGTTAAAAGGAGCCGGTGACAGTTCAGATATTCACTACCTCCAAGGAGTCGCCTTTGACAGAAAAGGCGATAAAGAGACGGCATTGATACATCTGAAAAAGGTCCGCTCGACCTCCAAATTCTATCAGAACGCCGCGGTGCACATGGCGTTTATATATGATGATCAGAGAAAAATATCCGAAGCGATCCGATTGTTAGAGGATGTAAACCGGAGAGTGACACCTGAACCGGAACTTCTCTTCTATCTCGGTACATTTTATGAAGAGGCAGAGAAATTGCAAAAGGCGGTTGATGTCCTTGAACAGGGCCTTGTTAAAGATCCAGACAGCGTTAGGATTCTCTTTCGATTAGGGGTTGTCTACGACAAACTCAAACGAAAAGAAGATTCCATGGAAGCGATGAGAAAGGTAATCCGTGTTGATCCAAAAAATGCCAATGCATTAAATTATCTCGGATATTCATATGCAGATTTGGGGGAAAACCTGGACGAGGCCGAAAAGCTCATCAAAGAAGCCCTCAAGTACAAACCGGATGATGGCTATATCACGGACAGTCTCGGATGGGTATACTTTAAAAAGGGATTGTTTCAAAAGGCGCTAAAGTTTTTGGAAAAAGCGATCCACCTGGTTCCCGATGACCCCATCATTTTGGAACATCTCGGGGATGCGTATCTTAAAACAGGTAGTAAGCTTAAGGCATTGGAATACTACCAACAGTCTCTGAAAATGAAAAAAAAGGATAAAAAAGATATAGAGAGGAAGATTCAGGATCTCAAAAATTTCGGGATTTAGAACCTTTACCCCCGCTAAAATCGGTGGTTTTGAGCCCTTCGGAAATGAGAAGTTTATCACATAAAACGGAAATCGTAATCTTATTTTTTGCCGCTTCTTTTTTTTTATCTGCCTGCAGCAATCTAACCGGAGGGATGTCAAAAACACCCATTGACCCGCGTTCAGCCGGCGCTATTGATCTTCTTTCACTCGCAAAAAATAAAAATTCCAAACTCAAAACCTTTAAAGGGATCGGAAGAGTAAGGCTATGGGATAAAGGGAATTTCCAGGTATCAAGGGTTGCATGGGTGGGGTGGAATCCGAAGAGGATTCGCATGGAAGTTTTAGGGGTATCAGGACATCCGCTGGTAAGCCTCGCAAGTGACGGTGACTGGGTCTATTTTTATATCCATACACAACAGCGGTTTTATAAAAAACGGGCAAACACAACCTTTCAAAACTTTCTCTCCCTGCCACTTGGATCCATCGATATGATAGCTCTCCTGAGCGGCAGGGTGCCGATAGCCGACCACCAATCTGTTGTGTTAAAACGAGATCCGGTTTCCAATCGATATACATTGGTTTTAAAGAAGAGATGGCGGGGGTTGGTTGAGAAGATTTACTTTGATAAAAAGAAAGAAAACGTAACCCAGGTTGAACGTTTTGATTCTACCGGCGATCTCGTGTACCGGGCTAAATTTGAGCGTCTACAGACCATCGCGGGTTATATTGTTCCTGTAAAATTGGTCATTTCAACGGCTGTGGGGGTGATTTTTGAACTCGATATCGAAAAATACTGGGTGGGTGTTCCGGTTTCGCTGCCGATGTTTGTATTGGAACCACCCAAGTCAACCACCCGCGGACGATCATCGACCAATCGGTTGTCGAGCGATGACAAAGCAAGTTCCACACTTCTAATCCGCCGGCGCATTGCATGCATCCAACATGGGGTGAACTGAAATTAGCGGCTTTTCGTAAAATCAATGGTGTGAAACTTGGAGGATAACTAAAAGTGGGAAAATCAGCACCAATTCGTTTTGCAGCGGATAAGAATGTGGGAAAACTGGCAAAATGGTTGCGCTTACTCGGATTTGACACCCTTTATGAATCCGATGCTCCAAAGGCTGGAAGCACAGGTTTTTGGGAAAAGGATCGGATATTTCTAACCCGTACAAAAAAGCGGTTTTTAGGCCACACCGGATTGCAGCGTCATATTTTTATTTCAT